>Ga0265338_10007745_pt1 | contig 13219 bp, 15 predicted proteins | sample 42126metaG_FD_193579 | JGI IMG/M metagenome (GOLD analysis project Ga0265338, IMG submission 193579) | Rhizosphere microbial communities from Carex aquatilis grown in University of Washington, Seatle, WA, United States - 4-21-26 metaG | ecosystem: Host-associated > Plants > Roots > Rhizosphere... | reverse complement strand
GCGGCGCTATACTAGTTCCTGTGCTTCTTCATGCAGGCTCACGGCGGATATGCCGGCGGCCGGTTCTTCCACGGAAGTACGTCCGGAGAGACGCATGCCTGTTTCCCATTCACCGCGCTTCCTGCGAACGACAATACCAAGCGCTATCGTAAACAGCCCGATGATAAAGAACATCGGCTTATAGAAACTGGGCGGAAATCCTGCTACGGAGAGAAAAGCGACGAGCGCGCCGCAGAGCATCACCAGTGCATCGAGTGTCATAGGCAGGAGTATATCACTACTTATTTCGCCCAACGATAACGACGAATTCACCGCGAACGGCGCCTTTGGTTTCAAGCCGTTCGGCCAGCGCGAGGGGCTCCCCCGAGAGAAATTCTTCATGCATCTTGGTGAGTTCGCGTCCGATGGAAACACCGGTGACACCCGCGGCCGATAATTCCTTCAGCAATTTCAAAATGCGGTGCGGAGATTCATACAGTACGACGGGATACTCAGTTGCCGCGATTTTTTTCAAAGCGGTTTGTCTCCCCTTTTTGTGCGGCAAAAATCCTAAGAATGTGAACGCGTCCGATTCGAGACCTGCGATGGAGAGAGCAGCCGTGAGCGCCGAAGCGCCGGGAATCGCATCGATGCGCGATTCTGGAGAAAACTCCCGCACGCGCGAGACGAGCCGTGAACCGGGGTCGGAAATGCCCGGCGTGCCAGCATCGGAGACGAACACTACCTTTTCGCCCGCTTCGAGCCGTTCGATCACCTCTTTTGCCTTCTGTGTTTCAGTCGCCGCATCGAGGCGCTGGAGCGGTTTGGAAATCTCGTATCGCGTGAGTAATTTTGATATCACGCGCGTGTCTTCGGCGTAGATAACGTCGCACTCTTTCAGTGTCCGCAATGCACGGAGTGTAATGTCCTCCAGATTGCCTATCGGTGTCGCGACGATTGAAAGCGTACCCATATCAGTGCGCCGTGAGCATAGCAAAAAGCTCGTTCGGTGTCGCGGCGACGTGCACCCCCGAGGCACGAAGCGCCTCGGGTGTGTTAAACCCCCATCCGACGGCAACCATCGGTATGCCTATCTTTTTGCATGCTTCAACATCGCGCACTTCATCGCCGACATACACGACAAGCGAGGGGTTAACGTCGAACTCACGACAAGCGGCACGCAACGCCGACGCTTTGCCGAAAAATCTACTGCCCGCATGTACAAAATCCACCGCGACACCGGCGCGCTCCAACGCGGCCTCCACGATTGCGCGTGAATTAGAACTGACGACACCAAGCTCGATGCCGGCCGTACGCAACTTCCGCAATGTCTCCGGAACACCGGCAAACAATCCTATATCACCCGCGCGCCGGTTGAGCTCCTGTCGAACGCGGCGCTCCAGTCGGCGTATCTTCGGAATGTTCCACAGCGCAATGCCGGCACGTTCTGTGAGCAATCGCCGTGCGGGCATCTGTCGCAGCACCGGTACCTCCTCCGGCGCGACCGGTATAAATCCGAATTCAGGCGCGACCGCATTGAGCGATGCGAGCGAGACGTCCGCGCTGTCCGCAAGCGTGCCGTCAAAATCAAACAATGCGGTGAAATATCTCATCAGTCTGCAATCTGCTCGGCCACCTTATAGATGTCGCCCGCGCCCATGGTGATGATGAGCGAATCGGAACCGAAAGAAAGGAGCTTGTCGCGGATGGTGTCGAACGAATCCAGCGCGGTGACGCGGCCGCCCGCTCTGTCGTTTATTTTTTGGGCGGCCGCGGCAAGAATGTCGCTGGAAACGGCGGGGTCCGGCTCTTCGCGGGCGGCATAAATAGGCGCAACGAGTGCCTCATCGGCCGTCGCGAGCGCGGCGGCAAACTCATGGAGCAGGCTTTTCGTGCGGCTATACAAGTGGGGATGAAACGCAACGATGATGTTCTTGTCGGGAAATTTTTCCCGCGCCGCTTCTATGGTCTTTGCGATCGCGGTCGGATGGTGCGCGTAATCGTCATACACGAGGGCGCCGAGCGGCGTTTCTCCGCGATATTCAAAACGGCGCCAGGAACCCTGGAATTCCGACAAGGATTTGACGCCGGCCTCGAGGGAAAGTTTCGGCTCGGCCGCATGCGCCGCCGCAAGTGCAGCGCGCGCGTTCATGCGGTTAAATTCTCCGATGAGTTTGAGTGAGCCGACCGCCATGTGCGTGTAATCGATTATCCGTGCGCGAACATTTTTGAGAACGGGAGCGATGGTCGCGTCTTCGGGATTTGTGATAATCGCACCGTGCGCCGGAACTTTTTCCGCAGCCGTGCGGAATGTTTGCTGCAGCGCTGCGAGGTCGGGAAAATAATCGGTGTGGTCGAGTTCGATGTTGGTGATGACCAATATCTCCGGCGAGAGTTTCAAAATATGATCGCGGTACTCGCATGCCTCAATGACGAATACGTCGGGTGAGCCCGCGACGAAATTCGAACTGAAATCACGGACGATGGAGCCGATGATTGCGGTTGGTTGTGCTCCGGCATCAACAAGAATTTTAGCGAGCATCCCGGTCGTGGTCGTTTTGCCGTGTGTGCCCGCAATTGCAATGGTACGCGCTTTTTTCGAAACTTCGCCGAGCGCCTCAAAGTACGACATTTGCGGCACGCCCGTTTCTTTTGCGCGCATGCGCGTGCCGTTGGATTCCGGTACCGCGTCGCTGTACACGAGTAACCGCGTATCTTCGGGCATGTCCGCGCGCCCGATTGCAACCTCAATTCCCTTTTTCCGCAGCATCGCAACGACAGGCGAGTCGTCGCGGTCCTCTCCCGAGACGTCGTGCCCCGTATGCGCGAGAAATTGCGCGAGCGCGGACATGCCGATGCCGCCGATTCCGACCATATAGATGCGCGACGGGAGTACCATATTTCGAGCATACCACGCAGCACCTATCGCTGCGTACCGAAAAAAGATACAATGCACCACCGTGAAAAAAGAGGAAAAACCGGTGGAGAAATTCAATTTCGAGCGGCTCAAAGCCGGGGCGACGAGCCCGAACGCACAGGTGCGTAAGGCTACGTTCAAGGATTATTTCGAGCGATTCCAGGAATTTCCCTCCTATCTCTTCGATAACAGCGCCACCATTGATGCGCTCCTCTTTCAAACCATTCAAGACCTGGAGAACGATCCGGAAACAACGGCCGCGATGCGCAAAGGCATCGAGGTCCTCATGATGCGCCTGCCTGTCGTCTAGCGGATGCGTCGATGCTACGATACCACCATGATGGAACGGATGAACGGCGGGCGTGCGAATAAAAATGAAGAGGTGACATTTTCTTTTGATGAGGCCCTGAAGCGCTTCGAAGAAGTGAAAGCGCAGCCGAACATGAAACCCGAAGACACCGCGCGGGTGGACGCGGCGATTGCGGATTTGCTCGCGAAAAAAGCGGAGCAGGAAAAAAGTAACGCTACAGAGCGCGGACAAGCCTGAGGAATTCGTCGCTGCGTTCGTACTCGTTCTTGAACATACCGAATGACGCGAACGCGGGAGAAAACAAGACGGTTCCTGTTTGTGCGTGCGCGAGCGCGGCTTCAAGCGCTTCTTCCAACCGTGCCGCTTGTTCGTATTCGATATTGTTTTTTTGCAGCAAAACGGCGAGGCGCGCGGAACCTTTGTAATTCTCGTGCTCGAGGAGAATAACGTGCGAAACGCTGTTTTTTATTTCTGAAACGAGCTCCTCGAGCGGCAAACCTTTTTCCGAGCCGCCGACGATGAGCGTGACACGTTTGCCGAGTGCCCTGAGGGCTGCGACCGTCGCTTCCGGCGTTGTCGCGTTGTTGTCGTTGTAGATTTTTACTCCGTTCAATTCGCGCACGAATTGCAACCGGCCTTCGACCGCCTCGAATAACCCGAGCCCTTCTTTTATTTTTTTCTCGGATAAGCCGAGCGCCCGGAGCGCCGCAGCGGCGAGCGACGCGTTCTCGCGATTGTGCTCGCCGACCACACGCAAGCGCCAATCCGCCGGAATGAGCGGCGGTACGACCGGCGGAGTTTCGCGCATAGTCGCGGCGCGTTCAAAAACCGACGCACCGACGAACAGAAAATCATTGGGTTTTTGGTGCGTAAAAATATTCGCTTTGTCCGCAAAATATTCGTCCATGTCCCGATAGTAATTTTGGTGGTCGGGCATGAGGTTCGTAAAGACGGCAACATGCGGACTGATATTGAGGTCGCCGAATCCCTGCAACTGCCAGGAATCGAGTTCCAGGACCGCAATCATCCCTTTTTCTACCGACGGCAGCATCGCGATCGTCGAGAGTCCGCGGACATTACCGCCTAAAAGCGGTGATTTTCCTGCCTGTTTCAGCGCGTGGAATATCATGTGCGAGACGGTGGATTTGCCGCGGGTTCCGGTAACACCCACGACAGTCGCGCCCGCTTCGGTCGCATAGTGCGCGAACAGTGCGGTCGACATCACAATCGGCACGCCCGCCTCACGCGCGGCGGCTATCTCCGGCGAGTCGAGCGGCACGCCGGCGGCCTTCAGCACCATGTCGCAATCTATAAAATTTTGTACGTCGTGTCCGCCGAGTTTGAACGTAATATTCGGATACTGTTTCAACTTCGCGACCGATTCCGCAAGTTCCCCTTCCGATTTTTTATCTGTGACCAGCACCTGTGCGCCGCACCGCGCGAGAAACTCGGCATCGCCGACACCGCGCCCCAGCAATCCGAGCCCCATCACGGTGACCCGCTTGTCCCTGAAGTGTTCCGAACAATCCATACCGGCACTATAACGCGGGTGCGGCCTTGAGCGCACGGATAGGCGCGCCGAAAAAAATGCTTCCGAATTTCTCGAAATGTGCGACATCACCGGTCGTAAAAAATTCCGATTGCGTACTCCGTGAGATATTTCGTTCTATCTCCGGATGACGCTCGAGGTAATCAAAGATCGCGTTCGGCATTACGTCACGCTCGGTAACCACATGCACTGAATTTCCCGCCGCGGTCTGTATCCGCTCGCGCACGATGCCGTAGTGCGTGCAGCCGAGGACGAGCGTGTCGATCTTGTGCGCGAGAAGCGGTTCGAGATAGCTCGCAATGAGCCCGGACATCTCGGGAGAGTCCTGCTGTCCGGCTTCTATTAATGGAACGAGTGCGGGACACGCCTGCTGGAACACCTGTATCGCGCCCAGTTTCGTTATTTCGCGCACAAATGCCCCTGAACGCACCGTTCCTTCGGTCGCCATGACGCCGACGCACTTGTTGTGTGTGCTCGCTACCGCCGCTTCGGCGAACGGAATGAGGACACCTAGAACTTTTTTATCGGCGCCGCTTGCGACGTATTCCATCTGTATTTTCCGCAGCGCTTCGCTGCTTGCGGTGTTGCATGCGAGCACTACCAATCGCGCGCCGCGCGAAAAAAGGAACTCAACTCCTTGTTTTGTGAACGCATACACCTCTTCCGGCGGACGCGGTCCGTAGGGTGCGCGGGCGCTGTCGCCGAGGTAGATATAGCCATACTGAGGAAGGCGTGTCGTAACGCTTTTGAGGACGTGGAGGCCGCCGAAACCCGAATCGAACACCCCTATCATGCCTCGTACTATAGCCCAAAAATCGACGCTGCATAAAAATCGTCTGAAGCGCCGCAAAACCCTGTTATCCCCAGCAGAATTTTTGTCTTTTTTAGGGAGCGATATGCGATACTAATAGGCCGCTTGAGGGGTTAGCAACAAATTAATAAGAACATCTGTATGGAACTGTTCATCACGAAGCGCGACGGAACGAAAGAGGCGTTCAACGCCGACAAGATCAACCGCTCTATCGAGCGCGCCTGCGAAGGTTTGCTCGACCCGATCGGTATGACGACGCAGATCGCCACCGAGACCCGGCTCACGCTCTACGATGGAATCACGACCGAAGAAATGGACGCGGCGACCATAAACGCCGCCGTACAGAACATCAAAGAGGACATTGAGTACGACAAAGTCGCGGTGCGCCTTCTCTTGAAGACGGTATATCGCCGTGTCGTCGGCGAATACGACCACGACGCAGAGGTGCTGGAGAAAAAACATCGCGCCCAGTTCGCCGTGCACATCAAAAAATACGTCGCCGCGGGACTCCTGGACGAACGGATGGAAGAAAAGTACGACCTCGACAAGCTCGCGGGCGCAATGAAGATGGAGCGCGACGAGATTTTTACTTATGCCGGTCTCTCGTCGCTGCTCGACCGCTACTCTATGCGCGATGAAAATCAAAAGCGCGTCGAAACGCCGCAATATTTCTTCATGCGCGTCGCGATGGGACTTTCCTACAACGAAAAAAATCCGACCGAGGCTGCGCTCAAATTCTACGACCGCATGTCACGTCACATGTACATCGCCGGCGGCTCGACGAACATCGGTGCGGGCACGTCGCGCCCGGCGCTTTCCAATTGTTTCCTGCTCGAAGTGCACGACGACATGGACCACATTGCAAAATCGGTGGCCGACGTCATGAAAATCTCAAAAGCGTCCGGCGGCATCGGCGTGAGTATCACGAAATTGCGCGCGGCCGGCTCCCCGCTCAAATCTTCCAACACCGTCTCGAGCGGTCCGACGCCGTTCGCCAAAATAATGGACACTGCCATCCGCGCGGTACAGCGCGGCGGTAAGAAACTCGGTGCGCTCTGCTTCTACATGGAGAACTGGCACTACGATTTCCCGGAATTCATCGACTGGAAGCACAACGCAGGCGACGATTACTTGCGCATGCGCACCGCCAACACCGCGGTGTGGATTTCGGACGAATTTATGAAGCGTGTCGAGCGCGGTGACGACTGGTACATGTTCGACCCGAAGGAAACCCCGGACTTGAACGAGCTCTACGGAGCAGCGTTCTCCAAGCGCTACGCCGAATACGTGGAGATGGCGAAGGCCGGCAAAATGCGCCTCGTAAAGCGCGTTCCGGCGACCGAATTATGGTCCAACATGCTCACCTCGCTCCAGTCCACTTCCCACCCGTGGCTGACCTGGAAAGACCCGGTCAACCTCCGCGCCCTCAACAACAACACCGGCACCATTCACATGTCCAACCTCTGCACGGAGATTTGCCTCCCGCAGGACAAGGACAATATTGCGGTGTGCAATCTCGCCTCGCTCAACCTCGCCGCGCACATTTCGAACAAGCAGATCAACTGGAAAGAGTTGGAGATATCCGTGCGCCTCGCCGTGCGCCAGCTCGACAACCTCATCGACATCAACGTGCTCCCGATAGAAGAAGCGAAGCGCTCCGACATCGAGAACCGCGCGGTTGGTCTCGGCGTGATGGGTTTTGCCGATGCACTCGAACAGCTGAGCATGTCGTATGAAAGCCCGCACGCGTGGGATTTCGCCGACCGCATCTTCGAGTTCGTCAGCTATATGGCCATCGACGAGAGTGCGGGCCTCGCGAAAGAGCGCGGCGCGTACAAACACTTCAAAGGTTCGCGCTGGTCGCAGGGCATGGTGCCGCTCGATTCCATCGAGGCGCTCGAGAAAGACCGCGGCATGACCATCGACCTTCCGAAAATAACGAAACAGAAACGTCTCGACTGGGACAAGCTGCGCGCGAAAGTAAAAGAAGGTATGCGCAACGCGACACTCATGGCGGTGGCTCCGAATGCCAACATCGGACTCGTCGCGGGCACGACACCGGGCATCGACCCGCGCTTCGCCCAGGTCTTCTCGCGCAACAAAATTTCCGGTAAATATCTCGACCTCAACCACAACCTCGTGACCGACCTCAAAAACATGGGGCTGTGGGACGACGTCAAAGGACGCATCATCGAAGAGCAAGGCAATATCGAAAACGTCGAAGGTCTGCCTGCGTACCTCAAAGAGATCTACAAGACCGCATTCACCACGAATCCGTACGCGTACATTGAGGTCGCGGCGCGTGCACAGAAATGGGTTGACCAGGCGCTCTCGCGCAACATGTATCTTGAAAGCCGCGACATGGACGACATGAAGAATGTGTACCTCACCGCGTGGCGCAAAGGATTGAAGACAACCTACTACTTGCACATGAAGCCGCGTCACACAGCGGAGCAATCGACGACGACGGTCAACAAACAGGAGATGACCGGCAAGCGCGGTTTCGGCGCCATCAAGATGGCGGCAGCCGGCGTACCGGCGAATGCGGTCGCCTCCCCCATCGAAGTAAGCCAGCCCTCGCCGGTGAGGGCGCAGGTTGAGGCTGTTGCCGTCGCCAAACAAGAGCCCGCCAGCGCCCAGCATGCGCACGCCGATGAACCCGCTCCGATGGCTTCCATGGTCGGTCCAGCCGTCCAAGGCGCCAAAAAGCCCCTTACCCTCGAAGCTTCTACTGTTTCGGAAGGCTACGAAATCAACGCGGGAGGATATCGAGTAAAAAAGAAATCTGTGCAGGGACCTGAAGATCCTGCAGATGACCCCAACGTGTGCATCGCGTGCCAGTAGCGGGTATACTGCACACCACTTAAAAATTCACATCAACCATCATGTTGGTAGGCAAAGCGTCCCCCGAAGATTACAACCTGCACCCCTCGCAATACCCGTGGGCCATCGACCTGTACAATCAGGCCGTTCGTAACACGTGGTTCCCGCACGAGATCGCGCTCAAAGAAGATCTCGACGACTGGGCGAAGATGACCGAGGACGAACGCCACGCGGTGGAATTCCTCGTCTCGTTCTTCAATCCGGCGGAGTTGGTGGTCAACCGCTCACTCGCGCTCGGCGTGTATCCGTATCTCAAATCGGCCGAATGCCATCTCTATCTCGCGAAACAAATGTGGGAGGAGGCCAACCATTGCGTGGCGTTCGAGTACGTACTCGAAACCTTCCCGCTTGACCGGGAAAAAGTATTCAAGCTCCACGAGCAAGTGCCGTCGATGAAAGACAAGGAGGCGTTCATCAACAAATACATGATACGCATGACGGAAGACACGCTCGATGTCTCGACACTTGAAGGTAAAAAAGATTTCATCCGCAACCTCGTGGCGACGAACATCGTGATGGAAGGCGTGTGGTTCTATTCCGGATTCATGGTGGCACTCTCATTCCGCCAGCGCAATCAGCTACGCAATGTCGGCTCCTTGGTCAACTGGGTATTGCGCGACGAATCACTCCACCTCAAATTCGGCATCAACCTCATCCACGGCATCCTCGAGGAGAACCCGGACCTCGTATCGCCCGAATTCGCCGAAGAGATACGCAGCATCGTTATCGAGGGCGTGAATCTCGAAACGACGTTCAACAAAGACCTCTTCCCGCGCGGAATCCTCGGCCTCAACGCCGATTACGTGAATCAATATGTTCAGTATGTTGCGGACCGCCGTCTGGTAGAGCTGGGCCTCGAAAAGCACTACAATGCGACCAACCCGGCCAAGTGGATGTCTACCGCGACCGACGTTTTCGAACTCGTGAACTTCTTCGAAGCGCAGAACACGAACTACGAGGTCAACTCCGGCGACAGCGAGAAGAAAAAGGAAGAGAAGAAAGACTAGCGTCTGTTTTTTGGGAACAGCGGAGCGTACATGTCGTCTTTGAGCGGAATGAGGAGTTCTTTTTTGTTGACGCGCGCGGTGAATTGAACGGGTGCGTGGGTGATGACGGCAAGCGGCCGGCGCTCACTTCCCTCGCCCATCACGAGAATTGCCGCCGTAGCAAGTGAGTCTGCTACGTCTGTCTGCGTAAATTTGAGTTTGCGGCCGGAGATATCCTTCTTCCCGCGATAATCCCGCAAACCCTTGAATCCCGCGTAACCGAGCGCCACGCCCACAACACCGGCGCGCAGCGGCATGATGCGGCTGTCGGTAATCACAACGCCGAGGTTTTTTATTTTGTAGTACTTGAGGAGCTGCTTGCGCAGATTGTCCGCCGTTTTAAAACTGTCTTTCGGCAAGAGAATTAATTTCCCGCCCGCATTCGATGCATCGACTCCCGCATTCGCCAAAATCATCCCGTCTTTTTCGGTGAGCCATACGTATTTCGTTTTGACCGCCCAGGTACTCTCCTGCTTGATGATACGGTCCTTGTCTTTCAGGTCCGCAATGCGACCTTCCGCAAGCGCGACGATTTTCGACGTGACGACGAGAATGGAACCGTCATTCAATTTCGGAACGTGCGATGAAACGAATGCGAATAATTCTTCGCCTTCTTTAAAAATCCGGGTTTTGACGCATGTGACGTGCATACGGTTCAGTACAGAAACTTGAAATAGAGGTTTATCACGAGCGACGCGATAAGAAAAGTGTTGCCTGCAATCGAGAGAAAGCGGTTCGAAAGATACCCTTTCGTAAGCCGGTAGGTGTAGTAGCTCGCAAAACGGTAATCGTACTCGACGGTCGGGTCACTCTTGTGCTGGAGTACGAACTCCCATTTGCTCAGAATGCAGTATCCGAACGTAAATTCCGATATCAGCGTCAGGATAAGAACCGCCATATACCAATACCAGAGCGCGGGAAATAGCCAGCCGAAAATAACAACAAGGAGGACAATGCCGTGCAGCGCAAAGACCGTGTCGGCGGCGATTCTATACCATGTCATATGTATATGTGGGTGCGGGGAGACTCGAACTCCCAAGTCTTGCGACATACGCTTCTGAGACGTACGCGTATACCAATTCCGCCACGCACCCAAGGCCTGCATTGTAGCGGATTTCACTGTTTGGGAAAGCGCTGTGGCATTAGGTATACTCACGCGATGCCCGGCATCTATTGGCTCGCGGCGGGAGGAGTAGCGCTCACACTCGGTGACATCGCCTTTAAATATTGGATCGAACACGCGCTGCCGTATGTGAGTACATGGTACGCGGGCGGATTGCTGCTCTACATCGGCGGACTGGTATGTCTGATAGAAAGTTTCCGCACAGAAAATATTGCGGTCGCTTCCGCGGTTTTCGTGATCGTGAACATCGCCACACTTGCGTTCGTCAGCTGGATCTATTTCGACGAGCGGCTTTCACTCCTACAGGGAACGGGACTCTTGCTCGCCCTCGTGGCTATCTTCTGTATGGAACTCGCGAAGTAGTGCTCCTGGTATACTTTTCTCATGGAGCAGCCGAAACCCCGTAGAGAGAGCTTGGTCAGCGGGTTGTCTTTGCCGCTTGAGACGTACGCAAAAATGGATCCGGCCGAATTCGACCGCATCGCGGCGGACGCGGGAGTCCCCAGCGAAAAACTGCGCCAGATGCTGCAGAAGGCCGCGGACGGCGCAAAACGCCAAGGAGAAAAGGAGGATGCCGACGTACAGTTCAACAGGAAATGGGCGTTCGTTCCCGGGCATCTTCGCCAACAGGTCAGCAAGATGCAGGCGACGATAGACGAATTGAACGACGCCGATAAAAAAGAGACCGAGGCCTACGCACTGATTGATGCGAACGGGACTCGCGACGCGGTCTACGATAAATTCCTCGAGTCGCAACTCATTTTGACAAAACACCGGCTTTCGGAACTAGCCAGAAAGCACCCGTGGCAGGACGAGTTCGGAGTGTTGGAGGAAGAGAAAACGGAAGAATCACAGCGCCGCGAGAACGTGCCGGAATATGCCCGCGCCATACGAGACAGCTTCGTTCGCGTCCGAAATGAACTTATCGGAAGCGGCAATGAATACGCGTCGAAGCGAGAACCGGATGTGTACGGACCGGCTGAGGTGTACGACGTCAATATTCCGCTCAATTTCCCCCGCAATCCGCGGCCGCGACGCTCCAACGACGAGCTTGAACCGTTCTAGTTGCCCTGAAGCGACGCGGGGTCTTTCCCGTCCCAGGAAATCTTGCCGTGCACGACCGCATCCGTGATCTTCGGCTGCCATTCGTGCTCCGCGGCTTTTACCGCGTCGCTTATCTCCTGCGCGCTCATGCCGCGTATCAGCGGCACATGATGCTCATAGATGACCGGGCCGCGGTCCATGTCGTCGGTGACGAAATGCATCGTGAATCCGCTCTCCGCTATCTCACCGTTTTGTAGTGCTTCGGCGACGGCCTGGTGAATGTTGCGACCGTACATTCCCTCTCCGCCGAAGCGATGGTCGAGCTGTGAGAGGAGCGCCGGGTGGATATTGAACGTTTTTTGCGGGTCGAGGCCTTCGGCCTTGCGCAGCCAGCCGGAGAATGCGACCCACTCCGCGCCCGTGTCGACAACTATTTTCTTGTAGTGCTCCGCATCATACGGCCCCGGGAAATAGACGAACGGCACACCGAGCCGCTCTGCACGGTCACGCACACCGCCGTGTTCGTTGTTAGAGACGACCGCTACGATATCCGCATCAAGCGGACCGCCATGGGAAGCTTCGAGCAGATTCTCAAAGCCGCTTCCCCCGCCGTCTTTGGAGCCGGAGGCAAATACTATGATTTTGGCCTTCATCAAGCTACTATAGCCGATATGAAGGAAGTCTTTAAGCGCACAAAGATTCTTCTCCTCGGCTCGGGCGAACTCGGCAAAGAAGTCGCGATAGAAGCGATGCGGCTCGGCTGCGAGATAATTGCGTGCGACCGCTATGAAGGCGCGCCCGCGCAGCAAGTGGCGCAGCGCCACTACACCTTCCCCATGCTCGACGGCGCGAAGATCCGCGAGGTGGTCGAGAAAGAGAAACCCGACTGCATCGTGCCCGAAATAGAAGCAATCGCGACTCTGACGCTTGTAGAGCTCGAAAAAGAGGGCTGGACGGTCATACCGACCGCACGTGCGGCGCGCCTTACGATGGACAGGCAGGGAATCCGGCAATTGGCTGCGGAACAGCTGAAACTGCCGACTTCGCCGTACCGTTTCGCGGGTTCTCTCGAAGAACTCAAGGCCGGCGCAAAAGCGGTCGGCTTCCCGTGCTTCATCAAACCGACGATGTCCTCGAGCGGCCACGGACAGAGCATGGTGAAAAAGCCTGCCGATTTGAAAAAGGCCTGGGACTTCGCGATGGAAGACGCGCGCGGTAAGACCAACAAAGTCATAGTGGAAGGAAAGATTAATTTTGATTATGAAATTACCCTGCTCACGGTACGACACAAAGCAGGCATCTCATTCTGCGCGCCCATCGGGCACATCCAGATAGACGGCGACTACCGCGAATCGTGGCAGCCGTACCCGATGAGCAAAAAAGCGCTCGCGAAAGCGCAGGCCATCGCGAAGAAGGTGGTCGACGAACTCTGCGGCAAGAATGGCCGCGGCATTTTCGGTGTCGAACTTTTCGTCAAAGGCGACATGGTCTGGTTCTCGGAACTCTCTCCGCGCCCGCATGACACCGGGATGGTGACGATGGTCTCTCAAACAATGA
>Ga0265338_10007744_pt1 | contig 13220 bp, 11 predicted proteins | sample 42126metaG_FD_193579 | JGI IMG/M metagenome (GOLD analysis project Ga0265338, IMG submission 193579) | Rhizosphere microbial communities from Carex aquatilis grown in University of Washington, Seatle, WA, United States - 4-21-26 metaG | ecosystem: Host-associated > Plants > Roots > Rhizosphere... | reverse complement strand
TGCCTCATCCCGGCCGGCCGGGGCAACGACACCGCCCGGATGCTCGGCATCCCGGCCGACCCCGCCGATGCGGCCAGGAACCTGCTGGTGGGACAGGCCCGGCCGGTCGACCTCATCGGCGTGCGGGCGGCCGACGGAGCGGAAACCATCGTGGCCGGCAGCGTCTACCTCGGCGTCCCCTCCGAGGGCGGGGAGATCGCCAACGCCAGCCGGCTGACCCGCGGGCCGGCCGGGTACCTGATCGCTGGCCTGCGCGCCCTGCTCGCCTGGCAGCCCGCCACGTTCACCGTGCAGGTGGACGGCCAGGCCGCGGCAGGCACGGCCGTCACCGGGAAGGCCGCCGGAGAGATGCCGGGCTTCTGCGTGGTGGTCGCCAACTCCGCGTACCTGGCCGCCGGCAAGAAGGCCGCGCCCGCAGCGGACATGACCGACGGGCTGCTCGATGTGATCATGGTGCGCCGGGCCCGCAAGGTCACCTTCGCCTGGGTCATGCTCAAGGCCGGCAACGGTACGCATGTCCAGCTGAGCCAGGTCATCACCGACCAGGGCGCCTCGGTTTCGGTGACCGCGGACCGGGCCATGCCCGCGGCGGCCGATGGTGAGACGCTGCCGTTCGCCTCGCCGCTGGCCGCCGCGACCACACTGCACATCCGCGCGCTCCCTGCCGCCATCGCGGTAATCACCCCGGCGTGACCAGCGTGCCGCGCCGGCCGGCGGACAGATCTCGCTCATGAACGGTCCGGCGGTGGGCTTCGGCACGGCCGTGACGGCGGCCGAGGTGACATTCCAGCTTCCCGATACGGCCGGTGAGGTGGCCAGCGCCAGCGTATGGCTTGATCTTGATCACCACAGCGCCCCGCCGCGAATGCGCCGGGTGCCCGGCGGCTGGGAACTCCGGGTGGCCCGGCCGCCAGTGCAGCGCCTTGAGTACCTGTTCGCGGTGGAATATCACGACGGGACGCAGGCCATGATCTGCGACCCCACCAATCAGGCCCGCACCCCGACCGCGTTCGGCGACCACTCGGTCATCCAGTTCCCCGGCTACCGTGAGCCGGCCTGGCTGACCTCCCGGCCCGCCCCCGGCTCGTCGGTCTCGATCGCGATCCAGGTGCCGGGGCTGTCGCCCGACGCCGCGGTGAGGCTCTGGTCGCCCGACGGCGTGGCCGCCCGCGCGGCACTGCCGCTGCTGATGCTGCACGACGGTCCTGAGTTCGACGCCCTGGCGTCGTTCACCCGGTTCAGCTCGGCCCTGATCGCCGCGGGACGGCTGCCGCCGCATCGCGTGGCGCTGCTCGGGCCAGGCCACCGGGACCGCTGGTACGCCGCGAATCCGTGCTACAGCAACGCACTGACCAGCGTTGTGCTGCCCAGGCTGCGCGAGGCGGCGCCAGTGGCCGGACCGGTTGTGCTGGCCGGGGCCAGCCTCGGTGCGCTGGCGGCACTGCACGCGGCGGCCGCGCAGCCGACGGCGTTCGGCGCGCTGTTCCTGCAGTCGGGCAGTTTCTTCCGCGCTGACACGGACCCGCAGGAGCGCGCGTTCGCTGGCTTCGAGGCCGTGGCCTCGTTCGTCGGGCAACTCGGTCAGGCTCCCCCGGCCGCCGCCCGCCTTGACATCGGCATGACCTGCGGGCTCGCGGAGGAGAACCTGGATAACAACCGGCTGATGGCAGCCACCCTGGCCGGCCTGGGGCACCAGGTGGAGCTGGCCGAAGTGCCCGATGCGCACACCTTCGCCGGCTGGCGGGACGCTCTCGACCCGCACCTGGCGGACCTGCTGGGCCGGGTCTGGCCCCCGGGACGACGGCGAGGCGGAGCCGGTGCGGCGCGAATGGCATGAGGTCCGCAGCTCCGGCAGCGGGATGCCGGGCACGGTCATCAGCTACGGCCATTGGGGACGCCCGATCCTCGCTTTTCCCGCGGAACAGGGCAGCGCCAGCGACTTCGAGCGCCGTGGCATGGTGGACGCGATCGCCGACCTGATCGACGCGGGCCGGGTGAAGCTCTACTGTGCTGATTCCTACGACGGCCACTCGTGGGCCCGCTATGACCTGCCGCTTGAGGAGCGCGCATGGCGGCATGGGCAGTATGAATCCTGGGTCATCGATGGGGTGGTGCCCTTCGTGCGGGGTGACTGCGGCGGCGCGGCCGAGATGATCACGACCGGCTGCAGTCTCGGGGCCTATCACGCGGTGAACTTCGCGCTGAAGCGCGCCGACCTGTTTCCGCTCGCGATCGGCCTGTCCGGCAACTACGACCCGGCCGCCTGGCGCGCCTGGGGCGAGCGCGGTGACGCCGTCTACTTCAACAACCCGGGCGACTACGTGGCCAATGCTGACGGCAGCCACCTGGACTGGCTGCGGTCCCAGGTCTCGGTCCTGCTGGTGGTCGGCCAGGGGGCCTGGGAGACGGACCCGACCGGGGCGCTGCCGTCATCACGGCGGCTCGCGGCGCTGCTGCAGGGTAAGGGAATCCGGTGCGAACTCGACCTGTGGGGCGATGACGCCGCGCATGACTGGCCATGGTGGTGCCGCCAGCTGGCGCATCACCTGCCGCGGTTCTGCTGAGAGACGGTTCTGCTGAGAGACGTGGAGGCGCTGTGCACAGTGAAGTCCGGCATCTGGTGGGGCTGCTGCTGGGGACCGAGGACGACTGGCCCCGAGCCTTCGAGTACCTGCTGACCAGCCTCGGCCCGGTCCAGGACGCCGCAGGCGGGCGGCACAGTTTCAGCACCGAGCGGCTGACCATCGAGCCGTTCTCGCTCCGCGCGAAGCCCCGCACCGACCTGGTTATCGACCGGCTTGCCTACTGGTATTACCACCCGCGCGAATGGCTCAAGAAGGTCGCGCTGATGGACAACGTCTACCTGCTCAACTCCCCGTTCAGCTTCCAGGCGATGGAGAAGCACGCGGCGTACTGCGCGATGATCCGGCTGGGCCTCAAAATCCCGGAGACGATCCTGGTGCCCTACAAGAACCCGCCCGGTAACCCGAAGTACGCCTACACCTCCCAGCGTTACAACAAGTCTTTCGACCTGGACGAAGTGGCCGCGCAGGTCGGCTACCCGCTGTACATGAAGCCCTACGACGGCGGCGGCTGGCGTGGTGTCTCCCGGATCCGCGACGCCGGCGACCTGCACCGGGCCTACAACTCCTCCGGCGAGATGCTCATGCATCTGCAGGCGTCCGTCGAGGGCTATGACGCGTTCGCCCGGGCGCTGTCGATCGGCGCGGAGACGATGGTGATGCGCTTCGACCCGGATGCGCCGATGCACGAGCGCTACCGCGTTGAGCACAGCTTCCTGCCGCCTGCCGCCGGTGCCGAGGCCGTCGCCATCTCCAGGATCATCAACGCGTTCTTCCGCTGGGAGTTCAATTCCTGCGAGATGCTCGTGAAGGGCGATGAGGTCTTCCCGATCGACTACGCCAACGCCTGCCCCGACGTGTCGGTCACCTCGCTGCACTACTACTTCCCCTGGGCCATCCGGACCCTGGTCAAATGGACCATCTTCTGCCTGGTCACCGGGCGCGCCACGGGTGTTGATCTGAACACTCGCGGCTACTTCGACATCGGGGACCGCGATGATCTCGACTACAGCCAGAAGATCGCCGGATACCTGAAGCTGGCCGACTCCTACTTCGCGGTCGAGGAGTACCAGCAGTTCTGCGCGGCTCAGCTACCAGACATCGACCGGCGGGTGCTCGACTGGGCCACCGGTCCGGAATTCGACCAGCTCATCGTGGACACCGTGACCGCGACCTATCCCGCGGCCGAGCATGAGCGGTTCATTGCGCACTTCCGCGGCCTGACCGGCCTGTGGGCGCGCGATGAGGATGCCCGGATTTCGGCCGCCTGAGTGGGACCCGCGTGAATGGCCAGCCGAGCCGGCTGATAGAGACGGAGTTGAAATCGCAATAGCGCACGAGGAAAGGAAGTCGACGATGACGGACTCACAGACGGCCATGGCCAAGCTGCAGAGCGGCGGCGGGCAGGGCCACTGGGCGCTGGACCCGGCCGGCTCGACGGCCGAGTTCCGGGTCAAGCAGTTCTGGGGCGCGATCACGGTCCGGGGCTGGTTCGACCGTATCGCCGGCGAAGGCACGGTCGGCGCGACGGGCGCCATCACTGGCCAGCTGACCATGGACGCCAGCTCGGTCAGCACCAAGAACTCCCGGCGGGACAAGCACCTCAGGTCAGCCGACTTCTTCGACGTCGAGAATCATCCATCGGTCGTGCTGACCGTGACCGAGGCGACACCGGGGCCGGACGGGCAGATCGCCGTCCGGGGGTCCATCGAGGCCGCTGGTCACAGTGAGCCGGTGACCTTCACCGCGCATGCCGATGAGGCGACCGAGAATGCGGTGACACTCCGGGCTGAGCTGGTAGTCGACCGGACCGCCTTCGGCATGACCTGGAGCCCGATGGGCATGGCCGCGAAGCAGGCGGCGGGCAGCGTGGTCGCCCGGTTTGTCCGGGGCTGAGCAGTCAGCTGAACGCTGCGGCGATCGGGGCGAGGCGCAGCACGTCATCGGGCCCGGTGAGGTCAGGGAGGGCCACGAACACCGCGGCCACGCCTCGCTCGGCGAGCATCCGGTACCGGCCGATGTGGTCATCCGGCAGGCCGGCATGGTGCTGCCGGGCAAAATCCGCCGCGGCGGTGCGGCCGCGGCGGAATTCGACGATCGACCCGACGTGATCCCGGTCCCGGCCGATGACGGGCAGGTCGAGGACGGTGACGCGGACGTCCGCCGGATCCCGCCCGGCCGCCGCGCAGTGTGCGCGCAGGACGGCGAGCTTACGGTCCAGGACGCCGAGGTCGGATGGCAGGTTACAGCCGTCGCCGAGCCGGGCGGCGATGCGCAGGGTCCGCCGCTCCCCTGACCCGCCGACGATGATCGGCACCGGCCCCAGCGGGCGCGGGTAGCAGGTCGTCTCGGGCAGCGTCACCCGCTCGCCGTGATACGCCTTGGTCCCCGGCTGCCAGAGGGCGCGGAGCGTCTCGATGGCCGACTCCAGCTGGTCGAGCCGCTCGGATGCGGGCGGGAACGGCAGGCCGAACGCGGCGTGCTCGCGGGCCCACCAGCCCGCGCCGATGCCGCAGAACGCCCGGCCGCCGCTCAGCACGTCCAGGGTGGCCACCGCCTTGGCCAGCACGCCGGGCGCGCGGAGGGTGACCGGGCTGACCAGCGTGCCGAGCCGCAGATCGGTCGGCAGGCCGGCCAGCATGCCCAGAGTGACCCATGGCTCGGGGATCGGCTCCCAGGCCCGGCCGACTTGCGGTATCTGGATCAGGTGATCCATCAGGGCGATGCCCTCAAGGCCGGCCTGCGCGGCGGCCCCGGCGACAGCGGACAGCCAGCCGGCTGGATCCGCACCCCACGGGAAGCGCGATATCTGCAGCACGAGGCCCAGCCGGGCCGGCTCCGTGCGCTGCGCGGCTGCCGCCCGCCGGGCGCCCGGCGTGTGCGCGGGCTCCACCTGGGCCAGGCCGGCGCCGGCTGGGCCGGCCCGGACCACCACATCCCATCCCTCACTGGATATTTCTTCCACTACCTCCCGCATCCGGCGTAGCTGCCCATCGTGCGCGGCAGCGGGCACCGGCCGGAGCCGCGCCTGGTTGCGCCGCCGGACTTCGGCCGGATCGGCGTCGAGGAGCACCACGGCGGCGGGCAGCCCGGCGCGCCGGGCCAGCTCCAGGTAGCCGCGGCGCCGCGCGCGCTCAAGCCCGAGCGTGTCGACCACGGTGGTCAGGCTCCGGCGCAGCCGGGCGGCGACGATCTGGTCGAGCAGCGCGAACGCCTCCGCCGAGGCGTCGAGGTCGTGCTCGCCGCTGCCCAGCACACCCCGCAACTGGTCCGAGGACACCACCTCCTGGGCGCGGTACCTGGCGGCCGCCCAGGCGGACTTCCCCGACCCAGCCGGTCCCACCAGCACGACCAGCGCCGGATCGGGCAGGATCTGCATCACGCCCACCAGCGTCCCAGACGCCGGGCCCGCCTGCGAGGGCCCGGCCCCGCGGGCCGATGACCCGGCGTGGTAGGCCGTGCTGGTCGCCGGGACGGCGCCGGGTCGATGCTCAGGATCCGCGTCCTCGGATCACTCGGGGGTGACCGCGCGGTCACGCCCCCCGCCCAGGAAGGAATCCACGAAATCGGGGCGGGCGGACAGCTCCGCGGGAGTGCCTTCCATCCGCACCTCCCCGCCACCGAGCACGTAGGTGCGGGCCGAGATGGCCAGCACCGCCCGCGCCCGCTGCTCGACAATGAGCACGGACGCGCCGCTCGTCGCGAGCTGGCGGACGTGCGTCTCAAGCAGCGCCGTGGCAACCATGGGGGCAAGGTTCGCGGTCGGCTCGTCCAGCAGGAACACGCCCGGGCTGAGCATGAGCACCCGGCCCATGGCGAGCATCTTGCGCTCCCCGCCGCTCAGCTTGCCCGCGGCGCGGCCGAGCATCGGGGCCAGCTGGGGAAAGACCGCCAGCACCCGGTCCACCCGCTCGGCTACCTGCTTACGGTGCAGCAGGTAGCCACCCATCTCCAGGTTCTCTTTGACGCTCAGCGGCGCGAACACGTCGTCCACCTGCGGCACGTAACCCACGGCCGCGCGGGCGATCTCTTCCGGCGGCTGGTTGGTCACCTCACGGTCGCCGACCAGAACAGTCCCGGACGAGATCTGCACGATACCGACCAGGCTCTTGAGCAGGGTGCTCTTGCCGGAGCCGTTGGGACCGACCAGGGAGACCACTTCACCGGGCATGGCATGCACGGTGATGCCGCGGATCACCGGGTCACCGCCGTAGCCGGCGGTGATGCCCTGGGCCCGCAGCGGGACGCCGGGCAGCGTCAGCTCAGCCGACAAGGTAGGCCTCCACTACCTCGGTGCGCGCGCGTAGCTGCTGCATGGTGCCTTCGGCCAGGACGGCGCCCTCGGCCATCACCACGACCGGATCACAGAACTCATCCATGATGGCCAGCTCATGCTCGACCATGAGGATTGTCATCCCCTCATGGCACAGGGCCACGAGTTCGTTGCCGATCTGCCGCGCCAGGTTCGGGTGTACCCCAGCCATCGGCTCGTCGAGCAGCAGCATGCTGGGCTCAGCCATCAGCGCGCGCATGATCTCGACCAGCCTGCGCTGCCCGCCACTGAGGTCGCCGGCGTACTCGTTGGCCAGCCTCTCCAGGCCGAACCGGGCCAGGACCGCTTCGGCCCGGGTGATCGCCGCCCCCTCGTCGGCCTGCCAGTAACGCTTCCCGAGGATCGCGCCGCGGAAGGAATCTCCCCGGTGCCCCGGCACGGCCGTCAGCAAGTTCTCCATGACCGTCAGCCGCTTGAACTCGCTGGCCAGCTGGAACGTCCGCACCAGCCCGAGCCGCGCCCGCCGGAACGCGGGCACCCCGGTAATGTCCTGCCCCCGGTAAACGATCTTCCCAGAGGTGACCGGCAAGGTGCCCGCCAGCATGGCCAGCAGCGTCGACTTCCCCGCCCCGTTCGGCCCGATCAGCCCGGTCAGCGTCCCCCGCCGCACCTGGAAGGACACCCCATTAACCGCCCGCACCCCGCCAAACTCCCGCACCACCCCCACCCCCTCCAGCACCACGGCGGATGCCTCCCCATCCCCCCGCGAAGCCGCAGCCGGGGGTACCCCGTCACCCTCCCGCCGCTCACCATCCCCCACCGACCCTTGCCCCGCACCCCCCAAAGCCGCTGATCGATCCGATGACCCGCCCTCCGGCTCCGCCCGCGCCAAAGGCGCAGGCCGGTCAGCCGGAAAGCGGTCGTCCCGTAGCCCAGCGCCACTGTCTGCCGCACCCGCCTCGGGCCGTGCAACCCCAGCCCGGGCCAACCTGCGCCAGCCCGTGTCCGGCTGGCCGACCTGCGCCGCCCCCCCGATGACCCGCTTGCGCTCAGGCAAGATCCCCTGCGGCCGCAGCCACAGGAACACCACGATCAGCAGCCCAATCGCGACCCACTGCAGCGACGGGATCAGGTTCGGCGGGAGGTTGTTGGAGGTGGGAATGAACCTGGTCACTTCCTCGAAGCCGACCGGCACCAGGATGGCCCCGAGGACTGCGCCGCGATGATTGCCCGCCCCGCCGATGATCACCGCGGCGAAGAGCACGACGGTCTCGGCGTAGCCCCACGCCGCCGGGGACCACGTCGAGATGTAGGAGACCAGGATGCCCCCGCTCAGCCCGGCGATGGCCCCGCCGAGCACGAGCATCGCGGTCCGCAGTGACAGCAGGTTCTTGCCGAGCGAGTCAGCGACGACATCGTTGTCACGCATGGCCCGCAGCGACCGGCCGTAGGGCGACTGGGTGATCCGCTGCAGGAGCAGGTAGACCAGCACGCAGAGGAAGAGCGCGACGGCCGTGAAGCCCCACTGGTAGCTGGCTGACTGCGGGTTGAATTCGCCCTGCAGCGGGGCGGGGATGAGAGACAGCCCCGCGTCGCCGTTGAACAGCGGCCGGAAGTTGGTCACCAGCAGGTTCAGCAGCACCGCCGTGACCAGGAGGCCGACCGCGGCGAAGTCGCCGCGCAGTCGCCTGCCCACCAGGAAGGTGAACGGCAGCGCGATGACACCGCCGACCACCGCCGCGCCGATCCACGGAACCGGGAACGGCAGATTCCACCCGCCGATGTAGGACTGGAATCCCCCGTTCGCCGAGTCGTGCGGCATGGCCAGGACCGCCGCGGCGTACCCACCTGCCGCCTGGAAGATGATGAAGCCGAAGTTGGTGACGCCGCCGACCCCGAACTGCTGGCTGAGCCCGAGGCAGGCGGTGGCGTCCACGGCCGCGTAGATCAGCAGGTTGATGAGGTAGAACGTGTTCATCCGTCTCCCTGCCTGACTGTCATGTCCGGGCGCCGAGCAGCCCGGTGGGACGCACGCCGAGCATGACCAGCAGCGCCACGAAGGCGATCACGTACTTGTAGTCGGCCGTGATGTACGCGGCGCTGATCTCGGTGGCCAGGCCGATGATCACAGCGCCGAGCATGGCCCCGTAGGCCTGGCCCGGGCCGCCCAGGAACACCGCCGCGAGGATGAGCACGAGGAACAGGTCGGTGGCCGTGGCGTCGAAACTGCCGGCGTCAATCGCGAAGACCACGCCCGCCAGTCCGCACAGCGCGCCGGTCAGCGCCCACGTGATGGTGATGACCCGGCCCGTCCTGATCCCGCAGTTCCGGGCCAGGGTCTTGTTGGCGGCGGTCGCGCGCATGGCCTTGCCCAGCTTCGAGTAGCGCAAGAGCACATGAACGCTGGCCATGACCAGCACGCTGAGCGCGATGACCACGATCTGCACCACGGTCAGGGTCAGCCCGCCAGCCTGCAGCGTGGCCCCCTGGCTCATGGTGTAGGAGACGGCCGTCCCGCCCGCCAGTGCCTGCACGCCGAACTCGATGATGAGGGTCATCCCGAGCGACACGATCACCATCGTGATCGCGGACGTGCCGCGCCGCTGGAACGGCGTGTAGACGCCGGAGTTCAGCAGCACCGATCCGAGCGAGCAGACGACCACCGCGACCAGCAGGCCGATCCACACCGACAGGCCCGCCTGGTTCACCAGGTAGGCGACGAAAGCGCCGGCGATCATGATGGCGCCATACGCCAGGTTGAGCACGTCGGTGACCCCGAACTGCAGGGTGAAACCGACCGAGGCGATCGCCAGGACCGAGGCGGTCACCAGCCCGAACCCAAGTGAGGACAGGAAGATCGTCACCGGCGGCCTGCCCGCGGGGCAGCCAGGCACCCCCGCCCGTCCGGGCTTCCCCCGAAGGGTGGGGAAGCCCGGACGGCGGCGGGGCGCAGGGAGCGAGCAGTCATCCGGCGAGTGCCCGCAGTTGTCCGGCTGTCAGGTTGCCGACGACGTTGACCTGGCCGGACGCGCTATAGGTATCGACCTGGAAGATTCCCGTCGAGTCGTGGAAGCTGTCGAAGTTGGTGGGGCCGCCAGGTCCTTCGTACCTGATGGACTTGCCCGCCTTGACTTCCGGAGCGCACTGGGCGAAGGAGTAGCACACCTGGGCACCCGGAACGCCGTTGCCGATCTTGATGATGTCCGGCCCGTACACGCTCGGGCTGGTGCTCTTCGACATGAGCATGGCCAGTGCCGACAGGTTGACCGCGTCGTAGAGGTGCACGCCGCCGGGGGCGCTCAGGTAGGTGGTGAAGTCGCCCGTGGCACCCGGAACCTTCCCTTGCTGGGACAGCAGCGCCTTGGAGAACGCCTGGTAGGCCGGGCCGCTGGTCTCCACAACCAGGTTGTCCGCGTGGAAATTGGACACGAACGCCGAGGCGGTGACGGCGGCCGCTGACGACTTGAAGAACGACGGGGAGATGGCCGCGGACGTGCCGATGATCGGGATCATCTTGCCGCCGTTGAGCTGCTTGATCTCGGAGAACAAGGTGGGGTCCGCAGCGCCCAGGGCCTCGGTCATGATGGCGTCGGGGTGCGAGCTGACGATCGCCTCAGCCTCGGTGCGGAACGTCGTGGCCTTCAGGTCCAGCGTCTGATTGGTCGTCAGGGTTATCCCGGCCTTCTTGAGCGCGCTGATCGCGGGCTGGATGAAGGTCTGCGACCCGATGTCGTTGCCGAACGCCAGGGCGATCTTCTTGTAGTGCAACTGCTGGGCGATCGCGACCATGGCGTAGGACTCCTCCAGGTCAGGAGGAACCAGCCGGTAGAAGTACTGGAAGTGGGTGCTGTCGAACTCCGACTGCCCGGTCATGCAGAAGGAGGTCATCTTATGGCTGTTGGTGATCGGGACCACCGCGGCCGCCTCGTCCGAGGTGCAGCCGATCACGAGCGCCAGGTTGGGCGTGCTGGCGAACATCTGGTTGACCGCCGGCACCGCGTCCGCGGGGTCACCCCTGGTGTCCACGCTCTTGCAGGCCAGCTTGTGCCCGAGGACGCCGCCCGCGTTGTTGATGGCGGCGGTCGAGCCGTAGCAGGAGGCCAGGTATGTCGGGCCGAGGGCGGCGTCCGCGCCGCTGAACGGTGCGACGTCGGCGACGGTAAGCGTCGACCCGGACGAACCGCCTGAGGTGCTGCCGCCGGATGCCCCGCTGCTGTTGCTGGCGCACGCGGAAAGGCCGACGGCAAGTGCGGCAGTCGCCAGCACAGCCCCGGCGCGGACGGGCCGCCCGCGCCGGGCCTGGCTGCCTGCCGTGCGTCTGGTGTCGCCCGCAGCTCTAGCCACGGGACCGAGGGTCGTGAACGTCATTGTCCCTCCGCGGTGCATTGATGGAGCGAATTGACTGGATTGGTTGTGCCGGAACGGTCATTGGTCAGGGGTGCGGGCGCGGTTCAGAACCCGCTCTTCAGCGGGGCTCCGGGCCGCCACCTCCAGTCGCTCGGAGCGCCCTCCTCGGCGACGACCCGGTTGCGGATGGTGCCCACGCCCTCGACGGTTACCTCGATGACGTCGCCGGGGTGCATCCAGACTGGTGGCGTCCGGGCGAACCCGACACCGCCCGGCGTGCCAGTGGCGATCACGTCGCCCGGCGCCAGGCGGGTAAACGAGGAGAAGAACTCAACGGCGCTCGGGACGTCGACGAGCATCAGCGAGGTCCGCGCCGACTGCATCACCTGGCCATTGAGGGTGGAGCTGATGGCCAGGTCGCTGACGTCCACCTCGTCGGTCGTGACGACCTCCGGGCCGATGGGCATGCTGGCTTCGAAGTTCTTGCCCGCCGTCCACTGGCTGCCGGCCCGCTGCCAGTCGCGGGCCGAGGCGTCGTTCAGCACGACGAAGCCCGCGATCGCATCCAGTGCCTTGTCAGCGGTGATGTACCGGCCGCCGGAGCCGATGACGATGCCGAGTTCCGCCTCGTAGTCGAAGCGGTCCGTCAGCGCCGGCTTGACCAGGTCGGCGTACGGGCCGAGCACGCTGTCGGCTCCGCGCACGAACGCGTCCGGCCAGGTGGGCACCGCCCGGCCGCCTTCGAGCGCATGCTCGCTATAGTTCAGGCCCAGGCACAGGATGCGTGGCGGGGCCGGCACCGCCGGCCCGAAGTCGGCCGGTTCCACCTCACGGCCGTCCTGCTGCTGAAGGTCCCGGACCGCGTCCATCGCAGCTGGCCCCGCATCGAGAACGTACTGCAGCGAGGAGAACCGGGCATCTCCAGTCGCCGCGGCCGCATCGACATAGCCCGAGCGCGCCCGCACGTGCAGACGCGGCCCGTCCGGGGTGGCAATCGTGGCGAACCTCACGAGGCAGATCTCCTTTGCGGCGGGCGATGTCGGGGACTACTCATTGGTTGATATTGACGGATTGGTTGAGCATAGGTCCGACGCTAAAACCTGGTCAATAGTCTTAACCAGAACTAAAGACCCCTACGGCGTCACAGTATGATCTCGATTGGTACGATTGGTTGCACAGACGGCTTCGCGCCGAAGGTTCCGGACAGGCAGGTGGAGACAGATGGGCCGATCAGCCGGGGACACGCCGGCGATTCCAGCGGACAGCATCCGCCGGCTGGCCGAGCGCATTCTGGCCGAGTCACACCAGGTGGGACTGCGACCGGGGTCGCGGCTGCCCACCGAACGGCAGCTCGCGGTGGACCTGGGGATGACCCGCTCGTCCGTGCGGCACGCCCTGGCTGTCCTGGAGGCCGCCGGGCACATCTCCCGGGAGGTAGGCCGCGGCACGTTCCTGCGCGACGTTCCCGCGCACAGCGCATTGGGCACCGCGGCCGGCGCCTTGGCGGACAGCGGGGCGCTCGGCGGCGGCTCGCTGGGCCCGTCCCTCGACGGCGCCGGCGGGCTCGGTGCCGACAACTCGGGCGGGTTCGCGCCCGCGGACGTGATGACGATCCGGCGGCTGCTGGAACCCCTCGCCATGCCGCTGGTGGTGGCCTGGGCCACGGCCAGCGACTTCAAGGAGATGGACCGCTGCCTGGCGGGCGGGGAGCGCGCTTCCAGTTTCGAGGAATTCGAGACCTGGGACCTGGCCCTGCACCGCGGCATCATGGCCGCGAGCCACAGCCCGCTGCTGGCTAGCGTTTACCGCGTGATCGAGACGGCGCGGCACGGGCACGTCTGGGGAGACATGAAGCGCCGCAGTTCGTCCCGCCAGCGGCAGGAGCTGTACCAGCAGGACCACCGGGAGCTGGTCGCGGCCCTGCGGGCCAGGGACAGTGACGGGGCCGTGGCGGCGATGCGCGCGCACCTGAGCCGGGTGAACAGCAATCTCTTCGGTGACACCCGCTGACTGTTCGG
>Ga0265338_10007743_pt1 | contig 13223 bp, 10 predicted proteins | sample 42126metaG_FD_193579 | JGI IMG/M metagenome (GOLD analysis project Ga0265338, IMG submission 193579) | Rhizosphere microbial communities from Carex aquatilis grown in University of Washington, Seatle, WA, United States - 4-21-26 metaG | ecosystem: Host-associated > Plants > Roots > Rhizosphere... | reverse complement strand
CGGCTATACTGAATATTGGGAACTCCTACGGTCATGAACCCCTTTTTTGACAACAATAGTGTGTGGATGCCGTCAACAGAAAGCCCCGTTAAGGTCCAGGAGCCGTCTGATGAGGTCACGGTAGTACTTCCTCCATCTGAAACCCGCACTCCGCTTTTATCCTGAAGTGGAAGACCCGTATCTGTATATAGAGAAACCGTGCCGCTAACGGCAAAAGCGAAAACTTCTTGAGGCCCCGTATCAGCAGTGCAACCGCAAAGTAGTAGTAAGATAATGAAAAGGCTGATCCAGTTCTTCATGCCTGTGCTTGGAGAGAAACTGAATGAATGTCAGCGAACGGACAGGTGCCCCCGCTCTTCTTGTTAGGGGAGCGACCTGTTAGAACGCAAATGTCCGATCATCTCAAAAGCAAAAGCTGTTTTGTCTGGCTATATGATCCTGCCTGCAGGCGATAGAAGTATATGCCGCTTGCGATGCCTCCTGCATTCCATTGCCGCGTATAATGCCCGGCCTGCAATTCTCCCGAGACAAGCGTCGAGATTTCTCTTCCCAGCAAATCGAAGACTTTTAGCGACACAAATGATCCTGATGGAAGATCGAAAGAAATTGTAGTCGTGGGATTGAATGGATTCGGATAATTTTGAGCGAGAGTGTAGCCTCTGGGCATTTCGGCTGGCTCTGCATGTACCGACAATATTTCTGACATCGGCCGTCTCCAAACGCCGCCGTTGGTCCAAACAGTGCCATTATAGGCACCAGTACCAGCAAAGAGATATGTCCCATGGACGGCGATTGATTGGATTACAGGAAGAGTCCAACCACTATTGCACGCACGCCAACTTCTGCCGTAATCGGCCGAGACATAGACACCGCCAAATTCAATCCCCGCAATGAGATTGGTACCCGCGAACGCAAGGTAACCCATATTACCGACCAGGCCACTATCTCTTTCAATCCAGGTTGAGCCGTTGTCGGTAGAGAGAAATAATCCGCCGTATGGGAACGCAAAAAGATTTGAGCCCGAGACGGCAAATGACGAAGGGCCATAATGATACGATTGAGAAGGGCCTTGGAAGGTGGGTAATCCGGAATCGGATTCAGTCCAGTTTGCACCGAGGTTAGTTGAACGATAAATTCCTCTCTCCGGGAAGCTAGCAAAGAGGTTTGTGCCGTTGACCGCCAGGGGACCAACCCCAACATAAGGAGTACTCTGATCAGCGTATCGAGGGAGGCCGGAATTGACAGCAGTCCAGCTTGTTCCATTGTCAGTAGATCTAAAGACCCCGGCATCATTGGTTCCGGCGAACAGATTTGTGCCCATAATTGCAATGGAAGAGACACCATACTGATAGTTTGTTAAACCGTTATTTATCGCCTTCCATGTTGTTCCGCCGTCAGTGGAGAGAAAAAGTCCGGCAGTATCTGTACCGGCATAAAGATTTGCAGATGCTGATTGGTTTGAGACGGCAATAACGTAAGTCAGACCGTTCGGCGGAAGACCTGAAGTCACCTTGGCCCAGGTAGTACCATCGTTAGTTGACACAAAGAGACCGTTGCTGCTTCCCGCAAAAAGATTCGTGCCGCTTGATGCGAGGGCGAAAACGTATGGTCCTAAAGAATCAGTGACCTGGACCCATTGAGCTTCTAATAGACTCGCATTGCCAATCAAGCAAAATGATGTAATCAAGAACCGGAGAATCATTTTCATTATTTACCTCTTCGTAAAGGTGAGAGGAGCAGCCTCGTCTTAGAGGACCGCGGTTTGGCTGAGGCGGCAAAAAGCTGGTCCCATAGGAGTTCTCCAATGAAGTCCTTTGGTCCTTCGGAACTTGTCGAGCGTTTTTTGCGATGTCCCGCGTTTTGCAACGGGGGAGCGATTGGTGAGAACGCACGCGGAGGTCAGCGGACGTTGTCATCATTCCTTCCGGTTTGCCGGCGGCAGTTCTCCATGTTGTCTATCGTATTCGTTGAGAAGTGAACTCTCAAGAGCGTTAGCTTCATCCGCCGATGGTATGAGAATATACGATAGTTTTAGTCCCGGGTGCAGATGAAGGATTCCGTTGATCCTCTTATTTGTATCTTGTGCGGGCCCTGGATTGAAATACTGTAAGATTGTTCCCCGCAAACCCTTTTCGCCGCTTGCCGAACCGATGTAGACAATATCAGATTCTCCAACAAAGCGGCCAAACGAGACATCGTTTTTTATGACATACACTCCGCTAAACATTGGCAGACCGCCAGATAATGTGGCTTCGGCCTTGAGATTAAAGCTCTGCCATCGCTCGAATCCCTTTCGACTAAGACTATTGCTGTCCATAGATCACCCTCCTTCACGATAGATTCCATCCTGATAGTTTAGTGCGGAAACGAATGCTTTGTGCGTTTTAATCGTTTACCGCTTAATACTTCAAATCAACAGAGAGGTTCAACTGTTTTAACTCATTGCTGCCGCTTATTACCTGAACGCTGTCCTCCAAATATAAATAAATACTCCAATCAATCTCCTTGTTGTGGAGCACAAACGTTGTGTTCGTTGTGCCCTGGTCTGTAACGATTGTTGCGCCGCATGTTGCCACCGTCGAATCCTCTTCTTTGTTTAATGCAACCAATTTCTCATAAACGAGATCGCAGGATAATTCAGTCGCCAATTCCATATCGCTTCTGAAACTTGGCGTATTGGACGTCTGGTGATTGTAGGCAAAAATCGTCGATCCGTTTATAGAACAACTCGTCTTAAGCTTTGCGACGAGCGGAACTACATTCGGTTTGATGAGAACTCCATCGTACTCATTCTTTACGAACGAACCGATCAGCTGGGATGATGGCTCAGACATTTTTTGTGATTCAAAAGCGGAGCTGATGAACGAACCGGTCGTGGCAAGGTATGTCGGCGCAGCCAGGAATGAATCGAAACTGTGCCCAAATGCAAATATGCCGTCAGTGCCGATATACGACATTGTGCCGACTGCATATTCGTAAAAGTAGTCGCCGGTAATCACCATCACAGCAATAGAAGAACCCGGAAGTACAGGGTTAACGACGACCTTTGAGAGATCTTTCCCGTCTGCGAAAGGTCTGCTGGTCTCTGATCCCTGTGGTGTGTACACGCCGAACGCGGAGGTTAGCTGGTGGTATCTCGAAGACATTTGTGATCCATTCCCCGAGAGGTAATATGCCGGAGTGATCAGACTAAATGACGAAGGAGGGCCCGCTCTTGAAACACTGGCAGTGTCGACACTCAAAACATCTTCGATGACGCGCGCCGCAAAATCACTAGAATTCCCTTCATATCCATAGCAAAGGGCCCCGGCAATTCTGCCGTCAGAAGTCAACAGGGGAGAGCCGCTATCGCCGGCGCCGACCGGGAAATTGTTGGCGGTATGACATAAAATGAGCCTGTCTGCCCCTACAGTGTAAAGGGCATCAAATACTACGTTCACCTGCCATACTTCAAAATCGTTTCTGTTGACCCGGAGCTTCATCGTTGTGCCCCTTGGAATATTCGATAGCTCGGCATAACGGATAATTGGAGTTGGGTTATTTGTCACCACGATATGTTCTGTGGTGCCTCCTGAGCCGTAATAATTATTCGTCACCCCATCTTTGCATGACAATTGCAAAAGCGCAAGTGTTGAAAGAACAAGCGAAGAGAAGATTGTCTTGTACATGTATTCACCCTTCAAAATTATTTGAGCCTTCAATCGTTGCCTGACGGACGGGAGCACCGCCATTAGCCCTGTGCATTGACAACGCCATTGTTACTTGATTTTTGATTCGCCGAGGACTTTAGAAAGGTATTTGTCAAGTTTTTCGATGTTTTGTCTTTGTCCTTCGTCGGCTTTGTGCGCTTTGATGACGGTTTCACGCATTTCTGCCGTATCGAAAAGCGCCGTCCATTCCAGGCGGGTCTCTTTGCCTTTGGATTCGAACAGAACTGTCGTAATGAAATGCGGATTGAAGTGTTCAAACGCGATCTTTTTCAACGGAACAATTTCTCCGAAAATACTCCTGTTCGGATAGTCCGTTCCATCTGGTCCGTGCAATGTCAATTTCCATTCTCCGCCTTCTTGAAAGCCCATCGTATGAATCGTGCTGGTAAACCCATTTGGTCCCCACCAGTTCACAATGTGCTCGGGATCAGTCCAGACTTTCCACATGAGGTCAATGGGAGCTTTGATCGTTCTCGTAATTCGCATCTCTCTGCCTTCTGTCTTTTCCATCGTCTTGCTCCGCATTGTTTTGAATTTGCTCGTGCGTTTTCACGGACCGCGCTCCCGCTGAATAGCAGGAGAGACGTAAACACCGAGGCGCTGAAGAACAGTTTGATGCAGTACGTCGCGCCGCGGATTGTGGACCGCCGGTCCAGCCCTTCCTGGCGCTTTTGCCAAAGGCATCACTTCGTGATTATCTGGATCAGCCGTGAAGAATTACTTCGCGGTTCCTCTATTGCCAGCCTGAGAGAATTGCTCCCATAACCAGCAGCGAGACCAGCCAGAAAGCGTTGTCGAGGAGCCAGAGCTTCCACGGTCTCTTTTCGTAAATCACGTTGGTCATGGTCACTGGAGCTATGAAACCTAACCAGCTGAAAAATCCTCCCATTAACCCGCCGTGGATCCCGCCCGTTTTTACAAATGCATTCCCGAAAACAATCGAATGCAATAGCACAAAACTCATCACCAACGATCCAACGAAAACGATCACGACGCTGCCCGGGGAGGGCTTCATATCTGGAATACCGGTGAGTTTCTTCCATAGCTTGCCAAAGATAACTGCATACCAAAGAGTGGCGATGAGGTAGTTTGCCAGAGCGGCAACGAGAACGGCAAGGTAGTTCACTTGTACTTCCACTGTTAGGGTTCCCTTCAATTGTTCATGTTGTTTGGTGGTGAGTTGCGTTAAATCCATTCCTCTCGACAAACTTTTGGGGCGTAACAAACCGGAGCTACCGCGCTTCTTAGCTGGGGGCGGCTGGCTGCGCCGTATTCACACTCGTGAAATAGCCATCGACGAGAAGTTCATGAACTCGATACGGCGTGTTCCGCGATGAATTGCGCCAGTTCTTGACTCGTTCCATTCCCAACTCTGATGGCATCGCCAATCTCAATAACTGGCAGCGCTCGTATACCTCTTGAGATCAACAATTCCGGCTTGAATGTTACATCGACTTCTTTTAGTTCAAAAGACATTCTTGACTTGAGTTCTAGAAGTCTGCGTTTGACGATGGGACAGAAGGGACATCCGATGCCGGTATACAATGTAACTGTGACACGGGCAGGGGTGACTTGCGTTGCTGCAACATCGTCAACTGATCCGTATCCCATGTATCGGGACAAGGAAGGGAAGTAGCGAACATAGAGCCAAAGAAAGAGAGCCACAAAGAGAAGCCAGAGGATGGCCTGAAGATAGTTTCCGCGCACGAGATAGAAAACTAGTCCACAGGCCAAAATCGACCAACTGCCGTACACAAATGATATATGACATTGCTGTTTCATGAGATTACCTTTTGAGATTACCACATCGACGTTTGTAAGCAGCGGCGCCGTACTGCAAAGAATGAAGGCGGCCTAACGGACCGGAGATCCCGCGCCCTCAAGCAGGGTGCGGAGGGTTAAGGCTCGATTGCATTCCTATTTTAAAAGTAATAACTTTTTTGTCTCGTGATATGTCCCTGCCTGCAAACGGTAAAAATATACGCCGCTTGTCAAGTTAGCAGCATTCCACTTCCGAGTATACGTTCCCGCACGCAACTCTTCGGAAATAATCGTTGATACTTGATTTCCCAGGACATCAAAGATCTTCAAGGTTACGAATGATTGCGAGGGGAGTTCAAATGAAATAGTAGTTGTAGGATTGAACGGATTTGGATAGTTTTGCGAGAGCAAGAATTTTTTGGGTATCTCAAAATTGGCCGACTTCACGCCAGCCATCTCCGACAGTGGCCGCCGCCAGACTCCGTCGCCAATTGTTCCCGCAAAAAGGTACGTTCCATTGGCGGCAAGCGATTGGATGAGCGTGGGCGTCAAACCATCATTTTGGGCCGTCCAGTTTCCTCCATTATTGGCTGATCCATAGATGCCGCCGCCGTAAACCCCTGCAAATATCTTTGATCCGCTTACAGCGAGAGCAGAAATCTGGAGTGGTGGTAGCCCGGCGTTCGATTCTGTCCAACTCCTCCCGTTGTTACTGGAGAAAAAAACTCCTCCATTCCCTGAAGCACCCGCAAGAAGAATCGTATCCTTCATGGCGAGGGAATAGAGAGCATAGCCCGGAATTCCGGAATCCGCTTCAGTCCATCTCTCGCCATTGTTCGTTGAGCGATATATTGTTGTCGCATACATGCTTTCCGCAAAAAGATTCGACCCGCTTGCCACAAGAGCTTGAATGGACGGTTGATAAGGCAGGCCGCTGTCTACAGACGTCCAGCTCACTCCGTTATTGGTTGATCTGAACACGCCTTGGCCGGGGGGGCCCGAATACCACCAGCCTTCGGTACCTGCGAAGATGTTCCCTTCGTTGACGGCAAGCGCCGGCACATCAATCCTTGGCAAACTAGTATCCGACTGAGTCCACGTTGTACCGTTGTTCGTGGATGAGAATACTCCGCTTGAATATGTGCCGGCGAAAAGAGTATTCCCGCTCACCGCAAAGCTCCTGATGAACATGTCGGTGAGCCCGGAATTGACGGCCGACCAGCTTGTTCCATCATCAGTTGACAGCCAGACGCCATTATAGCGAGTTCCCGCGAAGAGATTCGACCCCTTCGAAAGGAGAGCCCAAACTTCGCTCTTGGCCGTCCCTCCATTTATTTCCGTCCAACTTGCACCGGAATCAGTCGATAGAAAAAGCCCGCCCCAAGTGCCTGCATAGATATCTTGTCCATTGGCAAACAGTGACATGACGTATGTGTCTGTCAGCCCTGAATTGACGGCCTTCCAACTCACTCCATCGTTGCTGGAGAGATAGATGCCGCCTCCATACGTGCCCGCGAAAAGATTCGCGCCGCTGAGGGCAAGTGAGTAAACGGGAGTCGGGGACAAACCTGAATTGGCTGAACTCCAATTGGTGCCACTATCGCTCGAAGAATAGACCAGACCATTGTCAGTACCTGCAAAGACCGTGTTTCCACTGCCGATGATACATCTGACCCCCAGGTTCCTCAACCCTGAGATAACGGAGGTCCAACTTGAGCCGTTGTCGGTGGATCGTGCAATCCCGTTTGCCGTGCCCGCAAATAAATATGTGCCGCTCACTCCAAGACAGGTGACGGTGTCCGTCAAAACAGTATCCCAGCTTGCTCCGTTATCGGAAGAGCGATAAACGCCGTTCACAATTGTTCCGGCGAAGAGATGAGATCCGATTCCGACAAGATAGCGGATATGGAGATTTGGCAGGCCATTGTCTATCGTCATCCAGTTCGTGCCGTTGTCGGTCGAAAGAAAGATCCCATCGGTATTGGTACTTGCAGCCAGAGTAGTTCCGTTGACCGCTAGTGAATTGACCCAGCCGCTCAAACCGGAGCCGGCTGCGGTCCAACTCGTCCCGTTGTTGGTTGAGAGATAGACTTGGCCGCCGATTGCCGAGAAGAGAGTGGCTCCGATTGCAGCAATCGACTGAGCAACGCCTCCGCCGGGGCCAATGGTCGGCGCCCATTGAGCATGAACGTCTTCTTGCCAGGCGAGCAATAAAATGATTGTTGAAAATGTTAAGAGAGCATACTTCTTCATTGTATCACCTTTAATCGATGAGAGACAATTACGACCAAACGGGCCGGGATAAGCCCCCATGGGGCACTCCAAAGGAGTCCTTCGGACCTTCGGCGCTTCTCGATCGCTTTTTGCGAGATCCCGCGCTTCTTCGCGGGGAGCGAATGGTTCGGCCGCAATGGCTTTATTTGATCACCATTAGTTTCTTCGTCTCAATGAAAGTTCCGGCAGAAAGCCTGTAAAAATATACTCCGCTTGATAAGCCGCTGGCATCAAAATGAATGGAATGAGTTCCTGCAATCTGCGCTTCTTCAGTTAGTGTATTTATCTTTCTTCCAAGCTCGTCATATACTTGCAGTCGTACAAAAGAATTTCTGGGAATGTGATAACTGATCGTAGTGCTCGGATTGAACGGATTCGGATAATTCTGATCAAGACTGAATTGCGTCGGCAAATCCAACGAAATCTCCTTCACTGAAGTTATCAATTCGGACAAAGGGCGTCTCCAAACGCCGCCTGAAGTAACGGCATAAAGATGAGGGTCGATTGCTCCCTGAGGGCTCAAAACAAGACCATAGATGGTGGTGTCCTTCAATCCGGAATTGACCGCAACCCAGCTTGTCCCGTTGTTCATCGAAAGAAAAATGCCGGCGAGGGTTCCTGCAAAGAGATTGGACCCGCCTTTGCCATCGGGGCTTACGGCCAGAGCATAAACAGCCTTATTTGTTAGCCCACTATCGACCGTTACCCAGCTTGCTCCTTCATCTGTTGATAGCAAAACGCCATGAAAAGTTCCGACGAAGAGATTTGTTCCTCCAGACCCATTAGGCCCCCAAGCGAGAGAGAGAATGAAGTTAATTGCGATCCCGGTATTGAGAGTAATCCAATTTGTGCCGCCGTCAGTCGAACAATAGAGACTCCAGCCGCCCGCATAGATATTCGTGCCGCCTGCCCCGTTTGGGCTCACTGCAATGGCTCGGATAAAAGTAGGATATGACTCAGGCATTAACTCTCTCCAGCTCGTGCCGTTGTTCGTCGATAGCAAGACTCCATGATAGGACGTACCTGCAAAGAGACTCATGCCGCCGATTTCATTTGGGGATGTTGCTAAAACATAGATCGAAGGATCTGTCAGGCCTGAATCAACCGGTGTCCAGCTTCGGCCTTTGTCGGTGGAGATGAAAATTCCGTTATTGTAGGTACCGGCGAATATGGCCGTCGCGCTGCCTAATGGGAAAACTGCAAGGGCGGATACGCGCGGATCTGTTATTCCACTATTAGCCAGGACCCAATTCCCGCCGTTGTCGGTCGAGACAAATATTCCTCCGGCACCAGAGGGGTCAGCCGACGCATAGAGATCGACCCCTCCTCCTTCATCGGAACTTGCTGCGAGAGCCCTGACTTGTAAGTAGGTCAATCCCGTATTGACCACCTTCCAACTTGTGCCATTGTCGGTCGAGAGAAATGCGCCCGCATCCGTTCCGGCGAATAGATTCGTTTCTTTCACGGCGAGAGCGTAAAGCGTGCGACTCTGTAAGCCGCTATTAACGGGTGCCCAATGCGAGCCGTTGTCCGTTGATAAAAAAACTCCCCCCCCGTAGCTCCCTGCAAAAAGATTCGATCCGCCTGCACCGTTCGGGATGACGGCAAGTGCAACTATGCGGGGATTCGTCAAGCCGGCACCGTCCGACTTCCAGTTAGCGCCATTGTCCATCGACATAAAAACGCCCCCGCCGTCGGTTCCGACGAAGAAGGTGCTGTCGCCTCCCACATTCGGGGTTCGCGCAAATGCGTAGACATCAGGATACGCCAGCCCCTCGTTCTCTGCAGTCCAGCTTGTCCCATTATTGGTTGAGAGAAACACGCCGCCTCTATATGTTCCTGCAAAGAGATTTGTACCGCCTGCATCATTCGGTTCCGCATAGAGAGCATGAACCTCCGTAGTTGTCAAGCCAGAATCTACTCGCGTCCAGTTTGTTCCATCGTTGGTTGACAGAAAAATGCCGCTGTATGTCCCGGCAAAGAGGTTTACCCCGCCCACTCCGTTCGGTGCTGCGGCAAGAACATTGATGAGAGTATCCGTAAGTCCCGTGTTGACTGCAGTCCAGGTTATGCCGTTGTTCGTCGATAGAAACACACCGCCTGAAGCCCCGGCAAAAACGCTTCTCGATCCCGTTGCTCCAACAATCGGACTTACCGCAAATGTGCGGACATATGTATTCTGCAACCCCGTATTGCGGAGTAACCAATGAGTTCCGTCGTCAGTCGAAAGATAGACAGCACCCATATTCGCTGCAAAGAGAATCGCGCTACCCGCTTCATCCGAACTGACGGCGAATGCTTCAACTCTGCCTCGGAAGGGACCATTTGTGTGTACCCATTGAGCTTGAAATTTTGCCGGGATAACTGTGCAGAGAACGATCGGTAGAAATACTAGAAGGCTTCTCTTTTTCATAGGATCACCTTTTGCGTCGAACTGCATGCAACTGCGGCCTAACGGGCCAAGGCTAAACCAGAGCGTCGAATATCAGGTTCCATGAAGTCTTTTACGCGGATGTGTCCATAAATTGCATCACACTTGGCGAGATTCCGCGCTTCTTCGAGGGGAGCGGCTAGTTAAAACGCATGTGGCAAAATAACTAGAAGCTATCTCAAAAACGCCTGATCATGTCCTTTTGAAGGAACACTGACAATTGATTGTCATTCTGAACCCCGTCGTTCTTCAGACGGGGTGAAGAATCCATGACCATGACGCCCCTTGAATTTACAAGTCTTTCATGGCATGGATGCTCACATCAGCATGACATTTACGGCTGCTGTCTGCATAGAAACCATTTTTGAGATGGCTTCCAATAAACAGAAAAGGCTAATGAGTCTATCCTCACAACACCTTCAATTGTTCTCCACTGGATCTTCATTGCGTCCAGTATTCCGTAAGTCTGAATGCATTCTCAGCGCTAAGCTTTTGCAGCGCGCTTCGAAGATAGTACCTGTGCTCAAAGCCGCAAAGGACAAGAATGGTTTTCGAATGGAATGTCTTGGCGCAAGCGACGATGTTCTTCACCATTTCCTCATTTCGGGTAATCCAGAAATCGCGCCTGAACCGGGCGAACTCAGCGAACTGCTTGAGTGAGGGAACTAATGACACGATCTGCATCATGCCTGTGCCGGCGTAATACTGCTTCGATTCCATAGCGATATCACAGGCTGCGGAATTGATAATCTCAGGCCGCTCCGAACCGAAGGAGTGTCCGATATCATCAAACCGGACGATTGCATCGTAAAGGATTTTCGCATCATTACCCAACAAGCTATCTCGCACGGCGCGATTAAGGGCACGGCTTAATTCCCTCTGAAGATTGAAGTAGTCATGCTGCTCGTACATTGTGTTTCGCCCTTCAATGTCATATGGCTGCAGAGGAATGGTGCGGACTTGCATGCAATCGCTCACTGCTCTGTTTTCAAGACTGGCAGCGACAAACTCGGGCTTAATTGTCATGGATGGCGTCATGAAGGAAGAATCTAGTTCCACAAGAATGAGATCCGGTTTGACCCGTTCGATGATACCGCAAAGTGTCTGGACCTTGAAGTTGCCGGTTTCACTGTGAACAGTGCCGACGATAACAATAGTTGTGGTGTCATTGCCTGCTGCGGCCTCAGCACTAGCAATGAGAAAGATGCCCAGGACCAGGAAAACGAGGCGCGGAATGATTTTGGATTTCAAGGCCGTCAATAGCGCATCCATATTCAATTCATTTGAGGTGGATGGGTTCTTTGAATCCTTGAATTTCATCTACTTTAGTACCAACATCTTCTTCACTTGCATGAAGTGGATGTTGGGATCGCTCACTGCATCGATACGATAGAAGTACATGCCGGATGATTCGTTGGCGTTCCACAAAACTTTCTGATATCCTGCCGCCTGTTCTCCTTCGTAAAGTATGGTTACTCGTTGCCCCAGGATATTGAAGACTTGGAGGAGAACCCTGGATTTAACAGGCAGTGCGTACTCTATCGAAGTGGATGGATTGAATGGATTAGGAAAGTTCTGAAATAGTGAAAACTCTTTCGGTTGTTGAGCAACTCTGTTATCGATGGTCGTCAACGATTGTTGACTATAGGGGAGGGATCTCAATTTATTTGTCATAGTCTTGAGCTCGGTAATACTGTTGTATCGGTCACTCCCAACCCCGACGACGAAAGCCAGGAGTACCCACTGCGTATCCCCCGGTTGCATTGTGAATGGCCCGGAGAATAAATTGATTCCGGCTCCTCCGGAAGTAGATGCGTCAAAGAGCCAGCCGGAACTGTCAACCGGATTCCCGCTAAAGGGAAATTTTGTGACTCGTCTTGTTACTGAATCAATAATCGGCAATCCTTTTGGCGTCAATCCACGTGCATTATTCCATGCGGAGGGCACATCCCATGCTGGTCCATAGGTTTGTATCTCGGGATACGAATCGTCGGAAAATCCCCAAGACGATGACAGCGGCAGGTTCTTTTTTCCCGGTACTCTCTTGTTTTCCATGACGGCGGTATCGTTCAGGGATGGCACTTCAGGTCCATATAATAGCGTGTATCCGACTGCCGGCGTAGCGGACCACCCAAATTCCGGTTCATCTTTCTTGTTCCAACAGTATCCCAGTTGGTTGACGGTGTCAATGGCAGGAGTGTTTTCATATGCACCGCAAAAATCAATATCCGACCAGAGCGAAACAAACCCGGAGTCAAGAACAGAAACGCCTTTGTTGATTATTTCCCATTCGAGAAAGACAACATTTGAGAGGAGTGAATCATGGTCGAAACCATAGATAGTTTCATGAATTTCGAACGGGAGTGGCGGAAGAGATTTCTTGTTCTTTCTCCACTGGCCTACAGTGGTATCATCGGCATTGTAGACCATCCAAACTGTCTGGTCTCCATATAATCGAGGCTCCCCTTGCGAGAGAGGCGCTCCTAAATCCGAGGGCCATTGAGCGTAATCTCTGTTAGTTACCGCGTTGTCTCCACGTGAGATTTTATACGGCCGATAACGTGCGGAATCTTGCGGCCTTGCATCCATTGCGGGACGGTCATCGATGATAGGGCCCGGGGAATATTGAGATCCCCATTCTACCAACGCAAGGCGTGGTTCTCCGGCAAATTTTCCCACAACCCATAACCCATTGTCGAATCCCACAGAACGGAATCCGCCATTATTGTAGTAATTGGTCGAGTAGAAAGAGGTCTGCCAATCGAGCGATCCAACATTGTTCAGATACATCTGGTATTTAGTAGGGTTAAATAGAATTGTATAGGTTGGGACGGATGTATTTTCGCTTAGATGTGCCTGACCATCTAATCTTTTTTGAGGATAAACGATAAGGGCCGAAGCAAAAATGAGATAAGGAAGCATGAACTTCTTCATTGACGATTCTCCTCGTTGATACCTGAGTGATCTCTCGCCTCCCCACGGACAGAGCTCTCATTGGAAAGCAACGGGACAAATAGGGCGCGGCGAACAGTGAGTTCCACGAAGTT
>Ga0265338_10007742_pt1 | contig 13224 bp, 11 predicted proteins | sample 42126metaG_FD_193579 | JGI IMG/M metagenome (GOLD analysis project Ga0265338, IMG submission 193579) | Rhizosphere microbial communities from Carex aquatilis grown in University of Washington, Seatle, WA, United States - 4-21-26 metaG | ecosystem: Host-associated > Plants > Roots > Rhizosphere... | reverse complement strand
TTTGGTAGCACGTTCTAGTAGACGTGAATGCAAATAAAAGACATCGCCGGGGTAGGCTTCACGGCCAGGTGGGCGGCGGAGCAGTAGACTCATTTGGCGATAAGCCACGGCGTGTTTAGATAAGTCATCATAAATAATTAGGGCGTGCTGTTTATTGTCGCGGAACCATTCGCCCATAGCGCAGGCGGCATACGGAGCGAGATACTGCAGGCTGGCAGGGTCAGCGGCACTGGTTGCAACAATTATTGTTTGGTCCATAACGCCCTCACGCTTGAGCCGCTCAATCAAGCGGGCGATGCGAGCATTCTTTTGGCCGATAGCCACATAAATGTTGATTACGCCGGACTTTTGTTTGGCTTGGTTAATCATGGTGTCAACCGCAATGGCAGTTTTGCCAGTCTGGCGGTCGCCAATAATAAGTTCACGCTGGCCACGACCAATGGGAATCATAGTGTCGATGGCGGTAATGCCAGTCAGAAGCGGCTCAAAAACACTTCGGCGCTCAATCACGCCCGGCGCAACTTGTTCTACAAAACCACGGGCTTTAGTCTTAATTACACCCTTGCCGTCTAGTGGACGGCCCAGTGGGTCAACTACCCGGCCAACCAACTCTGGGCCTACAGGCACAGACAGTACCTCGCCGGACAGGCGGACACCGGCACCGGCACGGACTTCCTCGTCTTCGCCCAGTAGCACTGCGCCAATTTCGTCTTCAAGTAAGTTAAGCGAAAAAGCTGTAACTTGGCCGCGAACACCCTCAATCTCAATCATTTCGCCGTAACCGCAGCCACGCAAACCGTAAATCCAAGCTACACCATCGCCAACGCGGGTGACCACGCCGGTTTTTTGTTCATCGCCACCCAACTTGAGCTCGGCAATAGCGTGAGCGACTTCGGTAGAAAGATCTTTAACGTCAAAATCCAGTTTGGCCATTTAGACTGCTCCTTTTAAGTCATTTAAGCGTCGCGCAATTGTTTCATCCCAGCTGTGCTGGGCAGTTTCCACGCGCAGCCCGCCCAAAATAGACGGGTCAACCTGTTCCGTAATATTAACTGCCGCGACACTAGAGGCCTGCTTGATTGATTTTAGCAGCTGTTGGAGTAGGGCGGGGGTGAGCTGCCGGGCGGTAGTAACTGTGGCATTAGCAACTTGGCCGCGGGCCTCAAGCTCCCAGGCAATGTCATCTACTAATAATTCTGCCTCGTTGCTGCGGCGACTACTTACTAAAACTGCCGCCAGCTCCTGAGCGATTTTTTTGGGCGATACTCCGGCCAGTAGTTGGTCGGCGCCGTAGCGCGCCAGTTGGCGTCGGGATAATTTGCTCATCTGGATAACACCTTTATAGCATCTTCTATTAGGCGGCCATCATCTTTGGCGGTAACTTTTTGCTCTATAACCTTAGATGTAGCCTGAGCTACTAAATCTACCAATTCGGCACGTAGTTCCTGGCGCAGTTTTTCACTTTGCTGTGCCAGATAAGCCTCAGCTTCCTTTTTTATGCGTTCAGCCGATTCACCACCCCTTAGCTCGGCCGCGGCCATAATCTTTTTGGCTTCATCCTTGGCATCGGCCAGTGCGGTGTCGGCTTGGGCCCGGGCTTTTTGCAGCGCCTCGGCCACTTTGGCTTCTGTCTGATGCAAGACTTCTTCGGTTTGGCGGGCTTGTTCCAGGCTTTCTTCTAAAGTCTTGCGGCGGTTATCAAGCGTGCGTAAGATAGGCGGCAGAATCCAGCGCTTAAAAATCCACAGCACAATAACAAAAGTTATCAACTGGAAGGCAAACGACTTCAAGTTGATGTTAAACGCACCAATACCACTGGAAGAACTACCAGAATCGGCTGCGAATTTTGTTAAGCTGTAAACTGCCAAGAAATTCTCCAAACTCGTTTATGTGGTAAATAGTATCAGTAGTACGAACGCGAACACGGCGTCTACTAACCCAATCATAATGAAAGCCGTGGACAAGATTTTGCCCTGGATTTCCGGGTTGCGGCCGACGGCACCTACTACGGCGGAGCCCACCAGGCCTACGCCAATAGCCGGGCCAATGGCGCCCAAGCCGATAGTTAGACCTTTGATGAATGCTGGATCTACGTGGTTCATGTTTTCTCCTTTTACCAACTCCAATTATTAGTTATATCAATCATGCTTTCCCTGCTGCATTTAATGGTACACTATGCGACTCACTCTCCTCACCGTGCGAAGTCGACATCGCAATATAGGAAGCGGTAAGCATCATGAACAAATATGCTTGCACCAAGCACACAAAGATTTCTAGAAACATAATTGGCAGGGTGGCGGCCCAACCAAAGTTCCCCGCCAGTGTGGCGATGGCAAATAAAAGGGCCTCGCCACCGTAAATGACACCAAATAACCTAAGGCTCAAAGTTACTAGGCGTAAAATTTCGCCGAACAATTCGTTTAAGCCGATAAAGATGTTAATGGGGTTTTTCAGACTGCCGGAGAAAAAATGCCTAAAGTAACCACCTGGGCCAATGTCCCTGATGGCATAGACGTGTACTGTAGTCAAAGCCAGAACGGCAATCGCTAAGGTTGAATTTAGGTCGGTGGTCCAGGAGCGGAACAACGATACATAACTACCATCTACGCTAAGTTTGATAGTTTCAAAGCCGGGTAGCAGGCCGCTTAAATTGGCCGCTAGAACAAAGACGAACAAAGTAATCAACAAGGGAAAGTGCCGCATGGTTTTCTTGCGGTCGCCAAAGGTCTCTTCCATCATGTCAAAAATCAGTTCAACAAAAGTTTCTACATAAAAAGTAAAACGGCTTTTGGGCCACAGTTGCGTTGCTTTGGCAGCGGCGCCAAAAAACGCTAGTACAAACGCTCCACCAATCAGTCCCATCAACATGCTATTAGTAATAGTCAGTGGACCTATGGTAAAAATCTTCTCCGCGGCTAGTGATTGAGTGGCAAAAAGCGGCGCTAACATATAGAACCCCTAGCCATCAAGGCAGAGCCGGCTGGCAAAAAATAATTGCTGGTCGTTTGGATTTTCCCACAAACCATTTGCCTATTAGTTTAGCAGTTTTAACCCTTGTCGCCAAGAGTAGACTTTTTTAGTTGCAACTAAGCGATAGGTTATAATAGACGATAATGTCAGAATCGGTCATTTCGGCCCACGACGTGGTGAAGACTTTCGGTGATATCAAAGCCGTAAGGAGTATTAGCTTTGACGTGAAAGCCGGAGAAATCTTTGCCTTTTTGGGTCCTAATGGCGCCGGCAAAAGCACTACTATTAGTATGCTTACGACCATGCTGCGGCCAACCAGCGGCAAGCTGTTTCTGAATGGCCATGACGTAACCCGCGAACAAGATAGCGCCCGCAAGTCTTTTGGCATTGTTTTTCAGGACCCGGCAGTAGAAGAAGAACTGACTGCGTATGAGAACATGCAAATGCACGCGGTGCTTTATCACGTGCCGAAGCGGGAGCAGGCCAAGCGCATCAGAGACCTTATGGAGCTGGTCGACCTATGGGAGCGCAAAGACAGCTACGTAAAAACTTATTCCGGCGGCATGCGCCGGCGGCTAGAAATTGCTAGAGGTCTGCTGCACCACCCCAAAATTTTGTTTTTAGACGAACCAACACTGGGTCTAGATACTCAGACCCGCAACTTGCTTTGGAACTATGTAAAAAAACTCAACGACCAGGAACATATGACAATATTCTTTACCACTCACTATCTAGAAGAGGCCGAAGCTATTGCCCAGCAAATAGCCATCATTGACCATGGCGAAATTGTCGCTCGCGGCACAGCTAAACAACTAGCTAAGCAAACCGGCACAAAAACATTGGAACAGGCCTATTTGAAATTGACAGGTAAAGAAGTCCGTGACGAAACCAGCCTCAGCAATAACGGACTCAATATGCGTACGGCTACCAGAAACAGGAACTTAAGATGAGTCCAGTATATATTTTATGGCTAAGGCAAATGAGGCGCTACGTGCGCAGCCGCTCACGAGTGCTAGGCGCTATTGGCCAGCCAATATTGTTCCTGCTGGCTCTAGGCTACGGGCTAGGTTCGGTCTACAAACGGGCGGGGGCGGGGAACTACTTAGAGTTTTTGGTACCGGGCATAATCACCCAAACAATATTATTTTCCGGTGTATTTTGGGGAATCCAGATACTTTTTGATAAACGCTTTGGCTTTTTAAAAGAAATGCTCGTGGCGCCGGTATCGCGTACCAAAATCTTGCTGGGTAATGCCCTAGGCGGAGCTACCATATCATTCCTGCAAGCTCTTTTCGTATTTATAATCTCTATAGCGCTCGGCTTCAGGTTTTATAACTGGGCAATGTTACCGGTAGCCGTTTTAATAACCATAATGATGTGTTTAGCGCTAACCAGTTTTGGCGCCGGATTGGCTAGCATGGTTGAAGATTTCCAAGGCTTTCAGGGCATAAACAACTTTATAATTTTTCCGCTGTTTTTCTTATCTAGTGCCTTATATCCGTTGACCAATGCGCCGCGGTTCTTACAGATTTTGGCGGCCTGCAATCCGCTTAGTTATTGCGTTGATGGCCTGCGCTGGGCACTAATAAACCAAAGCCATTTTGGTATTACTAGAGACATGATAGTTCTTACCATTACACTTATCGTCTGTGTAGTCTTTGCGGTTAACCGCTTTAACCGCATCCAGGTTTAGCTACTTGGCCACTAGCTGCTATTAGCTTAGGGCCGCGCCGGGTACCTCGTTGCGGGTATAGCCCGCGATAATTTCTTTAACCATGTTGGTGATTTCTTTGGGGTCGTGCTCGCTCTTAACAATGTATTTTACCGCCCCTTTAGACAAAGCTGATTCGGCATCCTGCTGGCCCGCTAGATTGGTTAACATAATAACTGGTATATTTTTGGTATTTGCGTCGGCCTTAAGCTTCTCGAGCACCTGTAGGCCATTCATTTTGGGCATCATTACATCTAAAAGGATAATCGTTGGATTAGAACTAGTTGCTTTAGTCAGGCCTTCTTCACCGTCAGCCGCCACCTCTACCTCATACTTCTCAAAGCTGAAGATTTTCTGATACATCCGGCTCATCAGTGGGTCGTCTTCTACAATAAGTACTTTAGCCATAACCATTAAAGTCTAGCACCTTTTACCGACTATTGAGAGTCACTATGGATACCGGGGGGAGCTACCGGTAAGATAAAGGAGAAAACCGTACCAACTCCTGGTGTAGATGACTCCAGCTTAATGTGGCCACCCATCTGTTCAACTATAAGTTTGGAGATATAAAGTCCGAGCCCCGTGCCACGAACTGAATCTCTGGTTAAAACGGTAGCTCCGGTTTGCTCAAACTTGCGGAAGAGTAGAGTTTGGGCCTCTGCCGACATCCCCTGCCCACTGTCAGTTATCTTAGTTTTAACAAAACCATCGGTTAACTCAAAAGAGATCGTAATGCTGCCGTGGTCCGTAAATTTCAGTGCGTTGCCCAACAGGTTGATTAATACTTGTCTGGTGCGATTACTATCAGCCATAATTTTTGGCAGTGGTTGGCTTTCTTGCTTAACTTCAAGCAGTGTTTTTTGCCGCGAACCAGTAACTTGGAACTCTTCAACAACACTTTTGGCAAGCTCAGTGATGTCTAGTGGTGCAAGTTGGAATTTCATGTGTTTTTGCTCCAGCCGGGAAGTATCCAAGAAGTCGTTAACAATCCCTATTAATCTGATACTTGAGTCGTGGATGTCATCAACTATCTCATGCAAATCGGGGTCTTTGAGCAAATCCTGATAATATTGCTGGATAAGCGAAGTATTTCCGCGGATGGCGGTTAAAGGAGTTCTTAATTCGTGGCTGGCGATAGAGAAAAACTCATCCCGCGTACGCTCGAGTTCCTGCTCCTTGGAAATATCTTCAAATACTGCAACTGCTTGCTGCACCTTCCCATCGGCCAGAATGATTGGCGAACTAATAACTCTCAAAGATCTGTGCTTGCCATCAGGTTGAAGAATTACAACATCGTCTTTTAATACTCTCTTGTGCTGATGCAAACTAATTGATAAGGGCAAATCTTCAGGTGGGTATGAGCTACCATCTTCCTTGATAATGTCATAATACTCAGAATAGTCGTGCCATTTAATGCTGTGGTTAATGTCGCGGCCCAGTAGTTTGACACCCACCTTGTTTATTATGGTTGGTTCACCGCCCGGTGCTTTAGCCACAAAGACACCCACGGGCAGGTTATCTAACAAAGTTGCGAGAGTACGCTGTTCAATTTGCAACTGGGAGGTTCGCTCGGCCACTTCGCGTTCAACAGTTTGCCTTTGGGATACTAAAAGTTTTTGTTGGGAAAAAGACTGGGAGACTAATCTAGCTATCGAGCCGAACTCATCTTGGCGACTCATCAAATTGTGAATTGGTCGTTCGTCGCTTTGTGTCAAAGCTTGGCGGACTTTATTCATTGGCGAAATAACCCATCTAAGCAATAAGACCATTAACCCCAGAGTCAACAGGGTTAAAATGCTAATACCGGCAACTGTTACTTTGTCTTGGGATGATAAAACGTTCCGAAGGTCTGCGGCAGTATACTCAGCACTGAGTACAGCCAGGGGTTCGCCGCGGTAGTCGCTAAGCTGCTGCCCAAAGCTTATTTTGCCATTTTCGATGTCGTAACCCGTATCAAGCTTAACTCCCGGGCCACTTAGCACTTGGGTGCTTCCCTCAATAGACTGGTTGAGTATAGCAAGATAGCCCTTATCTAGAAGCCTTCCTACGAAAAAGTAGCCGCTGGCTGGCGTTTTACGCTCAGCGTCAGCGCTGGGGTGGATAGACGCGGCATAAATCTCAAAAACACCGGCATTAACCTTAGTATAGTAGTGATAAACTCCGTTATGGGCGAATAGCGTCCCCATTTGGCTGGCATCTATAGGTGTTACCGTTCTCAAATCAATATAGCTGATATCTGAGTCGCCGGTGCTATATATAAGTTGATGGCTGGGGTTATAAATCCAAATTGCATCGGCGCCAAAGGTTGTGAGCCCGGGGGCGAGATTTTCTTCAGCGAAGTTTGTGTCTCTGCCGTCACTTTTCACAAAATTGACCATGTCGTCCCAATAGGTGTAGTCGTAAGCGAAAGTTCTCAGCTGGGTCGAATCATTCTTTACAGTAGAATTAAAAATCGCTACCTTACTACTTAACCGGCTTTGGAACAAAGTTTGTTCTTGATGATGATCCATGATTGTGACCAGCAAAAAATATGTAACAAGTGCTAGCGTGCCAAAAACAAGCAGTAAGACTAGTCGGAGGCGAATGCTATGTAAGTTTTCTTTTTGACTTGTCATCGCTTCAGTCAAGCTGACGGGCGATGTGCCGGGCGATTAGGTACGATGGAATAATCGACAAAAGTATCAATAGCGCAGTCACTATAAAGGTTAGTTCAATGGAACGGCCGGCGGTAATCAGGACCGATGTTTGTGGCTGGCCAATGAACAACATACCAACCACGACATTATCGGCGTCTTTTAGCGGCGCGTAGACTGCCAGATACGGCCGGTTTAGAACATCAAGCTCACCTTTGTAGCTTTGGCCCCCGTGCAGAACCTTGTCAGTGACCCTTTTATCGGTAAGCTTTGCGCCAACAACGCGCGATTTGCCATCGGGGCCGGTAAGGGTGGTGGCCGATAGGCTATCACCACCGTAAACCGAACTATCCAAACCGGTAGAGTTCTTTATACCATCCACAAAGGTGCTATCTATAAGCAAACTGACACTGGTTGTACCGACAATTTGTTGGTTACTAGCGCGCACCGGTACGATCGTCTTTATGAAAAGTTGTGGTGCTAACACTCCTTGTTGGCTGATGATGCTACTGGCCGAAGTACCAACTAAAGCCCGCCTTACCAAACTATCACTAGATACCGAGTCTCCCCAGCGTTTTGGATCCTCGGCTCTTAGCAGCACCTGCCCAGAACTATCCGTAATATCTAAGGTTGATAGTTTCTTTTGGGCAAGAAAATCTGAATTTAAGCTGGCCAAGGCGGCATGGTCTTTGGAGGTTATAGCCAAAGCAATAGCTGGATTCTGGGCGATTATTTGGGCATTGGCCTGAGTCTCGGCCTGCTTAGACTTTAGGGCGTAATTTAATACATTTGCCGCCGTACTAAGGTTATCCAAACTATTACTCTGAATGTTGCGCATTAGAAGCACGCTAAAGCTAAAGGTCGTTAATATGAAAATTATAAGAATCCCGCCGGTAAAAGCCATAAATAGTTGGGATAAAAAGCGTTCCGTAAGGTAACGCCAAACCCAACGGCCCAACAGCAAAACACTAGCCAGCAAGAAAACCTGGCTGGCAATCCAAAGCGGGCCAAAGGCCTTTACAAGGTTATAAAGCTGGGGGTTATTAGTACCGCGCCACAAACTAGCTAGCGACAGCAGTTCAAATACAAACAATAACGTAAACGCATAAGCTACCGGCTTTAGATGGCGCTCCAAGCCTTTTGTAGAGCGGCGGAAATACAAAGCCGCCACAGTTAACGCCCCCAGCGGCAGGGCATAGACCAGACCAAAGGAGCTGCTGGTAGCTGCAACCGCCGGCGCCTTAGAATTTTGTAGCTCGGTTTCTATGCTTTTAGTTTCAGGTTTTTCCTGCAGCGGGTCCATGATTCGTCCGGTGATAATTGCTAAATACCCCATAAGGCGTAGCAAATTTGCAATCGTTTGGCTACTATCACCAAAGATTGATTTACCCAAAACCGATTGCTCAATTACCGTGGCCTGGAGCAAGAACGATACCGAAAGTAACAAAAAGCCAGCCCACTTAAAGATGTTTCTAACGGCTTTGCTGCGTTTGGCGGTCCAGGCGTCAAAATACAGCCAAAAAACCGCAAAAAACACTAGCGAAGCAAATAAGTTTATCGCAAAGTGGACATTCTGCGCCAGAAAGTCCAACGGTAACATCTTAGCCCACCACGTATATCATTAGCTAAAGGGTACTCCTATAAAGGTGTTTTTGACAGGGGTATCAAAGATTAGACAAATCATTTAATAGCTCCTGCTTTGATAAAACGCCGCTGACAACTTGGCGGATTATACCTTTGCGGTCAATAAAATAGTGGGTTGGTAAGCTGGGTATCCTAAACGAGCCGCTCAGAGTACTGTCTGGATCACTCAGCCAACTCAGGCTATAGCCGGCAATCTGATTATAGGCACGCACTTGGCCGGTATCTTGTTGCAAGGCTACCGGCTCAACATTAATATCCGGATTTTTTTGCAGTTGGCTAAGTGCAGCCAGCTGCTCATTTGTAGATGGCGCCCAAGTACTTATAAAGGTTAGTACGGTTGGCTTGCCCAGTAAATCGGTTGCGCCAACAGCTTGATTATTGGTATTGGTTAAGTCAAATGCCGGAACGGGTTGTCCTATTAAGCTGTTTGATTTAACGTCCTGGGCTTTCGCGCTAGCGTTAAGATTCAACTCAACGGGCTGGGCCAAAAAATTCCAACCTGATAAGTTAATTGAACCTACCATAAAGTCTTTACCCGGTTTCATGTTTAGAGTTGTTAGAACCGGCGTTGGCTGGTTGAGTTTAAAAATAGTACTGCTTAGGCTATGGTAACCTTTGGCCCGGGCTTTTAGGTAATACTGACCTGCCGGCAAAAACAAGCTAAAGTTTCCACCCTTGTCGGTAGTCTGAGGGTTCATTTGGCCGTAGGCGGCACCGTCCCAAACTACCCAGCTATTGGAATCCGGTTGCATATAATAAACTGTGATATTCGCCGCGACGGGTTTCTTGGTTTTTTGATTGACCACATGCGCTGGCGCTGCCACGGCGGCGTAGTTAATAACAGTGTTGGTTTTGTTGCCTGCGCCATCAACGGCCTCGGCAGTCAGGGTATAAGTCCCCGGAGCGTTGAAGCTCAAGATGCCGCTCCACAACCCGCTATCTGCCGATTGTGTTAGGTTAAAGCTTTGTGGCTCCTGTTTATTGTTAACATTTCGGGCAATAAGGTTGATGTTAATTGGCCCGCCAACCGCGCTTAGCGTAATTTTTTCGTCTATGCCGGCCAAGGTAGAAATAACTCCGTCATGGCTTGCCTGTAATACCTGTGGGCCCAGCGATAAAACATTGCCACCAACCAATGGTGGTAATTTGTCTACTACTACCGCGGTAGCCGGAGTTTTGGCAATGTTGCCGCCGCCGTCAATGGCCCGTACCAAAATATTATAATTGCCGTCTTCTAAGTTTAGCGGCGTAAAACTAAATGTTACCTTCTTTGTGCCAATTCCGGTTTGGCTGTCGGCTGGCAGCCAGTTGGCCCCGCCGTCAGTGCTGTATTCCACCCTCATTACGGCGGCATTGTCGGCGGCTACGCCACTGACAGACGGAAAAGATTGTACGACGTGGGGTAATTGGGTGGTCAATGAGATTGTAGGCGGGGTTTTATCACCCGGATTAGTTATCGGAATATTGATGGCGTTATTTTGACTAACTACCGGCTGCTTAGCCGTTAAAAATGTATTGTCTTGGGAGGTAGCCGGGTTTCCGGCCGCATCGGCACTAGATACTTGATAATGATAACCAGTACCAGGATTCAAACCAGTTAGATTAACCGTGTGCTGGGTGGTCATCGTACTGTCAAAGTCGCTCGAGCTACCATAGCTATCGTCCAGGCCGTAGTTTACTTGGGAGGTCGAGGCTTCGTCAGTCAGCCAAGAGACCGTAACGCTGCTAGTAGAAATGTTGTCGATTGAAACGTCGCTAATAGCTGGTGGCGTAATGTCGGACACGTCGCCGGTGATAGCCGTGTCCAAAGTGCCGCTACAGGCCAGAAGATTTTGTCCGGTCGATGAATCGGTAGCTTCGACCACCCAATTAGCTGGGTCGGCCTGGACGTTGGCTGAGCGTACATCTAGGTTTATGTCCACCCCGTTTCCGGGGGCCAAGCTGCCATTTGATTCATTGGCAACGTTTGGTGTATTGGAGTTATCCCAGCCCGGCGCGTCACTGCTTATAATCGTAAAATTGTCCGATGGTCTGGTCAGCTTTATCCACTGGATGTCAGTGCCGCTGGTATTGTCGATATGTATTGCGAAATTGTTATCCGAATTCGGGCTGACGGCGTGGGCGCGCATAGAAGCATCACAAGAGGTGATGTCGGCACTGGCTATACCTGGACTTAAAATACTAGAAAGCGGGTAGCCCAGTACAATTAACACAATCAGGCTGTAGCCCACACGCTTAAACATAAGCTCATTGTATAACAGTAAGGGGTGCGGCGACAGGCTTGCCCTATCTTATATATATAGGATAGATTAATGAATATGGCCGATGATGCAAGCAGCGAGACTAATGTTCCAAGGAAACGCCAACAAATCAGGCCTTTGCCGTTCCTGTTAGTTGCTCTGGTGCTGGTATCTCTGATGGCAAGTGGTTGGCTGTACTGGCATCGCGACAATAGTCCAATCTCAAAGGGCATCCGCCGCTCGGTGGGTTTCGTACTCTACTATCCATCATCGTTGCCAAGTGGCTACAGTTTAGAAAAAGGCTCGGTAAAAACTACCAACGACATCGTTTTCTATACGCTCCGAAGCGGTAGCCAAACAGTCATAATTAGTGAGCAAGCCGCGCCCAAGAATCCCCCAGACTTTGACGCAATTCAAAAAGGCAATACCAGCTTTAAAAATATCAATTCCGACGCCGGCCAAGCAATCATTGGGACCAATCTACAAAGCGAGTCGGTTACAGCGATACTTGTTACCAATACTACGCTGGTAAATATAAGCAGCTCTAAAAATGTGCCCCTCGATGTTGTTACAAAAATCACTCGAAACATGAGCTCTCTGCCCAACTAAGAAACTATCTCTAGAGGTTGATGGATTGGGCTTGGATTTGCTGGAAAGTAAAGGCCTCAGCTGTGTTGCTGTTAAGCGTAAGCCCAATTATTGAGTTCGCGACCGTATCGTCAAAGGTTCCTGATGTTACAGTAAGCACAATTGAACCGCTCGTGGCAGTACCCACAAATCCTACAGCGTTGGCGTCGTTATGAACTAGCTGAAGATTACAGCTAATTGTAGCTGTTGCGCTAACTGACCTAACTGTACAGATGATTGTAATTTGCGCCGTATCGATAGCAGCGGTTTCAACCGGAAGTGTGAATGAAGCCCGCGCAGTATCACCAGTGGTGCCATTGGTACCAAAAACGACAGCAAAAGTAGGCGCGAGTGTGCCGGCAGCGGTTTTCGTAAGACTCATACGCCAGACAAACTGAGTACCAGCCCGCACACCACCTGCAGGAATAGCTATACCTGAATTTGTCAGATATGTAAGAGTTGCTGCTGGCACCGCTTGGTCGGCCGTAGAGGCATTGCTTGGCGATTCTATACAGTTCCTCCAGATGCCGTTTTGGCGGCAGCGGAAAGTGTTAGAGCCGGTATTGTAATACATAGCTCCGTTTATGGCTGCTCCAACCGGATCGGCTGCAGTATTATACGAATCCAAGACTAAAGCGATAGCTGTTGCATCAGTGGTGGTGCTGCCGACCTGTAAAATATTATTCAAACTGTCAATCGTGAATAAGTTGGTGCTGCCAGAGTTCTGAACCTGGAATTCAGTAGTGTTGTTGTTGGGGTTCCTGATAGCCACAGGCGTGGCAAAAACGCCGTTAAATGAAATGTTTGCCGCCCCGTATGCCGAACCAGGTGTCGTGGATGTAGCAACTTGCTCTAGTTTGACTCCGTCTATGTTAAGAGTGACAGCCGTGCCGGTGGTTTGGTTGCCGGTGAATATATAAATGTAAGGCGAACCAGAGACTGTGCCGGTGGTGAAGTTACATGTAAAGCGCGTCCAGCCGGCCGTTGAAGGTACTGTAGCGGATACGGTCGGAGCAAGAGTACAGACCGTGTTGGTAGCACCGTTATCAGCGCGTCCAGCGGTCATAGTAGCGTCAGCCGCCGAGGTCTGCGCGTAGAACGATAAAGCATAATTGGCACCGGTTGTGAGAGAAACGGCAAACTTTATGCCGTCTGACGAACCAGTTGTACTGGTAAATTTGCCAGAGGCTATGCCGACATAGGATTTTGAGGTATCTCGTTGTAGCGCCGAAGCTGAACCGTTTAATGCCCAGCCCACGGAGTTAACTTCAAAGCCCGGGTTGCTAATTAAGTTCGTATCGCCGGCAGTATCGATATTAAACACTTGTACGCCGGCAGCGTTTTGCACCTGAAGAGCAGTGGTTGAATTAGTGTTGGTTTGGAAAACAATCGGGCTGGA
>Ga0265338_10007740_pt1 | contig 13226 bp, 11 predicted proteins | sample 42126metaG_FD_193579 | JGI IMG/M metagenome (GOLD analysis project Ga0265338, IMG submission 193579) | Rhizosphere microbial communities from Carex aquatilis grown in University of Washington, Seatle, WA, United States - 4-21-26 metaG | ecosystem: Host-associated > Plants > Roots > Rhizosphere... | reverse complement strand
GAAACGGCCGTCAACGGAGAGGCCGGGGACTCGGTACGCGGGGAGGCGGCCACGCTGCTGGCCGCGATCAGCGCCGTCCGCAGGACGGCCCGGCGGGCCGTGCGGCACGCCTGGCAGGCCGAACCCCTGCCGGTCGCCCAGAGCGAACTGCTCCGGCTCATCGCCCGCACGCCCGGCATCAGCGTCGCCGATGCCGCCCGCGAACTGCGGCTGGCACCAAACACGGTGAGCACCCTGGTCGGGCGGCTGGCTGAGCAGGACCTGCTCAGCCGCGAGCGGTCGCAGCCCGACGGGCGCTCGGTCCGGCTCACGGCCACCGGGAAAGCACGCCAGCGGCTCGCCGAGTGGCAGGACCTCCGAGCCCAGCTGGCGAGCCAGGCCCTGGCCGACCTGGCACCAGGCGACCGCCGGGCACTCGCCGCCGCGGTGCCCGCCATGCTGCGCCTGGCCGAACGGCTGGAGGAATGATGACCACGGAACCAGGCGGCACTGCTGTCGCCCCCCAGCCCGTGACACCAGGTGACGCGCGGACCCCCAGCGCGGTCCTCTGCACGGGCCTGACCTACCGGTTCGGCGACCACGTCGCCGTCGATCAGGTAGACCTGACGATCGAGCCGGGCGAGACGTTCGGGCTCCTGGGCCCGAACGGGGCAGGCAAGACCACCACGATCCGCATGCTCACCACCTTGCTGAAGCCAGCCGAGGGCCGGGTCACCGTGTTTGGCACCGACACCGTCGGCCAGCCCATGCGAGTCCGCCGGATGATCGGCTACGTCCCGCAGCTGCTCTCCGCGGACGCGTCGCTGACCGGGTGGGAGAACGTGGAACTGTTCGCCCGGCTGTTCGACGTGCCCCGCCGGGATCGCGACAAACGCGTGGCGGAGGCGCTGTCGGCCATGGGGCTGACCGAGCCCGCGCAGCGCCTGGTGAAGACCTATTCCGGCGGCATGGTCCGGCGGCTGGAACTCGCCCAGGCCCTGGTCAACGCCCCCCGCCTGCTCATCCTGGACGAACCGACAGTGGGGCTCGACCCGATCGCCCGCTCCGATGTCTGGCAGCACATCAGCAGGCTCAGGGAACACGCCGGGATGACCGTCCTGATGACCACCCACCACATGGAGGAGGCCGACCTGTACTGCGACCGGGTCTCGCTGATGCATCACGGGACCGTGCGCGCCACGGACACCCCCGCGAACCTGAAGGCGCTGCTCGGGCCGGATGCCTCGCTGGATGACGTGTTCCGCCATTACACCGGAGGAACACTCGATGAGGACACCGCGAAGGGAGGCATCCGTGACATCCGCCGCGCCCGGCGCACCGCCCGCCGTCTCGGCTGATCCAGACGCGGGGCTCGGCAGCACAGGACGCTACAGCCCCAGGATCGGGCTGCGCCAGCTGACCAGCCGCATGATCACGCTGTGCTGGGTCGAACTGCGCAAGATCCGGCACGACCGCACGGAGCTGTATACCCGCGCCATCCAGCCGGCCCTCTGGCTGATCATCTTTGGCGAGACCTTCACCAAGATCCACGCCATCCAGACGCCGAACGGAATCCCGTATCTCGCTTACCTGGCGCCCGGGATCATCGCCCAGTCCGCCTTGTTCGTGGCCATCTTCTATGGCATCCAGATCATCTGGGAGCGGGACGCGGGGGTGCTCACCAAGCTGATGGTCACGCCCACCCCCCGCTCGGCGCTGATCACCGGCAAGGCATTCGCCGCTGGCCTGCGCTCGATCGTCCAGGCCGCCGCGGTCGTCATCCTGGCCGCGATCCTGGGTGTGGCGCTCACCGACAATCCGCTGAAGCTGCTGGCCACGGCGGCCATCGTGGTGCTCGGCTCGGCGTTCTTCTCCTGCCTGTCCATGTCGATCGCGGGTATCGCGCGCAGCCGCGACCGGCTGATGGGCATCGGCCAGGCCATCACCATGCCCCTGTTCTTCAGCTCCAACGCCCTGTACCCCACCCGGCTGATGCCGGGCTGGCTGCAGGCGGTCAGCAAGGCCAACCCGCTGTCGTATGAGGTGGACGCGCTGCGGGGACTGCTGATCGGCGTGCCCACCAACATGTGGCTCGACGTGGCCGTGCTGCTCGGCTCCGCTATCGCCGCCATCGTCGTCGCCTCGGCCCTTCTCCCCCGCCTGGCCAAGTAACAACGAGCTCACCCAGCACCCACAAGCACCTTCCTACCTAACGATTGACAGCGCTAGCTCCTTCTTCTACCGTTCTACTAACATCATAGTATGATCGTAGAGGAGAGCAGGTGTTCCGATTCCGCCTGGACGGCACTTCGGGTGTTCCGCCGTACCTGCAGCTCGTCCACCAGGTACGGCAGTCGCTCCTGCTGGGCTACCTGCGCGAGGGCGACCGCCTGCCCACGGTCAAGGATGTCGCCGGCGACCTGGCCATCAACCCGAACACGGTCGTCAAGGCGTACCGGCAGCTGGAGCACGAAGGGCTGGCGGGCGGCAGGCCCGGGCAGGGCACGTTCATCACCGGCACCTTGTCCCCGGCTACCCCGGACACCCACAACACCCTGCGGGCGTCGCTGGAGAAATGGCTCCGCGACGCTGATGCGGCCGGGCTCGACGACGAGGCGGTGACGGCGCTCATTGCCGTGGCCCGCAATGACATGAGGAAGGAGAAGGTGTGATGACCCAAGGTGACGGCGGCGGCAGGCCCCCAGCGCTGCGGACCGTCGGGCTGGGCCGACGTTACGGCCATGTCTGGGGGCTGCGTGATTGCACGCTCACGGTGCCGGACGGTGCGGTGGTGGGCCTGGTGGGCCCGAACGGCGCGGGCAAGACCACCCTGCTACAGATGATCATCGGGCTGCTCCAGCCCACGGAAGGGCACCTGGAGGTCTTTGGCGATACCTCGCCCGCGAACAGCGCGGAGGCTCTGGCCCGGGTCGGCTACGTCGCCCAGGACCATCCGCTGTACCACGACTTCAGCGTCGCGGACATGTTCCATCTGGGCCGCGCGATGAACCCGAGCTGGGATCAGGCCGTGGCCACGGCGCGGATGAATGCCCTCGGCATCCCGCTCAAGCGCAAGGTCAAGACCCTGTCCGGCGGCCAGCAGGCGCAGGTCTCGCTGGCCATGGCGCTGGCCAAGCGCGCGCCGCTGCTGGCCCTCGACGAGCCGGTCTCCAGCCTCGACCCGATCGCCCGGCTGGATTTCATGCGGGAGGTAATGGCCGCGGCCGCCGACACCGGCGTCACCGTCGTCATCGCCTCGCACGTGGTCTCGGAGCTGGAACGGCTGTGCGACTGGCTGATCGTGCTCACCGGGGGACGAGTGCAGCTGGCCGGGCCGGCCGACGACCTGCTCGCCGCGCACCGGCTGCTCACGGTCCCCCGCGCGACCCGGGAGGCGGAGCTGCCCGGGCCCGCCGTCCACCGCGCCGACAGCGACCGGCACTCCACCGTGCTGGTCCGCACCGGCCCGGCCCGGCTGGCGGCACAGGAACGCCCCGATTGGGGGGTCGAGCCGGTGGGCTTCGAGCAGCTCGTGCTGGCCTACCTGCAGCGCCCGGCCGGAACGAGCGCAGACGATCCCGCTCAGGCCGCGGCGCGGCCTGAGCCGACCATCAAGGCGGTAACGCGATGATCTGGGTCAGCTGGCGGCAGTCCCGCAGCCAGGCCATTGCCTGCCTGGGAGTGCTCGTTGCCCTCGCCGTATACGCGATCCTGCTCGGTACTTCGATGCGCACGGCGTTCAGCCACGACGGCCTGGGCGGCTGCCTGGCCCGCAGCCATGGGACGAGCTGCCCGGCCGCCGTCCAGGCCTTCACGAACAAGTTCGGCTCCGCGGTCAACATCGCATTCTGGTCCGTGCTCCTGATCGCCCCCGGGCTGCTCGGGGTCCTCATCGGCGCGCCGCTGATCGCCCGGGAACTCGAATACGGCACCTGGCGGCTGGCCTGGAGCCAGACCGTCCCGCGGACCCGGTGGCTGGCGGTCAAGCTGGCCCTGGTCACCGGCGGCCTCATTGTGCTGGGTGCGGCGATGACCGCGGTGATCACCTGGTACCGCGCGCCGATGGACCGGCTCACCGGCCATTTCCTGCACAACATCTACGACTTCGAGGGCCTGGTCCTGACCGCCTACATCCTGTGCGCGTTCGGGTTCGCTGTCCTGGCCGGGCTGCTGGTCCGCCGCAGCATCCCGGCCATGATCGTCGCGTTCGTCCCGTGGCTGGCCATCCGGCTGGTGGTCGAGTTCCTGCTGCGCCCCAACTTCCAGGCACCCCTGACGTTCCAGCAGAGTTGCACCCCGGGGCAGTGCTCCGGCGGCGTCGGCCTTGGCTTCCTGCCACCGGTAACCGGCCACATCGGGGACTGGGTGCTGAGCCAGCCCGGGGGCCAGTTGGCCAACACCTACCTGTACCAGCCGGCTGACCGGTTCTGGACGTTCCAGTTCATCGAGGCCGGCCTGTTCGTGGCACTCACCGTGGCCGCGCTTGGCGCCGCGATCTGGCTGCTGCACCGCCGCCCCGCCTGACCGCCCCCCCATGACAGGCCCGCCTGACGGGTCTCACATCACAGCCCTGCGTGGCGGCGTACCGGTCAGCGAGCCCCGGGAGCCTCGCTGACCGGTAAGCGCACGTCTGCGGCCCCGGCGCCGTCGAACGACTCGTCGTCGCCGGGGCCGAATGCCTCGAACGCCGCGTCCGGCTGGGCGTCCGACGCCTCGTCGGCTTCGGGGTCGTCGCTGCCGAGAGCCCCCTCGGCATGAGTCGTGCCGGCCCCGCCCAGGGCGGCGCGGAGCAACGCTTCGGCCGCGTCCACGGCCGCCCGCGCGGTGAGCGCGTTGGTGTGGGCCCGGTCGAGATGGCCAAGCGCGATGCAGTCGAAGGCCACCTGTGCGTCATGCACGGTCAGCTCCAGCTGGCGGGACGCCTCATCCAGGCTGACGACATGCTCATCAGCCTGGCCAGCGATGCGCTCGTCACTGTCTCGGACGCTCACGAATGTCTCCTTCTGTCAGTGACCTGCGCGCGGAGCGCGGCCGACGCGGCAACGACTACCCGTGTGATCCATTGGTATGCATGCCTGGCCGGCCCACCACCTGCTGGCGGCACCTGCCGGGCGGCACCTAGCTGCCCCGGCACACCGCCGCCCGGCGACCGATCTACGATGGAAGTATCCCCTCAGCCTGCACGAGGATGTGCCGCATGCCCGAGTTCACCTACACCGACCTGCTGCCGCTGGGCCCCGATGCCACCCAGTACCGGCTCCTGACGGAGGACGGGATCGGGCGGCGACTGTCGTTCGGCAGGGAATTCCTTGAGGTGGAGCCGGGCGTGCTCACGGTGCTCGCGCGGGAGGCGATGCGGGACATCGCCCACCTGCTTCGGCCCGGCCACCTGCGCCAGTTGCGGGCCATCCTGGATGACCCCGAGGCCAGCGGCAACGACAAGTTCGTGGCGGGCGATCTGCTCAAGAACGCCTGCATCGCGGCCGGCGGCGTGCTGCCCATGTGCCAGGACACCGGCACCGCGATCGTGATGGGCAAGCGCGGCGGGCAGGTGCTGACCGACGGGCGGGACGAGGAGTACCTGGCCCGCGGCATCTATGACGCCTACACGCAACTGAACCTGCGGTACTCGCAGCTCGCGCCGCTGACCATGTGGGAGGAGCGCAACACCGGCACGAACCTGCCCGCGCAGATCGAGATCTACGCCACCGCGGGCGCGGAGTACAAGTTCCTGTTCATGGCCAAGGGTGGCGGGTCGGCCAATAAGTCGTTCCTGTACCAGCAGACCAAGGCGGTGCTGAATCCGGACGCGATGCTCGCCTTCCTGGAGGAGAAGATCCGCTCCCTCGGGACGGCGGCGTGCCCGCCCTACCACCTGGCCATCGTGATCGGCGGCACCAGCGCCGAGTACGCGCTGAAGACAGCCAAGTACGCGTCGGCACGATACCTCGACACGCTGCCGCTGGCGGGTTCCGCGCGCGGGCACGGATTCCGCGATGCGCAGCTTGAGCAGCAGGTGCTGGACATCACCCGGCGGATCGGCATCGGCGCGCAGTTCGGCGGCAAGTACTTCTGCCACGACGTCCGGGTGATCCGGCTGCCGCGGCATGGAGCGTCCTGCCCGGTCGCGATCGCGGTGTCCTGCTCCGCCGACCGGCAGATCCTGGCCAAGATCACTGCGGACGGCGTCTTCCTGGAGCGGCTGGAAACCGATCCCGCGGCCTATCTTCCCGAGACCACGGACTCCGACCTCGGCGCTGACGACGTGGTACGGATCGACCTGACCCGGCCGATGAGCGAGATCCGCGCCGAACTGTCCAAGCACCCGGTGGCCACCCGGCTGTCGCTGACCGGGCCACTGGTGGTCGCGCGGGACATCGCGCACGCGAAGATCGCCGAACGGCTGGCCGCTGGCGAGCCGATGCCGCGCTATCTGATCGATCACGCGGTGTACTACGCGGGGCCGGCCAAGACGCCGGAAGGCTACCCGTCCGGCTCGTTCGGGCCCACCACCGCCGGGCGGATGGACTTGTACGTAGACCAGTTCCAGGCGGCGGGCGGATCGATGGTCATGCTGGCCAAGGGCAACCGGTCACCCGCGGTGACCGCGGCGTGCGCCGCGCACGGCGGCTTCTACCTCGGCTCGGTCGGCGGCGCCGCGGCCAAGCTGGCCCAGGACTGCATCACCAAGGTCGAGGTGCTCGAATACCCCGAGCTCGGCATGGAAGCGGTCTGGAAGATCGAGGTCCGCGACTTCCCCGCGTTCATCATCGTGGACGACAAGGGGAACGACTTCTTCGCGCCAGCAGCGTCGCCTACCCTGCTGTCCATCTCGCCACGCTGATTCCGCACCTGGTAATGATCACCGCGACCTGCGGAAAGGCGGGACGGGCGCGACACTCGGTCTATTCACACCCGCTTCACAGGAATCTTGACGGCTACGGCGTGTATCGTCCCGGCCATGCACGTTGCGGCCGGGACCGGGCGGGTGGTCGCCGGGCGCTACTACCTTCAGGACCCGATCGGCCGTGGTGCCATGGGCACCGTCTGGCGGGCCAGGGACGCGCTCCTGGCGCGGGACGTCGCGGTCAAGGAGGTGCTCCTGCGGGGGGGCAGCACCCCTGAGGACACCCAGATCCGCTACGAACGCACGTTGCGTGAGGCCAGGACCGCGGCACGGCTGAACCACCCGGCGGTAGTCACCGTCTACGACGTGGTCGAGGCGGATGGCAGTCCCTGGATCGTGATGGAACTCGTGCAGGCGCGGTCCCTGGAGCAGATCCTGGCCCAGGACGGGCCGCTGTCGCCGCACAAGGCGGCCGATGTCGGCAGCCGGCTGCTCGGCGCGCTCTCCACCGCTCATGCGGCCGGCATCCTGCACCGGGACGTGAAGCCGAGCAACGTGCTCCTCGGTACCGACGACCGCGCCGTGCTGACTGATTTCGGCATAGCGACCCGGGAGGGAGATCCGGGGCTCACCCAGGTTGGCATGGTGATGGGCACACCTGGCTTCACCGCTCCGGAACGGATCCGGGGCGAGCCGGCGACGCCCGCGTCGGACTTGTGGTCGCTCGGCGCGACGCTGTACGCGGCCGTAGAAGGCCATGGGCCGTTCGACGAGGGCGGAAGTTCCCTGGCGGTGCTATCCAGGATCGCGAACGAGGACGCGCCCCGGTCACGGTCGGCCGGAGCGCTCGGCCCGGCGATCGAGGCACTGCTCCGGCGCAACCCCCGCGCGCGGCCCGACGTGTCTACCGCCGCCCGGCTTCTCGCCGCGGCGGTGGCCACGCCCCCGGCCAACCAGCCCTTCGGCGGCGGGTACCTGGGCGAGGAGTTCCTCCAGCAGGACGGCGATCCGTTCGGGCGGGATGAGCCCCGGCGCGACGAGCCCCGGCGCGACGCCTCCCGGCGCGACGAGCCCCGGCGCGACGCCTCCCGGCGCGACGAGCCCCGGCGCGACGCCTCCCGGCGCGACGCCTACGGGCGGGACACGTACCGGCGGGACACGTACCGCGGGGATGATCCGCCGCCCGTCCCGCCCGCCGCCGCCGCAGTCATGCCTGCGCCGATGAACGTGCTGACGGACGCGGTTCGCCCCGCCCAGCCGAATCCGCAGATGGCACCGGGCTCATCGCAGCAGGCGACTCGCCAGCAGGTCACTCGCCAGCAGGCGGGGCTAGCCAAGGGCGCTGGCCTGTTCCAGCGGGCAAACCTGCCCTGGGGGGCGAACCTGGCTCGAGGGGCGAACCTGGGCCGGGCGATCGGCATGCCGACCAGACCCGACAGGTCGCTAGGGACTGATCCCTCCGGCTCGGGTGCTGCTGCTCCCAGCCAGCCCGGCCGACATGAAGCCCAGGCCGTGGGGCACCGGGCCGAAGCCGCCGGGCACCGGCGCTGGCTGGTCACCGGGCTAGGTGCCGTAGCGATCGTCTGCGCCGGGGTGGTCAGCGGGCTGGCGATCGGGCACTCCGGCCAATCCTCGCTGTCCACCGGCTATCACCAGTACACCGTCCCGGCGGCTGAATCGGGCACGGCGGCTGGTTTCACCATGGCCATCCCGGACGGGTGGCACGCGAGCACGCACGGCCTGATCACCGACGTGGTTGATCTCCACGAGCACATGTCCATGCAGGTTGATCTCGCACCGTTCGAGGCCGCTACTTCGACCGGTGAGGCGAGCCTCCTGGACGAGCGGGCCGTCACAGATGTCGGCTTCCCCGGGTATCACCGGCTCGCACTGCGCCCTGTCTTCCTGCACGGCAGCCCCGCCGCGGAATTGGAGTTCAGCTGGCAGGCACCGCGGACCGGGCGGACGGACGTGATCGACGTCTTGGTCAAGCAGCGGACCCCGACCGGGCGGCAGGCGTACAAACTTCAGATATCCGCCCCAGCGGCGGACCGGGCGGCGAGCCGGGCTATCTTCGCGGAGGCACTGCGGACCTTCGGCCCCCGCTGAGGCTGTCGGCCCCCGCTGGGGATTCCCGGGCGGCGCAGAATCGTCCGGCGTGAATGAAATCACAATGGGTTGGCACGCCCGCAATTCAGCATCGAAAAGTAATCAGTTAAGCACTGCACGTCACGAGGGCCAGTACGCAAGCGGGTGAGATACCCGGCCGCGTGACAATCAGCCAGCGCTCCAGCTCAGTAGTAGCTGTGCGCTTGCCAGAACGCCCAGGCCTTGCACGGATCCCCGTATCTTCCCTGGATATACCCCAGGCCCCACTTGATCTGGGTAGCCGGGTTGGTCTGCCAGTCAGCGCCGGCGCTCGCCATCTTGGATCCGGGCAGGGCCTGCGGAATTCCGTAGGCGCCGCTGGCATTCTCGGCGTCATAGCGCCAGCCGCTCTCGCGGGAGAAAATGTTGTTCAGGCAGCTGTAGTACGTGCTGGGTGCCCACCCGAACGAGGACAGCATGTTGTAACCGATCCGCTGGGCTGTGCCAGGGTCGGGCGCCGGGAGATTGACAACTGTGGAGCCGCCAGCGGCGGCTGCCGCTGGGCGCGCCGCCACCTTGGGCACGCCGACCATGTGCATGGTGTGCGAGGCAGCGTCCATGACGATTATCTGCTGGCGCTGCTGCTCCAGAACGGCCATCGCCCGGCTGCCGGAGACTGCCGCAGCGGCGATGGCGGCCCCGGAACCCGGTCCGTGGCCAGGGCTCAGCACCATGTAACCAGTGACGGCTATTCCGGCGATCGCGGTGACAGCCGTCGCGAGTGTTGGCAGAAGAATGCCATTACGACGTGCCGCCCGTCTCCTCCCGGGGCTACGCCTCCGGCCTTGTGACAAGGCAGTCCTTCCGTTGGCCAAGCACGCTGGGCAGGACGCCCAGTCGCGGACCCCTGCGGCTGAGGGCAGCGAGTCTCACGGAGCCCTTATGCCAATACCGGCCGCAGAAACTTCCGCGGCCGCAACCAGCTGGCATCAGGTCCCAACACCATCGGCGCTACCTTGCCAGAACTGAGGGAGGGGTACGCAACCGCTTCTGCTGAAAAAGTTGTGACGCTATGCGCACCAGCGCTGTGGGGTAGATCACAAATTGACAACGCGTACCGTCACAATTACCAGCCGTGAGAACGGCCTTAGTTGTGACCACTGCTTTGGCCAAAGAAACCGCGCCGGACACGCAGGAGAAAACACGGAAAGGCAGCGTCCGCCGCACTTTGTTCGGCCGGCTTGCGCTACCGCGGAACCGGCAAAGCAGCGCGGCGGCCTTCCCCTGACTCCAGGGAAGGCCGCCGCGCTCCTGTAGCTGACGCCAGGCGCCTAACGCCCGGGCCGGCGGGTTTAGTACCAGCCGACCGCTTGTGAGTGGTCCCAGGCGGCACACGGCGAGCCGTAGACCGACTGGATGTAACCCAGGCCCCACTTGATCTGCGTTGCCGGGTTGCTCGCCCAGTCAGCGCCGGCGCTCGCCATCTTGGATCCGGGGAGCGCCTGCGGGATCCCGTACGCGCCCGAGCTCGGGTTGCTCGCGTAGGTGTTCCAGCCGCTCTCCCGGTTCCAGAGTGAGACCAGGCAGGAGAACTGGCTGGATGACCAGCCGAACGAACTCAGCATCGACAGCGCTATCTGCTGCGGGTTGCCAGACGGCTGGACCGCGGCGGGTGCGGCCTGCTTGGCCGCCGCCGCCTTGGCCGCGGCTGCATTTGCCGCGGCCGCTCGCTCATGCGCGGCGCGCCGGGCGGCGGCGTGCTCAGCCGCGATACGCGCCTTGGCGGCGATGTGCTGTACGTGCTCAAGGACGGCGTCCGCCCGGACGACCTGCAGCTGACGGTCCGGGACGACATAGCTGATCAGCTTGGCCTGATGGTGGCCGGCTGTCTGCTGCCCAGTCACGGAGACCGCCCGGGCGACCGGGCTGGCCGATCCCACCGCTACGCCCGCCGCCACCACTGCCGTGGCGGCCACGGTCGTCGCGGCGACCGCGAACGTGATCCTTGAGGGTTTCCTGACGTTGTTACGGAGCGGAGACAAAATATGCTCTCGGTCGGGCACGCGAAGTGTGCTCGGCTTCCACCCGAGACACTGCCTGGCAGCACAGATCGTGGCCGGCAGCGGCGCGAGGATGTGACGCGGGTCAGGGCGGCGAGTTGCACGGAACGCAACCATCACACACGCAGGGTGCTGTCGGGCACCCACACTGCCTAACGCGGACTGTTATCTAGCCCAAGAGCGGCAGAATTAAGCTGTGACCTAGGTCACATCGGTGGTTTGATCATCTAGATCATACATTCGAATTACTGACTTAACGAAGAGCTACAGCCTTTGAGATCGGCAGACTCTCGGCACTATGAAGCATCTCACATTATGACGGTATACACATGCTCAATCACGATGAGTTGCCGCTTCCATGATGGCATTCATCAATCTGACCATACGTTTGACTACGTTAGATCATGAAGCAAGCACGCTAAGTCATAATAATGGCCATCAGCCAGGAACCGGGAGGCTGACCCAGAGAGACCTCATGAGGATCGTCGGGCCTCGATCTGCCGGGCAATCGCGAGAGCCTGGTTGATGGGAACCGCGAACGCGACGCTGCGGCGGCCGCTGCCTGTACCGGCCACGTCAATGCCAATCACCTGGCCGGACAGGTTCACCAGCGGGCCGCCGATGCCCTGAACAGGCACTACCTGAGCGCTAGCCGCCAACAGCCCGGTCAGCCGCCGGCCGCCAATGGTCGTGACGCCGTGCGGGCTGGTGAGGTTACCGCTGTCGAGAGTGAACGTCTTGGCCATCCCGCTGCTGCCCAGCTCGGTAACCGCCGCCCCGGCGGCGACGTAACGGGAATTCCCGATGGCGACCGGCTTGAACCCTGAGCCGCCTTCGATCTGCAGCAGAGCCAGATCCGCACCCGGGGCCGAGCCGACAACCCTGGCGGTGAACGCTTCGCCGGACAGCACGAGCCGCACCGCCACTGTGCTGGTGCCCGCCACGATCTGGTCGCTGGTCAGCACGATGCCCGAACGCGTGAGCAGCACGCCAATCCCGGCGGGGGTCCCGCGCGACGACACGATGTGCACCAGCCCGGGAGCAGTGGAGGCCAGGATGTTGGCCTGGCTGTCCGCGCCCGGTCCGTCGTCGTCCGCGACGAAATGCGCGCTCCCCCGCGGCGGCGACGGGATGACCGAGGATGCGTCGGCGGAGTGGGACGTGCCGCGGATCACAGCAGCCACGCCAAACCCGGCCCCCAGCGCAAGTGCGCCCGCCGCGATGTATGCCACGAACCGGGTGCCCATGTGCCGCCAGGCCCGCACCGGGGCCGGGCCCGATGGGCCATCGCGTTCATCCGCGCCAGGTGCGCTGGGGGCGCTGGGTGCGCCCGGCGCGGTCTCTCCGGGCGGCCCCAGCCCGCCGCTACCGTCCTCGCTGTCCTGCATCGCCGACTCCTTGCCTGGAACCAATGCCGCTGCGCTGTCCCGTGCCACGGACGCCTAAGGCGCGGTGACCCCAGGAAGCCCTGGGGTCACCGCGCCTTAGCTAACTGCTGGGTAGATCGATCGAGCGTCCTCTCCGGGTGGCCGGGTTACATACCCGCCGGGTTCTGACCGCGGTGGTGCCGGCGGGGGGCGACCGGGTTGGTCGCACCCGCGGTGCCGGTCATGGTGGTCGGCGTCTGCTGCGCGGTGTTGAAGGTCGCAGCGGTAGCGACACCGTTCCCGTCGAGCGTGACCGTCACCGGGTTGGTCAGCCCGAAGTTGCCGCAGTTGAGGTTGGTGAAGGACATGCTCAGCCGGTTGGCCAGGAAGGTGAACAGGTTGTTGCCCACCGCCGGGACCGGTGATGTGCCCGTGGCCAGCACGGCCTGGTTGGCCGCCAGGAACGCGGTCTGGATGTTGAGCATGTCCGTGCAGTAACCCGCCGGGGTGTCAGCCGTCTGCGCCGCCGAGATCACCGGCTGGTCGACACTGGTCCGGTACAGGTTGGTCTTCGTCGCGCTGAACGCCCCGTTGAGCAGCGTCATCGGGTCGTTCTCCGGGACCAGCGCGATGGGCGCCTGCTGGTTCGCGGCCGCGAAGATCTCATCCAGGGCCTGCGAGGTACCCGGCGTTCCCGCGTTGGACAGGTCCGGCGCGGTGAACGGAGTGCACCCGATGGTCGGATCGACGAACGCGTTCAGCAGAGCGTTGTCACTGCCGTTGCCGACACCCATCGCAGCCGGCAGCGCGGCAGCGTTGGCGGCGTTGTCCTGAGCGCTGGTACCAGCCGCGGTGACCAGGTACTTCGTGGTCACGTTGTCGCTC
>Ga0265338_10007737_pt1 | contig 13228 bp, 14 predicted proteins | sample 42126metaG_FD_193579 | JGI IMG/M metagenome (GOLD analysis project Ga0265338, IMG submission 193579) | Rhizosphere microbial communities from Carex aquatilis grown in University of Washington, Seatle, WA, United States - 4-21-26 metaG | ecosystem: Host-associated > Plants > Roots > Rhizosphere... | reverse complement strand
GCAAGCACCTACGGGGGCGGAACCTCGTTAAGCAATAGGCGTCACCGGCAAATAATTTGCAGGATTGAAGCCGCTCTGTGCCTGGATGTAGGCCGCCGTTGCGTTCTGGGCAGCGGTAATGTATCCAGTAATCTCCGCGAGCGTTGCAGCCGGCAATCCAGGCGTTTGCGCAAGGGTTGTCAATACGCCAATGATCGTCGCGTAGACGTTCAATATCTCGCTGGAGACTGACTCCTGCGTGCCGATGGACTGGAGCAGCGGGTTCACAGCGTTTTCGAGGCCCGTGAGCAAGGGTGCAAGGCCCACACCGCCGGGAACGAGAAGGGTGACCGCGATATTGCCAGCCATCTCAATCGCAGGCAGGAGCAGCTTCAATTCAGCCCAGAAGCCGGTTGCGGGTGCTGGAGTCGGGGTTGTGCTCATTTCGTCACCGTGGGAAGCGGAAGCGCCGCTTGCTGCGTTTGAATTCCGTTCACTGCTGTCTGTGCCGCTGTCAGGTTGGCTGCAGTCGGATTCAGGTGATATGTCAGATAGACCGATTCTGCCGCGTTCAGCGCCACTCCAAAGGTGTTGAAGGCCTGCTTCTCGGTTGCTGTCAGGGTCATTGTTCCCGCTGCCGACTGCGACTGGATCGACGTGTAGAACACTCGAGACGCGGCCAGAATCTCTCCCAACTGCTGGTCTGTCGCGTTCGCGTATCCCGGCGCCAGCGGTTGCGTCGGTGCGGCTGTCTTGCATCCCGCCAGTAGTAGCGGGGCGCACAGAATCAATAGTGCGATCTTGCGTTTCATCAAAGATGCTCCTTCGGTACAACGGGTGTCGGTGAGGGTGTTTCCGGTATCGTCAGAACAGGTTTCGCGTCCGGCACCTGCGTCTTGGTTGTGGATTGGAACAGTTGCACAGCCGCGCCGATGACTCCGGCGGCGATGGCGATGTCCAGTCCGATCTTGTGAAAAAGCATGGCTGAACCCAAGCCAATCACCAGCATCAGGAAGGCCCATACCTGTGAATTGATCGAATTCAGTGCATCGATGAAATTCTTCACGTCTTTCCCCTATCTTACTGCCAAACGTAATCCAGCCCCCAAACCTTCGCGCTCCACGGCTGCGCACTCGGCATCGAGCCAAGCTGAATCTGCGGAATCGCGCCGACGGCCCATGTGCTGAGGGTTGCGGGCATGTTCTTATACGCGGTCGGCACTGGATGACTCCCGCTGATGTTGTCGATGTAACGCAGGACCGAGCACACGTTCTTGACGGTATCGAAGGCGTAGTCAATCTCAACATCAACCGTCTCGTCAATCGCGAGTGCTTCCATACGGATGCCGGTATCGTCCCAATCTCCAACATCAATCTGACCATTCGGATTGTGCCGTTGCAGCGACAGATTGAACATGCGCGTCTTGCCATCCGCACACACCGCAACCAGCTTCGTGTCCGTCTCGAATACGTTCATGCCCGCGAGATTGCCGCCGAACTGCACCTTGTATCGCATCGTCAGCTTGCCCGTGTTCGGCAGGATAGGGCGCGGATTGATCGACCACAGGAACGCGGGATAGCCATTGCCGGTCGTGTCGCTGTTGCCAGATGTGTGGAGCAAAAGGGAGTGGTGCTTGCCGGGGCATGGTTCGGCACCGTAGACGAGGGGCGGCACTCCACCGATGTTGCTGCCGTCCGCCTGAGTGTGCGTGAAGCCGGCGATGTTCTGGAGGTCGGCGTCGAGGATCATCTATCGCGCTCCTGTTGCACGCCCGCCGCGTGTCCCTCTGCGGTACCGAGGTCGCCTGCAGCCTTTACGCGCGCATCGAGCAGGCCATCTACCTTGACCGCGATGCCACCGACGACCTCTCGGGTCTCCTTAGTCGTTTTAGCCGCCTTTAATGCCCAGTAGCCGCCAAGGGCTGCTATCACCGGCGTGGCAATAGCGGAGACGGCCTTGATCAGCTCCACGGCCACCGCGTCAGTCATGGCCCTGTGACCGCTTGTATGCCTCTACGTCCTCAACCGTGGGCTCGCTCGGCTTCTTGACTGTGGCTGGCGTGGGCTGCGGCTTGGGAGGCAGCGGCGACGGATTTGAAGGGTCTGGTTGAATCGGCGGATTTGGCTTGTCGGCCATGAGGTTACCTCACCTTAGGAATTGCAGAATCTTGCGTCGAGGATACCGAAGATTGATCCTTCACGTCACCAAATTTGTGCCGCTGGTCGATGTTGTTCAACCAGATGCCGAAAATGGTTGCAATCACGCTTGCGAGAATGATGGCCGTACCGATCATCCACACGATGAGGCGAAGCTGCGCCCTGTAGCCTGCGACCACGGTTACCAAGCCTTCCTCCCCATTGCCATTGAGTAGGACGTTGAACTCGTCTAGCTTCCCCCTGACGGTCCCGCCAGCTTCTTCCCAGGTACCATCTCCAAAGTCCAAGTCCTTGCTCACGACCTTTCACCCCGTAAGATGCAAAATCGCCCGCCTCTCGGCTCACCCTATTACTGGGCAGGGCGTAACCGTACAGCTACCGCGAACTTACCTTTGCGACCACCTGCCCCGGCGCCGCACCCTCTGCCACGGTCGGCTGAGGCGCTGGCACCAATTCAGGCACCCGCCCATCCGCCGTCACGCTCAGATTCGGCGTACCGGGCGCTGTCGGCACCGCAACAATCGTCGCCACGTTCGACGGCAAGGAGGCTGGACCGGTCAGCACCGGCGAGCCAGTCGTTTGCGCCTGGGCGATGTAGCAGAGGAAGCCGCCTGGAGGTGTCGAGTCGGTCAGCGTCAGTACATTCGTCGCGCTGGTTCCGATCAGCGAATACGATGTGCCGCTGGTTCCGGGGCAGCTTGCTGACGCGCTCGCTATCGACGCGCGGCTGATGGCGTAGACGCAGGGATTCGATGCGCTACAGTTGGCCGCCGCTGTCCACGACAACTGCACCGTGGGAGGCGGCGAGACGGGTTGCTGCGCATTGCTGTGGCAACCGGCAAGGGCTGCTGCGAGGGAAAGTGCTGCGAGGATGCGTTTCATGGGAAGCTCCTTATGGCAAACAAGCGTAGTCAGCCGTCACAGTGGCCGAAGCAACACTGATCCCGGCGGTGATTGTGAAACTGCTGGAACTCGGCGTGCCGTGGCCGAGCGAAAACAGGACCGCGCCACCGTTTTGAGTGACAGTGCAGACACCCGGCGCGGCGCTGAGTGTTGCCGAAAAATTAACCGTGGCGATCGTTCCCGTTGTTGCGGTCCCGCCTACAATTGTCAATTCGCCGCGCGTGTTCGTGCAGGTATAGCCCGAGGCGCAAGCAACCGACGTGACATTCGTTCCAGCCGTATAGGTTGGTGTCCCGAACGGGATGTTTAGAATAATCGGAGTGGCATTTACCTGGTATACGGCCCCGGTTTTGATGTTTAGGTTTCCCGATGAACTATCGATAGTCGCAAGGTCTGCAGCCGAGTGATCTTGGAAGTGGAAGCCTTTGCCTGCGTTGGTGCGCGGCAACACAAATGTCATGCCATTCCCAGCATAACTCGAGGCGATGCTGCCAGTTCCGCCAGACTCAATCAGGTTGATAGTCTCGCCGTTTGCGCAGCCGCCCACGGTGCAACCAATCTGAAAGTTGCCCTGATAAGAAACAAAAGTTCCGGTCGAGCTGTTTGGTTGATACACGTTTGTCCCGCATCCAGACTGCAGGGCTGTGAAATTCGCGCTTGAATAGTTCTGGCTGATCAGTACTCCCGTTGTGCCATTAGCACACAATATAGCTTCGGGCTGATTCCCTGAAGTCCCATACGTATTTAGAAGGACGTCAGCAATGACCACGTTTCCTATATGCGCGTCAAGGTCTATGTCTGGATAGGTCGATGGGCCACTCAGATAACCGCCAATAATAGAGACAGTGGTAAAGCCGGAAGTGGAGGTCATGAAGATCGGCGCATTGGTCGTGTTCTCGATGTCTGCGTTGTCAACTAAGAACTGGTTTGTTCCGCAGGAATTACAGTTGAGATAAATCCCGTCGGTGAGGGTCGCATTGGATTTGATCGATGTGATCTTGCCGCCTCCGCCGGATACCCAGTAGATGCAAGCACTTGATCCGGGAGTGGTGGAACTATTAGTTTTAGTTCCGCCATTGCATGAGGAATTATGGATATTCCAGTCGCCCTCGTCCTGGTTTACTGTGTTTTGAACATAGATTCCAGCGCGCACGTTGTTGACAAACTGCGATCCTTCTCCAATATCCCAATACGCCCCGTTTTCTGACACGCCGTCGTACCAGCCCCATAGATAGGCATTTTCAAGGCTCACCCTCTGGTGCGAAGTATTTCCTGTGACAGCCACTCCGATTGCTGTGGATGCCGGAGTCGAGGCGGAATTATAGATTGCTATGTCGCGCACCATGCCTATGTTGCCGCTGAAGACAAAGCCGGGATTGGCGGAGTTGCTGCAGGTAAGTGATGTGCCATAAGTAGTGGTATTGTCGGAGGTTCCTGACCCTACACCCTCTACTTTTGCTGGGACGGTAAAGGTGAAGTTGCACGTGTTGCTTGTAAATTTTCCACCCGGAAACTGCAGAGTTCCGTTGCCCGCCGCGTTGATGGCTGCCACTGCTGCATTGATGGCGGTCGTCGCGTCGCCGCCTCCCGCTACTGCGCCATAAGTTGCGACGTTGTAGACTGCCCCCCCGGCATCCTCCAACGGGGCTTGTATTGGTTCTGCCGTCGAAACCGTCGTGCCGTTGTCGGTGATGCTCGACTGGTTGCCGATCACTGTCGCGCTTGTGCCGAGCGGAATCTTATTCGGAGCCTGTCCAGAGACAGTGCCGGAGCCGGCTGCTGTAATAGCTACCGGAGTGGCCGCTGTCGCCAATCCCTTGCCGTTCAATGTGACTTGGCAGGAGTGCGTTGCGTCCCCGCACGCGCCGGTGTTCGTGTTAACGGTCGCGAGGGTAAGGGCTGCGCTACCTGGTCCAGTTGCAGTGCCATCTCCGGTCAAAGCTGTGATGCCGGTTCCAGATCCAGTGCCACACGATTGCCAAGTTGTCCCAGTCCATTGGTTGCACTGGGTGGATGCGCCGGTGGAAGTGTTATAGAAGATGGCTCCCGGCTTAGGATTGGGACTAATCTCAATAGTTCCATAGCCATATGCAGAAGGATTCGCTTGAAACCGAGGACCGGCGGCAGCGGCGCTCAAAATACTGGTAAGGCTCTGCGAAGCTCCCGATATCGACGTCGTCACATTGAAGCATCCGGTAGTAGCGTTCGGACAGATCGTGAAGTTCCATTGTGTCCCAGGAGGCGTGATCGTCGTGTTGTCAGGCAGGGAAATAGACAGGACGCCGGAGGAATTGAGCGTGCCGCTGAAAGATTTAGTCAGCGTGCCACCTGTCCATGAGTAGGGGCCAACGACACCGGGGACCGGCACAAATTGTATCGAATACGAGCCGTTAGCCCACACCAGAGAATCCGAGTCCGTGATTGTTGCAGTTACGGAAGTTGACTGCCCCCATGCTGGAGATGTAAAGGCCACAAGCATTAGTACAGACCATATAAATCGTTTCATCGTGCCTCCGTGTCCTGCCGCTGAGTCTGATTCTGTGAAATGATGATGGCGCTTAGTCCTACAGGCGAACCCGGCGTCGGGGCACTTCCCGCACACGCGCTGGCATTGAAGGCCAGAACGCTTCCGGTGCCATCTGGCTTGCCGCCCATCGTGACGAGATAGCAGAGTGCGGCTGCGTTCGCGTTTGCATGTCCAGACCATGCCGTCGCGAGTGTGCCGCCCGATCCGCATTGGCCCGTCGAAGTTGCCGGCATCCCGGCGTAAGGGCCACCCGAGCAGATGCCGAGATTGCCGCTGGTAACTTCCGGCCCCAAGGTCGGCCACGCCGCGGAGCCCATAAAGGACGGCTTCGATGTGTAGTAGAGGCTCGAAGGCATCGTTCCCTGTCCCGCGCTCGTATCGCCCAACGTCGGTACAGCCTGAGCGTAGGGGCTGATCGTGGTCGGGATCTCCGATGTGCTTCCGCAAGTCGTGCTCCAGCCGGTGTCAGAGGAGTTGCCACAGAATCGCACGGCATTTGTCTTTACGTCGTAATTCGCCCACCGTGTCAGCGAAGCGGGTACCTGTGGGTCGTTGTTGCCGACAGTCGAGCAACTAAAGGCGGGAGTCGAGTTGCAGAATGAGTAAGTGACGGAATACGTGTTGTAGAGATAGCCGAGTGAATAGATCGTGTTGTCGGCAACCCCGTTCTGTTGATAGAAACCAGTGCAACTGGCATAGGGTGTCGTCGTCACATCGCACTGGTAGACGGCGGTGAAAGATGGCTGCCCCAATACGTTCCCGATGACATTCATGTAGCGCGACCCCTGATTCAGCGTTACGGGCGTCGTCTGCCGATTACATGCGCCGCCAGCACACTGGGACTGCCACCCCGTCATAAGGTTGCGGTAAAGGGTTTGCAGGTTATGCGTGCCGTGAATGTTGTCCGCACCGAAGCCGGGACCGATGTTGCCTTCCCATAGATTCATGGTATCGCCGCCAGAGTGGACAAAGAGCGGAGCGACAATGAAGCCATTTGAGGCTGTATAGGCGTTGTCCACGTCGTAGTTGTAATCGACCACATTCCCCGAGCAGGGCGATGTGCAGGAAGGGTCAGAGTCCGTAATCTGCTGGGTGATGTTGTTTTCGAGCAGGTTGTACCAGCCGCCCGCAATCTCGAAGCCGTAGCTCACGGTCGCGCCAGTCTGATTCTTGTACATGTAGTTTGGCACGTTGCCGCCGATGACGTTGTGCGTGTTGTAGAGCAACCGAATATGCGAGCGGTTCGTATCGATGGACCGGATGCCGCTTACCCAGCACTTATTGCAGGCGAGCAGTGAGACAGTCGAAGTAAAGCCAGTCGCGCTCGTCATGTCGACGCTGAGGTTTTCGAGGCCCACATTTGTCACTGTGTTATTTGCGAACCATGCCTGCGGAGACTGAGCGGTCGCCCAATTCGACAGATAAAGCGGCTGGTCCACTTGCACCACGGAGCCAGTGATGCCGACAACCACAAAGCCCTGCACCTGGCTGCGCTCGCAGGTTGTCACGCCGGATGCTGTAGCGCATGGGCCGTTCGACCGCATTCCGCCACCGTCGCCGTTACCCGCGCATCCTCCCGCCGCGCTCACTTGTGTGATGGCGCACGGCCAGAGCTTGCCGTTATCGTTCGGCAAGTCGGCCTGATCGACCATGATGATGCTGCCGACGTGGAGGTTAGAAAGTGATCCAGTTGCAGGTGTAGATGAACCGCAATTGGTAATGCTGAGGTAGGTAGCGCCTTGAGTGTAGGTGCCAGCCGTTACCGTCGAGGTGGTAGAAGCTCCAGCAAACACGCATACGTTTTGCTCTCCCCCGTTCACATAAATGCATGAGCCCTGCAGGTTGATGACGTCGCCATAGCATCCGCCGCCAGAGCCAGCCGACGAGCCGGAATAGACGAGAAACGTGCTATTCGAGCCCGATCCGCGCAGGACCAGGCCGCTCTTGAGGCTGGAATAGTACGAGACATTGATCGGCGCCGTAAGGTTGAATGTGCCCGCCCCCAGCAAGACGTACTGATTCGAACCACAAGCGGCCAATGCGGAATTGATCGTGGCTGCCGAGGCCCCCGCTGCGATGGTTGAGCCGCATTGCGTGTAGCCAGAGTCAGGCAGCGTGTTGCCCGGAAAGCCAGCGTTGCCCTGCCATTGCACGGCGCGCGAGGGGTCGATGATGCCAGACCATAACTGGGCATAAAGCGGAGTGGAAAGCGCGAGTAAGATCGCAAGTTTCTTCATCATGGGCGTGGCACCCTATAGTTCAGCGTTACGGAGCCGGGAGTGATAGTGCCCAGGCTCCCGTTGTATTCCGCCTTCACGTTGATCGTGTTCGCGGTCGGATATTTGACGATTGTCACAGTTCCATTCGTTGTCGGGGCATATCCGGTCGTACCGGTCGGATCAGCGGCAAAGTCAAGAATGATGTTGTCGCTGGTCGTCAAGCCGGTGCATGTCGCAGTCGTTGCCGATGACACAGTGCCCTGCGTGATTGAGCCTGGATTGAATGTGATCTGTCCACTGCAGAGAATCGACGCTGAGCCGCCAAGGCCTGTCGCGGGATTCAGTATTTGCCAATTGGTTCCGTTGAACACCAGGTGATTCACAATCGGCGATGCGGCAATATCCCCGACCGCCAGCGCCCCGCTCGATTTCACGACCGTGTACGCATTGCTCCCATTTAATGCAATCGTTGGCGTCGTTGACGTGTTCGCGTTCGTAACCGTCAGCCAGATGTCATCATTGATCGAGAACTGGTTTGGGAAAGCGTAGGCCGGAACGGTGACGTTGTAGCTGTTCGTGTTCGTCAAATCGACCGCCGACGCCAACGGCAAACTGATCCCGAGGCCGCCATTGTAGGTGAGCAGAGGGGGATAGATCGTCGTCCCTGACGGAGAAGAGACCGGCGTACCGGTGTAATAGACGTAGAGTACTAGGGAACTGACCTGCACTGTGGCGCCGAGTGGATTGCCGCCGCTGGACTGCAAATTAAACACGCAGGACATCGTGCTAATCGTCGGCAGGGGGCTAAAGGGGCCGCCTTGAGCCGTCTGCAATCCGGTATTAAAGGGCACTCGCATATCCGGGCCATCTGTGCAACTCGCGATTCCATAACTGCCAGCGTACCCGGTAAAGGACGATGTGAGTTGCTCATAGACAGCCGTCACTTGGCCCTGCGTCACACCCGCGGGCAGAGTGAACGTGTAGGTCGTCGTATTGCTGCACGGGGAGAGCGAGCCGCTATTGCAGAAAAGCGATCCTGAAGCCGAGGCGCCATTTGCGAAGCAGGAAGCCGCGCCATTGGCGACCGGCGTGACCGTACATGCATTCGGGTAGAGCGTCAGATATTGGCCGCCGATAGGGGGGCTCAAGGTCGGCTGAAAGTTAGCCGCTGCATCGAACCGGATGTTACCCGCGCTGGGGTTACTGACAGTTACATTCGTTCCGCTTTGGAAATTAGCCGGAGTCTGCGCGGTCGTATCGACGCCGTTGACCTGAATCTCCGTCGCAGAACCTCCCGTGATCGCAACCTGAGATGCAGCCGTCACGAGACCCTTACCGTTGACGGTCACGCGGCTGACATGCGTTGCATCTCCGTAGGTGCCTACGTTGCTATTCACCGTCGCCAGCGTCAACGCCTGCGAGCCTGATCCTGGACCCGCCGTCGCGTCTCCCGTCAACTGAGTGATGCCGCTACCGGTAGAAAATGTGCATGTTGTCGTCGTGCAGGATACCCCTGATCCTGTAAATGTAAATGCGCCAGGTGTTCCGTTAATTGTCTGCACGACAGATCCATTAGAGGCAGCTGTCATTTGCCCAGCCGCATTCACCGTGAAGGCAGCATAGGTATAGTTTCCAGCCGTAACCCCTGTAGGCGTAATCATGCTTACTTGAGACCCTGATCCTGGGCCAGCGGTGACGGGACCAGTGAGCTGAGTGATGCCGGAAGATGCTCCTGTCGCACAAGTCTGCCACCCGCTTGTGCCCCATTGATGGCAGGTTGAGTCTGTGGTGTTGAAGAACACCGCGCCGGGTTTAGGGAGCGGTGAAACCTCCACTGTTCCATAGCCATAAGCATTGCCGGGATCGGCGAAGCGTGGACCAATTGCTGCCGCGCTCAATTGCGAGGTTAGATTAAGAGTCGAACCGTTGGCGGAAAGAATAATGTTCACGCATCCCGTCGTTGCATTGGGGCAAGCAGTGAACTGCCACATCGATCCAGCCGGCGCGATGAAGCTATTGTCGGGAATGGTCACACTAAAAGCGCCGCTTGAGGTGAGTGCAGCCTGGAATAGATTATTTTGCTGAAGATTCCCGCCGCTCCAGATGTAGCTTTGCGGATTAGGAATGGATGGATTCGGCACAAAGCTAATACGGTAGGTTCCAGCCTTCCACGCGAACCCATCCGTGTCGGTAACAGTAGCCGAAACGGTTGTGGATTGTGCCAGCGCAGGGAGAGCTGAACCCGCCAACAAAATGAGAGCCAGCAGACTTTTCATGCCATCCACCCCATGTCGCGCACTTCCTTTAATCGCTTCAGTGTCGAATCCTCAAGATCGTCCCGGCACTGCAGGTTGGGAAACTTGATTCCCTTCGAGATCCTCTCAAGCCCCTGCCATGCCCCTTCCGGCGTGTGCGCAGCAGCTATCGGGCAGCAGACGATTCCGTTGATTCCTATGCTCACGAGCCCATCCTCGCCAGTGTCGTGGCGCTTATCGACCATTGCATCCCACAGGTAACAGGAGCGCCACGCTCCTTCGACGTCGATGCCCTTAAGTGCGAGTCCACGTGGAAAGTCTGCATCCTCCAGAGGGTAGGGAGGCATGGTAAGACGCTCGGACGCAGCCCACTTCGCGCGCAATGGTGGCACGGGATTCTGGTCAATCCAGCCCTCATCAGGAGCCGTCACGATGTCATAGAAGAATTGCCCTAGATCGCCGTCAATGAGCGAGAAGATGGAAGCGCTGGCGTCGTATCCAAACCGCGGCGTGAATTCGAGACCATACGCGTGAGACTCGTTGACGATCGTGTTCAAATCGATCATGCCGCGGTAGCCGGACTCTTTTAGGAACGGAATCAGTTTCAAAATCTCTTCAGCCAGCCGATTTGGGCGATCGATTACCCATACCAGATTTCCCGCGCATCCGGTGTTTGGACCAAAGCTGCCGGACATGAACTTCTTTTCCTCAAGCGTGTGGTTGAGGAAGTGGAAATAAGTGCCGTCGAAGTACCCCTCAGTTGAGATTTCCGTGCCTTCGACCACCTCTTGAAGCAGAAACGGTGCATGGTGGGAATCCTCCCAAAGCGAATCAATCGTGCGCAGCATGTCTTCCGCAGATTCAGAGACATAGGTGGTGTCGCACTCCTGTTCTATGCCGTCAACCACGAACGGCTTGAACACGAATCGCTTGGGGTTTTCGAGAAGGAAAGCCTTCGCTTCATCGGGGGTCTCGAAGATTTCGTAGGGAGGAACCTCGATACCTGCCGCCTCCATCGTCTGGATGCCGAACAATCGGTCATCTTCAAGACGTGACGCAAGTTCTGAATCGCCAATGACGGCAGTAACCTTCGCGGCTTGCTCGGCGAGTTCTGCGTTGCCGGTGCAGTCGAAGATTACAAGGTCGTACTCTGCGAAGTCAGGGGGTTCTTTGAGGGGACGGGGAATAAGGCCCTTGAGGACAAGGGAATGGCGTGGATGAGGTTCTATCTCATACCACGCACACTCGTGGCCTTCGCGGGCGAGTCGGAGGAGCATCCAGCACCCAATGCCGCCCGCCGATGCAAGCAGGATGCGCACGCTCTTCCCTCGCTAGGTCGTTTTACCGTATCCGGAATTGTAGCCAGTCACGCCCGTGGTGGCTTCGCCGCCCATGGACGCCTGGAACTCATCGGCGATGTTCTTGTGCGGCGCGATTTCCGGCCCTTCTCCGGGTCCACCCTTGCGGGCCGCCCCGCCAATCGCGCTGGTGTCCATGGCTGTCACGCCGCCCATGGTCTTGATTTCCGAGATGGCAGCTTTCACACTGCTCATCGTTTGTCCCGCTGACTGACCTGCCATGTTATTCCCTCCATAGGGGTTTGCTGAGAGATTATCACATCATTGGTTCGGCTGGCTGCGAATTGCGTTGATAGTCTGTAGTGTCCGGGCCGCCGCCGGGGAGTATTGTGCCGCCTTAGACAGGTATGGAGCTGCCTTGGCGATGGCCCTCTTAGTCAGAATACCAAGCGAAGCAGCACCTGTGGACCCAGCTAGACGTGATGCTCCATAGCCCACAGCCGCGCCGGTAATGGCACCCGCAGCCGAATGCGTCTCACGGAACCCTTCAGCCGCTCCGAGTGCCGGCAGCGCTCCCGCCTTCGCAGCGCCCATGGCGAACTCGCCGAAGGTCTTCCGCGCTTCCTGTCCGGTGACACGCTTGGCCAGACGTTCCTTGATTGCATCCTCGGCAAGAATCAGCTTAGACACGTTATAGTTGTTGACGCCGAACTGCGCCGACTCGCGCGGTGGCAGGGCTGACTTGATGGCGTGGTTCAGGTCTCCATAGAGCATGGCGCGAAACTTCTTGGTTCCTGCTGGCCACAGCGGTTGGCCTGTCGCGTCTGTTTCTTTGAGTAGGGAACGTCTAACCTCAAGAATCTCCTTCGGAGTCGCATTCGAGGGAAGTTTCTTGAGCAGAAGCTGCCATGTATCATCGATGGGCTTGACGAATCCTTCCCGGCCAGTTGCGCGCGCGAAGTCCTGCGCGGCGATCGCGGTGTTGGTAACAATGTGGTCATAGGGGATGACTTTGGCGCCGGGTGTGTTCTGAATCAGATTCTCGGTCGCCTGATTGAACGATTCTTTGACCGCGCCAATCTTTGCCGCCAGCCGGGGCAGCGTTGTCGCTCCACCGACGTGCGTGTTGACGACGTTTGCAATCTTTTCAATCTGCTCAACAGTTGCGCGGCCCAGCCGAGGATTCTTCGCGAACTTGAGGCCGAGAAGTTTAGCCATCGAAGAATCGACGCCCGCGGCCGCTACCTTGCCGAGAGAACTGAGTGCCTTCGAGGTTAGCGGACCGCCTACGCCCTCAAGTAACCCCTGCCCAACAGTCGCGTCGTAGGTCTGCCCGGCGCTCACCTTGCCGCTCTCAGCGTGTGTCTGGATGGCCTTACCGATACCGCCACCGGCCGCCGCGCCAGCCATGGCACCTGGAGGCCCGGCAGCGGCCACTCCTACGACAGCGCCAACGGTAGCGAGCACCGGTGACGCGGCATGGACCGCACTCGTCATGAACTTTCCTGCAGCTGACTCCGGCCCCGTCTTGCCCGTAGAAACAGACGAGGGAGTGTATTGCGCGTTCGGGTCCATGGCTTTCTGTTCGAGAGCTCGCTCCGGACTTACCGCCCCGATTCCCTTGGTCTTGAAGTACGCCACGGCGCGGTCCTTCGTGGTTCCATCGGGGAACTGGTACTGCTTCCGGTCTGGCCCAACAACCGTGACGGGCATTACTTCATATCCTCTGGATTCACAACGATAACGCTGCTCTTTGGTGCGGTCTTCGGTTTCGCGGGCGTTGAGCTTCCACCGCCGCCCGGCATCTCACCAGACCGTTCGCCCTTTTGCCCGTACTGAATCGCATCCTTCTGCATGTCGCTCAGGTTACTTTCAATGGTCTGCAACTTCT
>Ga0265338_10007736_pt1 | contig 13228 bp, 9 predicted proteins | sample 42126metaG_FD_193579 | JGI IMG/M metagenome (GOLD analysis project Ga0265338, IMG submission 193579) | Rhizosphere microbial communities from Carex aquatilis grown in University of Washington, Seatle, WA, United States - 4-21-26 metaG | ecosystem: Host-associated > Plants > Roots > Rhizosphere >... | reverse complement strand
ACCAGGAACACGTTTCACTTCCCCCGCCGCGTCATCTCGCCGTAATGAGGGAACAATTCATTTGTGCCCAGATGCTTCAGCACGAACTTCTGCAAATCCCGCGTGTCCGCCGTCAACACAATGCGGTCACTCTCGATATGATGCGCGAGCGCCTTCGGATTTTTTTTCAAGAATTTTTGCAGCCATTCATAATCGCAGCCCGCAAATTTCAATTCCGGTTCGATTTGCCCCACGCGCATCAATAGATGCCCCGGGAACATCGAAAACGCCACCAACTCCGACTGGTTGCTCGCGTAATTGCAGTCGTTCGGAGTCAGGTCAAGAAATTGCTCGTGTTTCAACTTGAACAAACGCGCGCTAAAACTTCCCGTCTTCCCTTTTTCCGTCACCGTGAACTGGTAGACTTTGTTGGTCAATGGTTCAAATTTCCAAACGTCCGGATCATTCGTGTTCCCTTTCTCCTGCCATTCGCCGACCAGATGAGGATCCGCCACCAAATCGTCGTCGGTGTAAAACGGATTCACCGACGGAATGCAGGCCGCGAGCAAAATGGCAGTCGCGCCAAATGCGATGAGGTTTCGTTTTTTCATGATGTTTTTCTTTTAGTTGCGTTTTATCTGTCCGTGATTCAACTCAAATGTCGCATCGCCTTTTGCTCCGATAGTGCCCCAGCAGGCTGAAGCAAATCACCCGCCGCGACGGCGCGCGGGCTGTATTAAGGAAAGAGGCGATCCATTTTCCCACTGTAGGTTTGATTTTCATAGGTCCATTTTCATTTGAGCGGCAGCAATTAAACACCGGAGCAGCCCTGCCCCGTTTACCGTTTCCCGATGGTGCTTCCTGTGTGAGTCGCCATTTTGACACCCTTCTCAACAAATGAGTTAATCGAAAAAACGCGGTCATCATCGTTCTAATCGATGCGAACCGTTTGCTCCAAATCGCGTGCGGCTTTTTGCGGATGGAGCCGTTTCCATCGCTCCACATAAAGAAAGAATACCGCCGGCCCGAACGAAAACAGCATCACGGAAATTCCCATCGTCAGGCCGATGAACGTCATGAATCCCGCGCAGCAATAATCCCGGTAACGCGCGATAATGTGCGTCGGCACGGCGATCAGCAGTTCCAGAATGCTCCCTTTCAGCAGCAATCGGCATTGGCGCGATAGCCAATCGTTCGCTTTCAAACTCCGACTCAACCGGAAAAATACCGCGCTCCACACGCACCAGGTCAAAACGCTCGCAATGACTCCGCTCCAGGTCCACCACCCGGTCCCGTGCTCGGCGAAAACGGTTTCTAAAATCGAGTACGCCGCGCCCAGCACGAGCGCGCCCGCCATCAAACCGCTCGCCAGCACCGTCGGCCACAGCGCGCCGCGCGTGATCGGCCTTCGGCTGGCGAAACACACTGGCACCGCCAGGAGCGCAAACTGGCCGAGCGCCATAACGGCCATCCAAAGCCAATACGCCGGGTTGCCGAAGAGTCCGGCCGCCTCGCCCACCCCTATTTTTGGCGCAAACGCCAGCAATACCGCCGGCAGGGTCAGCACCGCCAGGATCAGGAAATATAATCCCGCCACCGTCCAGGCCCATCGTTTCATTTTGCCTTTCTGGCCGCTCGCATGAGCGCGGCGGCCCTTCACCCTACAACGCGAGATTCACGCTCAAAAGGGATCAAATATTTTTGCGGCAGGCCGGGACAAATATTGGTACAGTCCATTCCCGGTCCGCGCGATGAACCAGCCACCTTTCAGCGCCGAAGATGTGTTCGCCCGGGCAATCGAATTGCCCACCGGCGCAGCGCGCGCCGAATTCGTCCGCGCGCAATGCCAGCACGATTCCGCCGTCCAACGCGAAGTCGAGTCGCTCCTCCAGGCTCACGATGCCGCCGGCAATTTCCTCGCCAACCCCGGACGGGAGACTCCCCGCCCGTCGCCCTCCAACTCAAAGAATGAAAATCTGTCGCCGGATAAAAAATTGCGATTGCACGGCACCGCCGCCTTGAACGCCGCCGCGTTCGCCGGGATTTTTCTGAGTGCGCCCGGCAAAGCCTCCGACGACCGCGTGGAAAATTTTCTCGCCGGAGTGCCGGATTCCGCGCGCGACGAAGTCCGCGAACGCATTGACGCCGCCCTTCGCGCCGGGCGATTTCATTCCCTTGCCAGTCATGAAACCCCGCCGGAAGAAAGCGCGCCCCGCCTGCCGGGATACCGCGTGGACCGCCAGATTGGCCAGGGCAGCCTCGGCGCGGTTTTTGCCGCCCACGACGAAAAGCTGAATCGCCCGGTGGCCATCAAGGTCCTGCGCCGCCGGTCCGACGAATCCGTTCGCCGCCGCCTGCTGGATGAAGCCCGCAAGGCCGCCGGGCTGAGCGATCCCGCGGTGGTGACCATTTTTTCCGTGCTCGACGAAACCGATCCACCCGCGATTGTGATGGAATTTGTCGAAGGTTTTCCCCTCGATCACTTCGCGGCCCAACTCAGCGCCAGCCAAAAGGCGCATCTCCTTCGCGAAATTGCCCGCGGCCTGGCGGTCGCCCACGAACGCGGATTGATTCATCGTGATCTCAAGCCCGAAAATATCATCGTGGGCCCCGACATGCGGCCGCGCATTCTGGATTTCGGCCTCGCCGTTTCCCTGGATGAAGCCGCCGCGCAAACCGGTCGTTTTGAAGGCACTCCCCTCTATGCTTCGCCGGAGCAAGTGCGCGGCAAACCGCTCACGGCTGCGGCCGATGTGTTTTCCTTTGGCAGCCTAATGTTCAAAGTGCTGACCGGCCGCGCGCCCTTCGCTGGGGAAACCGTCAGCGAAGTCCTCACCGCCATCGCCACCACCTCCCCGCCGTTTCTGCGGGAAGTCGCCGTCGGCGTCCCGGAAGATTTGCAGGCCATCTGCCTCGCGTGCCTCGCCTGGAAACCCGCTGACCGGCCCACGGCTTCCGAGATCGCGCTGGAACTCGGCCGTTTCCTCGTCGGCGAGCCCGTGCGGCTCAAGCCAAAACTCTACGACGATCTCCTCCGCCGCAGCATCAGCGAATATTCCACCCAGGCGCAGAGTTGGGAAAGCCAGAGCATTATCTCGCGCGATGAACACGACGCCCTCGAAACCGTCCACCGCCGATTGCTCGCCGATGAGGACCATTGGATCATCGAAGCGCGACGCGTCACGCCGCTGCAAACGATTTTTTCCGGCGCCACCTGGCTTGCCGTGGTCGCCACCGTGCTCACCGTTTGGATGCTGCGGGACGAACTGGGCGCGCCCTGGCGTTGGATGCTGCCGACCTATTTCACGGCGGCACTGGGCATTGCCGGCTATTCCGCGCGGCGGCAGCGGGAAAGTCTCGCCGCCGCCACGTTTCTCGCGGGAGCGACCCTTGCCATTGCCCCCTGCGCGCTTTCGTTGCTGGCCGAAATGCATTTTTTCAACACGCCGCCCGCCGGCGTGAAACAGCTCTTCCCGGGAACATTCACCAATCAACAAGTGTTCGCCGCCTCGCTGATGGCGCTCGCGGTTTCGGCCTTAAGCCTGTGGCGAATGAAGATGACCGGGTTCGCCTGGACCACCGCGACGCTCGCCGCCACCAGTTATGTCAGCCTGTTGCTCCTGTTCGATTGGCTGAATCAGAAACTGGAAATCCAGGCGTTCTGGTGCCTGCCGCTGGCACTCATGGAACCCATCGCGCTCGTGCTCGAAAAGAAAGGACGCGTCCGTTGGACGCCGCCCTTCCACCTCGTCGCGGGCCTCGCATTGGTCGCGGGCCTGGATATCATCGCGCTCAACGGGCCCACCTTGAAAATGCTCGGCCTGGACATTGGCCGATGGAATTATTTCGACAAGGATCGCCTGGATGCGCTCTCGATTGTTTTGAACGGATTGCTTTTTCTGACGCTGATGCTGGTGACCGAGCGTTCCAAAAGTCTCGATTTGCGGCGCGCCAGCAAACTGCTGGAGATTCTCGCGATCCTGCACACCTTAAGCGCGCTGTTCGCGAATGCGCTGAATCACCGCACCGACGCGCACGTGCGGGTGGATGTCTGGCTTTATCTCGGCGCCACCGCGCTCTTCATGATCCTCGCGCCCTTCCGGTCGCGCTGGCGATTGCTCGTCGGCGGACTCGCGGGTTGCGGTCTGGGAAGTTATCTCGTCGTGGAACTGCATTTGGTGGACCGCAAGCCCTTCATCATCGGCCTCGGATTTGTCGGCCTCCTCGTGGCGTTCGGCACCTTCGTGTACGTCCGCCGCCGCTCCCTGCGCCGCTGAGGGGTCGGTGCGGAATGACGCTTTGAAGAAGCGAATCGCCGGATTCTCAAGTTGGTCCTCGTCGTTGTCCTCGATTCTTACGAAGTTGCGAGGACGACGACGAGGACGAAGATCCGCGGTAAGCGCTGACTATTTGCGCTACCAACTGACAACACTCTTCAACTCCTCAACTCTTCCCTATCTCCCGAAACAACCAAGCGCGCGCGTAGGCCCAATAACGCTTCGCCGTCGGTTCCGAAATTTCCAGCACCTTCGCCGCCTCCTCCGTGGTCAGCCCGGCGAAAAATTTCAGCTTCACCAACTCCGCCTTCAACGCATCGTGCGTGGCGAGGCGATCCAGCGCTTCGTGGATGGCGAGCAATTGGCCGTCATCCGCCGGTGCGGCCGGTTCAAGTCCCTCAAAGGTGACGCGCTGGATTTTGCCGCCGTGGCGCTCGGCATGTTTCCGCCGCGCATTGTCCACCAGGATGCGCCGCATCGCCTCCGCCGCGGCGGAAAAAAACTGCGCGCGATTTTTCCATTGCGGCTGCCGGTCGCCGCCCAAGCGCAACCACGCCTCGTGAACCAGCGCCGTCGCCTGGAGCGTTTGGCTGGAATTCTCCCGAGCCATCTTTTGCGCGGCGAGAATGCGTAACTCCTCATAAAGCACCGCCAACAACTCCGAAGGCGTCCCGCCCGGCGCGGTCGTTGATTTGGAATCACTCATTTCGGCACATTATCGCCAAGCGATGGTTCATGGCCGATATAATTCGCAGCATGCGCTCGTTTGTTGCTCCGTCTTTCACCGCGATTCGCAATGCGTGTTTTCCCAACCCGCGGCCCATCGCGCCCGCGTCGCGCAGAAACAATCCGCGCGACCGGCACCGTTTCACCACCGTCGCTGCTTGCGGACCGTCTTCCGGCAGGTGGCAAAGAAGGAAATTCGCCACGCCGGGCAGGACTTCCCAGCCGGTCGAAGCCGCAATTCCCTCCACCAATTCCTCGCGCAACCGCCGCGTCTCCGCGTAGCGAGCGGCATAATAATCCGGATCCCGCAATGCCGCCACCGCGGCCACTTGCGCCAGCAAGCTGACGGCCCACGGCGGATTGATGGCGCGCAATTCTTCCATCACGCCGGCGGGTCCGCAAAGGTACGCCGCCCTGGCGCCGCTCAACGCGTAGACCTTGGACATCGATTTGCAAACCACCACGTTCGAACTGGCCGCGGCGAGAGATTCGATAGATTCATGCGTCCCGACGTATTCGACATACGTTTCGTCCACCCACACTCGCGTGGCCGCGGGGAGGTTTCGCAGCATCTCCTCCAATTGCGCCCGCGCGACATGCTGGCCGGTCGGGCTGTTCGGATTCACCAGCACAATCAAGTCGTAGCCGCGGGCAGCCAGGCGCGCGAACTGATCGGGATCGAGCTGGTAATTTTTTTCGCGAACCAATCCCACGCGATCCACCCGGCAGCGCACGACGTGCTCCAGCACGTGCGCATATTCACCGTAGGTCGGATCCAAAATCAGCACGCGCGACCCCGCCGTGAGCCAGTGGCGCAGCGCCAGGAAAATCAGGTCGGACGAGCCGGCGCCGGGCAGAATATTTTCCGGCCGCAACTCCCGCGCGCGAGCGATCGCCGCCACCATCCCCTCGCAACCCGTGGGCGGCGAGGTGCGCAGCAGCCACGGCAAATCCTGCTCCAACGCCGCCCTCACCCGGGGCGATGGCGGAAACCACGCGTCCAGCACGTCGGCGTTGATGATGCGATGCCGCCGTTCCAGATGCTCGAACTCGGGACCGATGGCGTCGAAGAACGCGCCGCCGTGAAAACAGGCGGCGGGCTTGCGGAAAGGAATGTCCAATTGCCAATCCACCGCGCGTTCGAGCCGGTTGAGCAGCGGGGTAAAATTTTTAATCCGCTCCGCCATGCGCGCAACCGTGGCCGTCAACAATTCATACGTCACCGCCCCGGACCGGATTTGCCGCCCCAGTTTTTCCAGGCCGACGTGAAAATATAAATCCAAAACTTCGCGGCGGCCGATGGCCATGATGCGTTCGCCCTTTTGCGATTCAATCCAACGCAGGGCGGCGTACATCAGCAATCCGGCGGCTTCCCGGCGGCGAAAGCGATTCGTGACCGTCAACAGGCGCACTTCAAAAAGCCCGTCGCCGGCCAGCTCGGGGAAATTTTCGCGGCAAAGATATTTGTCCACCGAATAGCTGCCAAAGCCCGGCGGCGTGATGCTGACGAATCCGGCGAGCACGCCATCGAGCGAGGCGGCGATGTAGATATTAAATTCGTCCAGCGAGTCATGGAGCGAGCCTATTTTGTTTTGCGCGTGCTGCCCCAGCTCGCGGGCATAGACCTCGTGGCGCAATCGGTAAATCTCCTCGCGCTCGGCGAGCGTGGCGATGCGAACGACGATCCGGTTCGAGGTCGTCGGGTTTTCCCTTTCGCAACTCTCCGGGCGTTCAACCAGGTTAATTTGCATGCCGTGTTTTTAACCCCGGCCGGCGAAAAGCGTTAATCGATAAAATTGGGAGAATATCAGTTGGGTCGATGGAGGGGCGGTTTCAGGCCTCTGAACCGAAAGGATATGGAAACAGGCAGGATGCCTGTCCTACGGTTTGATGTGCACCACGTACCAGGCCTGCGGCCCCATTGCCACAGTCGTGGTGGCGGTCACGGATGCGATCAATTCCGCGCCGGACTTTTGCAGCCACTGTTCAATCGTGGTGTGCTCCATACTCAATTCCAGACCGCTCACGACCGCGTATTCGATTCCGAGTTTCCGAATTGTTTCCCGCGAATCGTCGATGAGAAACGGTTCCACGCGTCTTGAGCCGTAAGGTTTCCACAGGGAAATATCCAAATCATCGCAGAAGCCCAGGAAGCCGATGGTTTTCAATCCCGGCGGAAACCACTGGCGCACTTCCGCCGAAGGATCGGATCGGCGACCATACACTTCATAAACTTTTTGCGCGCGTGACAATTGCGGCTGACCCGGGCGCTTCGCCACGGCTCGGGACAGAATTGTGTTGGCCGGCCACAACGGCCGCGAGGGATTCACAATCAACGCCGCCAGCGCCAGCGCCAGCACTCCCGCCGCCAAAATCCGCCACCAGCCACGGCGCACCATTTGCCATTGACCAGCACCCACCAACAGCAAAGGAAACAGCAAAGGATAATACGGCGTAATCAGCCGCCCCGGCGTCACCATTCCCGTCTTTACGCAATACGCGAGCAACGAAACCCACGGGGCAAGCAGAAGCAGTTTTGAGAAAGCCGGGAAGCGGGTGGTGCGGATGGCGTTTTGCGTTTTGCGCAGGGCACCCGCCAGCACGGATATGACCAGCAGCACGCCGATGCCAAAGCCGATTCCCGACGAATCTTCCGTCGGTATTTCGCCAAGAATGTGATAGCCGGGTTCGAAATTGGCATCCAGCAGATGCACGAGTCCGCGCGGCAAAAGCGAAAGCGCGTGTTCATTCCACCAGTGTGCCATTGGAAAAAACGTCGGCACGAAATCATTCATTACCAGCAAAACGGCATTGCCCAAAATCCCGGCCAGGGGATTTTTCATGTTCATGCCCGTGCGCTCGATGCTCAGGCCGGACCAATCGTGAACATAATGAATATTCAAAATCGCCGTCGGGATGAACGAGACCACCAGCGCGAGGAATAGGACAAAACCCGCCGCCAACGAAAACCGGAACCTGCAGCGCGAAACTCGAAACGCTCCAGCTAACAGCGGCACGATCACGATCGCCCACGGCAATCCCAGCGGCAAATTGCTCGCCTTCGCCCCGACCAGGAGCGCGGCGGACAACACCGCCAGCCAAAGGTCGGAAGTCGGAGGGCGGAGGTCAGAAGGCAGAGATCCCGCGGCGGACGAGGGACTTCTGAATTCCGACCTCTGACCTCCGACCGCTGACCTCCGACTTCCGACTTCAGGTCTCCGACCTCTGACCTCTGACCAAGCGCGCAGCGCAAAATCCATCATCGCCAGCGCATACACCGTCGGGAAGGCGTCGTTGGCGATGCCGCCGGCCTGCATCAGGAACGAATAGCCCGTCGGCACCAGCCACATCCAACTCCACGCCACCCGCGGCCGCACGCCCATTCGCGTCCACACGCTGAAAATCAGTCCCGGCATCAGGATAAACGGAATGAAATTGGTCAGAAACAATGCGCGGTCGGACTTGAGGAAGAGCAACAGCGGCGCGGACAGCCATTCAATGCCGCACGCGCGATCGTTCATCCGGTAATTCGGCGTGTGAATCCAGAACCAACTGCCGTGTTGCAGCCATTGCAGCACGCGCGGCACCCGGTAGCTCAACCCCGTGTGGTCCGTGGGCGCGTAAAGCAATCCACTCACAAAAACCAGCGCCGCAAGCAAGGCAAAGCTCGCGGGAAGAAAGCGCCGAAACCGACGCCGCAATTTTCCAAACTCTTGAACCGGAGACAACGGAGCCAACAGGGAAGATTTCCAAAAAAGGAAAATCGCGAGCGCCACGAAAGCCGCAAAAATCATGTAGCCGATCCGATTCAGCATCCCAACCGCCGACAAAGTCCACCCCGCCAAGCTGGCCAGCGTCGAAACCACAATCCAGAATTTCACTGCGCGCAGAAAAAACATTGTTGACTCAGAGTAGCGGGGGAAGATGGAAGGCGGAAGGCAGAAGTCGGAGGGCGGAGGGCGGAAGACGGAGGTCAGAAGCCAGAAGCCAGAGGGCGTCTGACATGCGAACGACGTGATTTCATGTTGCGCATGATCCTCGTCGGGGGAGCCCGCAATCTCCACCCGGACCAAGGAAATTTGACGGTCAAATCGGCTTGGCAATCAAATCGTAATCCGTGTGCCCGATGACTTTGACGCGGGCAAATTCGCCGACCGGCAGTTTCCCGCGCACGTAGACGCGTCCATCGATGTCCGGCGCGTCGGCTTCGCCGCGGGCGGTGAAATAGTTTCCGCCTTCACCGAGGCTGCGGCGGACAGGCCCAGTTTCGGCTTCGCGCAACAGGCCGTGTTCCCAGGAACTGACGTTGGCGGATTTCAGTTGTTTGTCGTTCGCTTTCCCTTCGACGAGCACTTTGATTTCGCGGCCCACGAATGATTCGGAAACCTGCACGGCAATTTTGTGCTGCGCGGCCATGGCGAGCTGGCGACGCTTTTGTTTCACGTTTTCGGAAAGTTGCCCCGCCATTTGGCCGGCGCGCGTGCCTTCCTCCTGCGAGTAACTGAACACGCCGAGTCGCTCGAATTTCGTCTCGCGAATGAAATCGAGCAGCGATTGAAAATACGCCTCGGTTTCGCCGGGGAAACCGACAATAAACGTCGTGCGCAACGCAATACCCGGAATGCCGGCGCGAATGTTTTTCAGCAGGTCGACAATGTATTGTTGCGAGGTCTCGCGGCGCATGCGTTCGAGCATGTTCTGATGAATATGCTGCAATGGGATATCGACGTAACGCGCGACCTTGGGGCACTCGGCGATGGTGCGGATGAGTTCATCCGTCCAATGCGCGGGATGCGTGTAGAGCAAACGAATCCAAAAATCGCCCTCCAGCGAATGCAATTCGCGCAGCAAGGTGCTGATCGTCGTCGCGTCGGCGGACAAGGCTTTCGTGGCGGCGGAGAATTTCTCGGGCGAGGAAATGGCGCGACTGTGGTTCGGGCGCAAATCGAGGCCGTAGTAGGTTGAGTCCTGGGAAATCAGGTTCAATTCTTTCACGCCGTCGGCGATGAGCGCTTTGGCTTCGGTGATAATATCGGACTGCTGCCGGCTGCGATGGGTGCCGCGCATGCGCGGGATGATGCAAAAGCTGCACGGGTGATTGCAGCCTTCCGCGATTTTCACGTAAGCAAAATGCCGCGGGGTCAGACGGAATCGCGGCGTGCCGAAATCGGGAATGAACGTGGGGCGCTGGGTGACTTCCAACACGGGCGTGGTGCGTGGTGCGTGGTGCGTGATGGCGGTTTTGGTGTTTCCGAATTTTTCGGTACCGCGGAGCGATTCTGATTTTTCGTGCTCGTTGGCGGTGACCCCTTTATCCAATTCACCCAACTGCGCCACGACTTTGCTCTTCCGACTGTGGACTTTGGACTTTGGGCTTTGGACTTTTTCCGCCCGCCTCGCCATCGCCTGCTTTACGATATCCGAAACCTGCGCCACCTGATCGATACCCATGAAAGCGTCCACCTCGGGCAGGAGCTTGGGCAGCTCGTCGCGAAACCGTTGGGGCAGGCAGCCGGAGACGATCAACCCCTGGCCGCGATTATTCGCCTCGCGCACTTCGGCGGATTCCAGGATGGTGTCCACGCTTTCCTCCTGCGCCGAATCGATGAACGAACACGTGTTCACGATGACCACATCGGCCTGGGCCGCGTCGTTGGTAATCTCGATGCCACTCTTAAGCAGCGAGCCCAGCATGATTTCGGCGTCCACCAGGTTTTTGGCGCAGCCGAGGGAAATCAGCCCCACGCGCACGGGACCGTCCGCGCGCGGTTTTGGCTCGCGAGCCGGTTTTTCTGGAAAATGTTCTTTCATCAAAGACGTTCACCTTACGTCATGAGGAGCGTGGAGGCAACAGCAGCTTCGGACCGGTAAAGAAGCGCGGCGCGACTATGGCCGACCAAGCCGTTCTAGCACGGATTTGCATTGAATCAACGGTTGGATATCGGAGCTTTCTTTATGAGATTGATCACAACCCTTTCAGGGTTGATGGCTTATACGATGGTTGACCCAGCGTAGCTCGTTCCTCGCAACGCTGGGCTGATTGCTGCAATCCCGTTGGGATTGGGAACCCACGCATGAGGGCGACGATTCCATCGGCCCGTTCCGTTCCGCTGCAAACAGCGCAGAGTTCATGGCTAGGGCAAATGCCCAGTCAGCATCTCGTCCGGGGATGATAGGTTTATTCAGCATGGTAAATCTGAAGGGAATTTGGAACTTGCTGAAAGCTTCCGTCGGTTCGTGGAGCGATGACAAATCGCCTCGCCTGGGCGCGGCGCTGTCGTTCTACACGGTCTTTGCCATGCCGCCCCTGTTCATGATCCCGATTTTCATGGCCAGTCTTGTCTTCGACCCGGATTCGGTCCGCACGCAAATGTTTTCGGAGGTCGGCGGATTGGTTGGAAAAAAAAGCGCCGAAGCCATCCAGGCCGCGATGGCCGCCCAATATCAAACCAGCAAAGGATTGGTGGCGAGCGTCATCGCGATCGGGACGTTGATCCTGACGGCCACAGGGCTTTTCATCGAATTACAGGACGCGCTGAATACGGTCTGGCGCGTGGAAGCGAAACCGGGGCACGGGTTGATGGGTTTTATCCGCATTCGCTTGTTGTCGTTCGCGATGGTAGTGGGGATCGGTTTTCTGCTGCTGGTTTCGCTGATCGTCAGCGCCGGGTTGGCCGCGTTCACCAAATATATTAGCGGGCTTCTCCCCGGTGTGGGAATTGTCTCGATCATCGCGAGTGACGTGGTGTCTTTCGCTGTCATCACCGTGCTGTTTGCGATGATTTTCAAAGTATTGCCGGACGTGAAAATTGGCTGGCGCGATGTGTGGATCGGGGGCGCGGTGACGTCGTTATTGTTCACCGGCGGAAAATTTTTGCTGGGCTGGTATCTGGGACGAAGCACGACTATTTCCGCTTACGGCGCGGCGGGCTCGGTCGTGTTGATTTTGCTGTGGGTTTATTATTCCGCGCAGATACTTTTTTTCGGCGCGGAAATCACAAAAATGTACGCCACCCGGTTCGGCGCGCCCCCCGAGCCCTCGTCCTATGCGCGATGGATTTCTCCGCCGCAATCAAAACCGGCTGCGGCTGGGGCTTCAACCTCCAGGAAATCCGAAGCCGGGGAGCCGCATCCCGCCCGGCGGGCGCGGCTGATTTCCGAGTTGAAGGAGGAAGTGGAATCGCTACGGACGGTGGTGCGGCGCTAATTGTTCGTCGCAGCAACCTTTTGAATTTTCAGACCTTCCCTACGGAATGACATAGTTGTCGCAAACTTCATCCCAATATTCGTTATACTCAAAAAATGGGGCCAGATGGTGATTACAATGCCGCCGGCGAGACGGCGTCGGCAGCACGCGTGCGCTCCCCTGCATCGGCGGCTAAGATTAATTCACTTCACTCATCCGAGCGTTTGCCTCTAACATTCCGTTATGCGAATCACCGGTGGAAACGCGGCGCGGCGAATCTTGAAGGCTCCGAAAGGCCTGGATGTGCGCCCCACGCCTGACCTCGTCAAACAAGCGGTGTTCAACAGCCTGGGCGCGCGCGTGGTGGGTGCGAGGGTGTTGGAATTATTCGCGGGCACAGGCGCGTTGAGTTTTGAATCGCTCAGCCGGGGAGCGGTCTCGGCTCTTTGTGTCGAGCGATCGCCGCGGCATGCGGAAGTGCTGCGGCAGAATGCCACCGGGGCGGGTTTCACGGCGGAGGCCTTGCAGGTTCGCGTGCAGGACGTGTTTGTGGTGCTCCCGCAGATGGCGGAGGCCGGCGCGCAATTTGATCTGATTCTCGCGGACCCGCCCTACGGGGAAAAAAATGTGGGCCGCCGGTCCACTTCGCTCGCCCAACAGCTTTTGGATGAGCCGAATCTTCCCAAGCTGCTCGCACTGGATGGGTTGTTTGTCCTCGGCCATACCAAACGCGACACCCTGGACATTCCCCCATACTGGCGCGAAAAGAAGATGCTCAAGCACGGGGATAGCATCATGCGATTTTTCGAACCGGCCAGGCCGGGTGCGGTTTCATAATGCTGGGCGGGATTTTGCGGTAATTGATTTCCTCGCAATTCGCTGTGCCGTAAGACGCACACTTCCGTTGTCCGAACGAAATGCCCACTGTTCGGTCTGTAATATTAACGGTTTGCTTTCGGATTTGTAATCCGTAGCCTATCCAGCCTGACGAAATGCGACAATTCGCAACCATCGCCACCAACGCGTTCATGGAATTGGTCCGGCAGCCGATTTTTCTGCT
>Ga0265338_10007735_pt1 | contig 13229 bp, 6 predicted proteins | sample 42126metaG_FD_193579 | JGI IMG/M metagenome (GOLD analysis project Ga0265338, IMG submission 193579) | Rhizosphere microbial communities from Carex aquatilis grown in University of Washington, Seatle, WA, United States - 4-21-26 metaG | ecosystem: Host-associated > Plants > Roots > Rhizosphere >... | reverse complement strand
TAAAGCGATCCGGTCTTACGCGCGAAAACTCCATCTCCCCTTCACTCAAACCGCTGGCCATGAGAATGCGCAACCCCGGGTGAACCAAGCGACAGCCCTGCATGAACTGGTTTATGGGCAGGTCTCGGCCGCGATAATCGGTGATCAGGAGGGCCGGCTTCTTTCCGGCGACGTTCAGGTCAGCCAGTGCCCGGGCTCGATTGTTGAAGGTTTTCACCTCGTGTCCCGCTCCCTCCAGCAGACTCGCGTATAGCTCGGTCAATGGCGGCAGATCGTCGACTGCATAGATAGAGACCCGGTCCGCAGTTCGCGGCGACGCTGCTGCCCAACAGGTCTCACGCAACTCGTTGCCGGTTGATGCCCCAGGTAACGAAAAGCGTGGCCGTTTTGTCGGGATGATCGTGAGCCCTAGAATTCTAAACTCTGCGTTGCTTTCCATAGTGTGTAAAGATTGAGATTGGATCTATTGGCCGGGGGGAGGACCAAACTCCTCCACCCCGGGCAACCCCCAAGTGCACCCCCCGCCAACAAGGCGCTGACTAATCCTGAATCAGAACATTATTTCCAGTTCCGCCATCGAGGACATCAACCCCCGGCCCACCTTCGAGAACATCATCGCCAGCACCGCCCAGCAGCACATCATCGCCGGCGCTGCCGACAATGACATCCGCGCCTGGCCCGCCATCGACGGTCAGCTTGATCAACCCGCTTTGAAGCCCGGAAGCTTCCAGCACGTCGTCACCGTCCAAAAGATTGACGATGAGCTGATCCAGCGCCGGCTCGGTTCCGATGATGCTTACAGCCGCATGCAGACCGACCACATTCACTCCCGCCGACGTCCCAGTCACTTCAACAGTATCGCTGTTTGTGGTAGCGTTGATGATGACGGTGTCTGGTTGCCCGTCCCCTGTGCCAGTCCCCGCAATGCCGGCCAGGTCCAGGTTAACCTTGGTGACCTCAGTCCCGCTGAGATCATTGACCGTTATAGTATCAGCGCCCCCTAAAGCGTTGAATTGGATGACTTCTAGCCCGGCGCAATCCATCGTGATATTCGCCACGTTACGGAAGAAACGCACGCGTTGTCCATTCGGTGAGATGTCCACTGTCTCGCTGACATTCGCCCCGTTGAACAGCAGGGTATCCAAGCCCCCCTGGCCTTCGATGATATCATTGCCATCTCCCGGATTCCAAACGAACGTGTCATCGCCTGGACCGCCGAACATGGAATCCGCACCCGGACCGCCATTCAACAAATCATTCCCAGCGCCGCCCACGAGAACGTCGTTCCCCTGGCCACCGTTAAGAGTGAGATCGATTGCTCCCGCTTTGACGGCGGACGCATCCACCACGTCATCGCCACCCAGCGCGTTAATGACGAGCTCATCGAGCGCGGCATCTGCGCCAGTTACCGTCACCGATGCGCTCAAGCCGAGAACCGTTACGCCCGCAGCCGACCCAGCCACCGAAATATGATCCGCCGCGTCGGTTCCATTGACAATAACGGTGTCGGCGAGTCCATCGTTTGTGCCAAATGAGTTGGAAAGATCAACGACCACGTTCGTGACCACCGTGCCTGCCAAGTTGTTGACCGTCACTGTATCCGCCCCGGCCAGGGCGTGAAAGATCACCTGCTCAATGCCGTCGCAATCCATCGTGATATTGGCTACGTTGCGGAAAAACCGCAGCCGTGGGCCATTCGCCGAAAGGTCGACGATTTCGTCCGCGTTGGAACCGTTGAATACCAAAGTGTCATTACCCGCTTGTCCCTCGACCACGTCGCTTCCATCGCCAGGGTTCCAAACGATTTGGTCGTCTCCGTCTCCCCCAAGAATTTGGTCGGTTCCAGGGCCACCAATTAGAGTATCATTCCCTGGCCCGCCGAGTAGAATGTCGTTACCACCGCGTCCGATGAGGGTGTCGTTGCCGGCGCCTCCATCCAGCACATCGTCACTTGCGCTTCCAGTGAGGGTGTCGTTGCCGTCTCCGCCGACCAGGTTCGCAGGCGGCATGGCCCCGTTTGCGTCATCCACCGTGAGCACGTCATTGCCTCCCAGCCCAAGGATCCGGATGAGGGACGTGTTGCCAATCGTCGGCACACCCCCGGTCACCGGCACTGCCCCGCCATTCACCAGGATCGTCCCTGCGGCGTCGCGACTGGCAACAATCGTGTTGTCCTCATCGTCGCCGGTGATGGTCAGGACGCCCCCGGCAAACACAGCCGAGATTGCCGGAGCGGCGCTAACATCGAAGTGGACAACTTGTTCAGCCCGATGAAGTGCGGCGTCGACTACCAGCACCTTCACCTTTGCTTCATCCTTATGGGGACGAAGGCGAATGTCCGACGGAACCAGCCCGGTGCCCGTCCAAACCGAGCCTTGCTTCGTTAGCGGAATATCTACCGTCGGAAATGTCCCCGGGCGAAAATCAACCGCCGCCTCGGCGAAAGTCACATCAGCAGAGGCGCAAACGGAAATGGTGAAACTTTGGCCTTTGACCAGCGGGTTGGGATCAGCGCCAATAGACTGAATCGAAGGTTTTGCCCAAACCACATTCCCAAGACAGAGTCCTGCCGTCAGGATTAGCCGGGAACGGAGAGTGCGAAAGTTAACAAACATGGATTTCATGTGCGTAATAGTGTCGTATGAAAGAAGGTTATTTATCGTTCGGAGCCTGTGTAATCCCGGCGCAATAAGTTTGCTCGGGCTTCAACGCAGGAGTTGCTGTTTTCGTTTTTCTGGGCAAGGTTTTCCCGACTGTGCCGTCTCGGTTCCAGGTTGCACAGAACCGCGCGCTTGAATGAGATACGAGGTTGCACGCGATACGTTCTGCTCAAACCCACTGCTGCTTTTTCAATAAGGCTAATTTTCATCTTTTAATTGTTGATTGAACTGCTTATGCCAATCCTCGCCCGATTGCAGATGTAAGTTCTAAGCGAAGGTCTGGCCGAAGGCTGCTATCTGCGCCTTCACTGTCATCTCCTCTGTTTCTGGGAAAATGTTACAGGGAAAATGCAGCTATTTTTGCAGGGCCTGAATCGGAGGGTTTTGTTGAGGCGGCCGGCGTTGCCTGCCAATCGAGATGTAGTTGGCTGAGTTGATTCTTTACGTCTTCCAAATCCCACACTTGCAAGCAGCGTGCATTTACGCTGACCGCCAGGCGCCGCCCGTCGGAACTGAGCGCCAGCGGAAGCGTGCCCGTGGGCAAAGGCAGCAACGGCTCAAGCGTGGTCAACTCGTAAAGACCGGCGGTCCGAAAATCGCTGCTAAGCCAGCAAGTAGGTCCGCTCGGCGAAAACAGAATCCCGATGAAGTTAGTCAGCACGCGCGTTCGGGTCCACGTGTTCGTGCTCCAGAATTCCACCCCACTGCGCGAACTGACCGCCACCTCGTTGCCCGCCGGAGAGAACACAAAATCGCCGATATTCGCCCGGTTCGTGAGCACGGTTGCTGGCTCCAAGTCCGGCAGATGGTAAACCCACAAAAACGGGCTGAACGGTTTGTAAATGCCCAGCCATTGGCAATCGGCCGAAATCCCATTAAGCCCTTCGGCGGTTTGTGACCAACGAACATCCGTCTTCCCCGCGTCTTCCAAACGAATGATTGCCGAACCCTTCGACCCTGTTAACGCAACCGCGTTCGAGCAAACGGACAGTGAAACCAATTCGTCAGGCGTGGGGAGGGCGCCGGTTTGAAGCAGTGGCCGTGTGGTGTTGTTCGTTCCGGGTGTAAGACGCCAGCGTGAACACGTGCCAGGGCGGCCGCTCGCGAACAACTCCTTGCTATCCGCTGAAAAACCGGGACGCCCTTCCTCCACTTCCTTGTCCAGAGCACCAGGTCCGGCACCGGTCAAATCCCACACTCCAACGTAATGATCAGCGGCAGCCGCGATCCAGTGACCGTCGCGCGAGAATGCCGCATGAAGTAACCGCGGTCCCAGGTCCTCGGCGAATCCACGCGGATTCGGCCGCACAAAGGCGTACAGTTGAATTCCCGACGGGGTGACGAGTGCGCACTCCTTGCCGTCCGAACGAAATTGAGCGATCCAACTTTTCCGCCCAACCGTCAGCGCGCGCTGCATCGTGCGCATGTCCCAGCAGATCAATTCGCCTTCCCATCCACCGCTCAAAAGATAATCGCCTTCCGGACTGAACGTGACGGTTGCGGCCTGGGCTTTGTGCGAACCAAGCGCGCGCACTTCACCCGTCTGCGAATCCAGCAGGTGAACCATCCCCGCGTGATCGGCAATCGCTACCCACCGGCCAAGGGGATGCCAGGCCACGCATGACACCGGGTCGGCGAAGCTGTGCGATGCTCGAATTGCACCCGTCGCCGTGCTATGCACCGATACTATGGAACCCTCGCCCGAGTCTTTCACCGCCGCGAACCGCTCACCGTCCGGAGCAAATTCAAGGTTGTCGGGTTCTCCGGCCAATTCAAGCCGCGCGATGGGTTCGCCTTTCTCCAAGTCCCAAATCGTTGTCCCCCCATCAACCTGAGCCGTAATGAGCCGGTGTTCGAATGGATGGAACGACATGGCGTGGCTCACCACATCATGAAGCACCACGATGCGCTTCGGCTTCGATACGTCCCACACCTCGATATCCGCCCGGCGGCCTCCTTCAAGCAGGTCGCGCTTGACCGCAAAATAATTCCGGTCTGCGCTCCACCATCCTACGTACGCCGGCAAATTAGTGCTCGCTGCCAGCGTCGCCTGCAGGCGCCAGTCTGATACCGCCCGAATTTCAACCGGTCCGTTCCCGCGGCATAACGCCACCCTCGCGAGCTCGGAATCCATAACTTGCATGGTGCTCTCCGCCGTTGGCAATTCCCGCTCCAATCTCAAATCGGGCAACGCCAGCGCCATAAGCGCTTCTCGACGCAGTTCGACTGAGTTCGATATGACTGCGGCATTTCGAATGGCATCCAGCGCGCGCAGTCGCTGGCCTATTTCCTCGCTGCGCACGGACGCGTCAGCTTGTTCCACCAAGGCGGTGTATAATTGCTGTCGCGCATGCCGTTCGCCGGCTACGGCACGGAGACGAAACGAGGCCTCTTTGTTGCGAGCCGCTTCGCTGAGCTCCCGCTCGCGTTGAATACGCAGAATCGTGATCGGTGACCCAATACACACTACCAGAAACAGCAGCGCGGCGATTCCTAAAGAACTCGCCAGGGCCGGCTTGCGCCGCATCCAGCGCCCCAGCTTTGTCACCACGCCGATCGGGCGCGCCCGGATGGGTTCACCCTGCAGAAAACGGCCCAATTCGTCGGCCAGCTCCTGCGCGGAGGCATACCGCAACCGGGGGACCTTCTCCAGGCACCTAAGACAAATGGTCTCCAAATCTCTCGGCGCCCCCGGATTGAGAAGTCTCGGCGGCACCGGTTGCTGCTCTATGACCAGGCGCAGCGTTTGCGCGACCGTCTCCGCGTGGAAAGGTGGGCCGCCTGCCAATAGATGGTAAAGAATCGCGCCGAGCGCATACACATCGCTGGCCGCGCTGGTTGGCGCAAGATCCGGATCGGCCTGCTCCGGCGCCATGTAATTCGGCGATCCCAGGATCTGGCCGGTCTGCGTCAGGTCCGCTTCTGCACCCGATCGTTTGACCAATCCGAAGTCGGTGATGTGTGGCAAGCCTTGTTCGTCCAGCAACACGTTCGAAGGTTTCAGGTCGCGATGAAACAACCCACGTCCGTGGGCGAACGCGACTGCCTCCGCGACGGTCCGAATCAATTGCGCCGCTGGCCTCGGCGACAGCGCCTCCTTCCGGATCGTTTCGGCGAGGCTGTCGCCCTCAATCAGGTCCATGGAAAAGTACAACTGGCCGTCGTGCTCGCCCACTTCGTGGATCGCCACGATGTTCGGATGATTCAGGCTCGCGGTCGCCTCGGCTTCCCGTTGGAACCGTTGGATGTACGTCTCGTCAGCAAATTGGCCTCCGATCAGGACCTTGATCGCCACCTGCCGATTGAGACTCACTTGGCGCGCGCGATACACCACTCCCATTCCCCCTCGCGCGATTTCCTCCAACAACTCGTAGTCCCCCAGCCGCCCAGCTACCTCCGGGCTGGACCATTCGCCCTCGACTACCCGTCGCGAAAAAGTGGACGCCGAGCCCAGCCACATTAGGCAGGATGGGCAATTGCCATCCAGCCGGCTGGGTTTTGGCTGACCGCAGTTGTCGCATCGCTTTAGATTGCTGTTCATGATGCGCTAAACACCGGGCACTCCGCGAAACTCTGAATCCTGTGGAGTTACATTCCGGTGTGTGAAAACATTGAGGGCGGTGTTGTCAGCCGCGCTTGCGCCTTCAGTTGCTCAAAGCCCTGAGCAGGTATCTCAGCTCTTCCTCAACTTCTGCCTCTGACTTCACGGTTTGCGAGATCTCCGCGCGCAGCAATTCGCCATACCGCTGTCTTAAACGGTGCACCGCAACGCGCACTGCGCTCTCCGTCATCGACAATCGCGCCGCAATCTCGGTGTATGTCTCCCCGTCGCGCTGGCCGGATAGCTGGTGCTTCACCTCGCCGAACAGTCTGGTTTTGCCTCCAGCCGCGCAATCCCTTTCCAGCTTGTTCATCGTCCGCTGCAAGACGGCCAGCGCCCATTGCCGTTGGAATTCCTTTTCAGGCGTATCGCCGTTCGTGGGTTCCAAATAATAATCTTCCCCGGGCATTTGCCGGTCCAAAGAAACAAATTGATAACCCCCGCCTCTCTTCTGCCGGTGTGCGCGGCACCACTCGCGTGCCAGAAAAAAATGCAAGGTCGACAGCAGGAAAGATCGAAATCTTCCTTTGTTATGATCGGCGAGCCGCAAATGCTGTTTGGCAATCACCTGCGCGAAAAACTCCTGCGTTAAATCCTCCGCGTCATCCGGCCCGTGGCCTTTGCGCCGCACATAAACGTAGATGGGATGCCAATAAGCATCACAAAGCTCCTCCAACGCGTCACGCGCCGCTTCCGAACACCCCGCCCCCGCCGCCTCCACAACGTTCCAGCGTGTAGTGGCGAAAAGCCTCGGCGCCGCCGCTTCCAATTCCAATTCCGGCTCAATCGTTTGCATGCGAAGGTCAAATTAGAGTTTGAACCAGCCACGGTCTATGGAACTAAAGGCGTAGTGCCAGGGCTTGTCCCACACCCTGATGCTATTAGCTTTCAGGTTCTTTGGGCCTCTTCCAGGCGCATTATTGCGCCCGCTCGTCAGTGATTGATTTAGTCTTCTCATTTCGTGAAGGTATGAGCCATAAACACCAGATTTGTTCCGCACCAGCCGCCTCGGCCGGGGTGTCCTCAGGCCAAAGGCCTGGCTGATGCCAGCCCAGGCCAGCGGCCTGGGTTTGTCGTCCTTTAATTCTGGCGCAGGCCAACGGCCTGCCTCATCAGAAGCGCCGACTTGTAGTCGGCTTCGGCGTCCGAATCCCAAACCACTTCAGGACGTTGCCTTGTGGGAAGCACGCAATGGCCTGTATCGTGCTTTGCATACCACGATGAGAAGCACTGTGGCCCTGCAAACCCGCATCGCGGTGCTGGCCACCTTGCTCTTGTGCCAAGCATTGTCATGGTCCCAAATCATAGTAGTCGGGGTTCCTCTTCGTTCCTGCGACATTGCCATTGAGGGACCTGGATGGTTCGTTCTCCGCGATCCGGTTACTGGGGAAATATTTGTCACCCGGATAGGCAATTTTTTCTTTGATCTTAATGGTTACCTTTCGTGCGGCAATCGCCGGGTCCAAGGCTACAACGACGAGACCCTGTCAACCTTGGGCGATATCAAGGTGGATGTGACGGGTGCTCCGGGAGGTTCCGTCGCACCGCTGATGTCATGGAGCATTGACGAGTCAGGAAAGTTGAATCTCACCCTGACGGACAACACTTCCTTTGTGCGCGGACAGATTTTGCTGCAGCGATTCCGATTCCCGGAATTACTGTCGCGTGAGGCCCATAATCTCTATGCCTTGACTCCCGCCGCCGGACCTTTGCAGCAACCCGCCGCGCCGGGCAGTCCCGGGCTCGGAAAGTTACTGACCGGATGGCTCGATTCAACACCCGAACCGGTCCGTCTTACTCTTCTGCCCAGCGCCAACCGAGCCGGGCCGCTTTCTGTGGGTGTTTTGACCCCAACTGCGGTCCCGACTGACTTAGGCATTAAGGGCCCGGGGTTTTTCCTCGTGCGCGACACCAACAGCTCAACCCTTTTCGCAACCCGAGCCGGTCTTTTTCTTCGAGATGGCGAAGGCTACCTCATTACGTATGACGGCCTGCGCGTCCAGGGATATTCCGACTATGCTCTTTCAATTCTCGGGGATGTCCGCATTGACTCGCCGCCTGACCCGGACGCTGTGTTCGTCTCGTTCTCTTTCGATGTGGAAGGCAAGATCATAGCTACGCGTTCCGATAATTATTCGCTTGTCTGCAGCCAGATCTTGCTCTCCGACTTCGCTCGACCCCAACTCTTGACGGTTACTAATTACGGACGCTACGCCGGTGTCGCGCAGGCCCAGCCTCGGCAAGTCTCATCCGGCCGGCTTTGGCAAAGCACTCTGGAACTTATTAATGTTCCAGAAGATCTACTGGCTCTGCGGCGCAACCTGAGCTTCTTCAGTCAGGGCGCCATTAACTACGATCCCATTAACACACACCTTGCCATAAGCGGCGTCGGCTTTTTTGTCCTCCGCAATCCCCTCGATGGCACCCAATATGTCACCCGCGCAGGTGCCTTTCAGTTTGATGCCAACGGTTATCTCATCAATCCCGAGGGCCTGCGCGTCCAAGGCTATTCAACACCCGACCTAACCACCATCGGCGACATCCGTGTCGACTCCGCAGGATCGACCGCCGTAGTGACTTCTTTTTGCTTTGATGCCCGTGGGCAGCTCACCTTGTTCCTGGACGATGGCACCTCCTTTATCCGCGGCCAGGTGCTGCTCCAGACTTTTCGTGAGCCGTTCGCGTTGAAATGCTCAGGTCCGACTCTCTATACAAACCTCGCCGCCGCGCTGCCCTTGCCCCAACTAGCATCGCCCAGCACTTGCAACCTCGGCCGGATTTGCGCGGGCGCTCTCGAGTTGCCTCCTCCGGCGGAACAGTTGACATCGCCTTCGCGGGATGGCGTTCGCCTAAAAATTACCGGTGAACCCGGACGCATCTGGATAATTCAAGCCGCCAACAACCCCGGGCAATGGAGCACTCTAAATCAGATCACCAATGTCCCCGACGAACTTGAATTCACCGACACCAATTCCGACAGTCTTTCACAACGCTTCTACCGCGTCATGGTTAGCCAACCTTGAACTGCCCGGCTGAGCCGGAAATCCGAAACCATATGGAACTCCTCGAAGATCGCTGAGGATCGATTCCTTGGTGAGCACCGCAACTCTTGCAAGTCTTTGTTTTATCCGTGTGAATCCGTGGTTAAGTTCAGTTTTTGGGCGCTCTGGCGATTCCTGTGAGATCCAATTCAAAACTCAGTCACGATCTCGACCACTTGCAATGGACGATGGTGAGCATCCCTCCAAACTCCGTCCTCGCCCATCATCCCGAGGCACCTGAAACTGTTGCATCGGACTATCCCCATTTTCCCTGGTAAGTCCCGACGAACATTCTTGGTGGCGCTTTTCACAAATTCATTCGCCTTTTCGTCCTTGCGCATGGTTCGAGCATCATAGGCGCCTGGTTTCAGAAGTTCCAAACTGATTTTGCCATTACGTCACCCGCGTTTGCTGTCGCTTATCTGAGACATTCGCTCAATTCTGCGGCGCGCGGACATTCTTGTCCGCAGCAACGCGCGAACTTCCGTTTGGCCTGAGCTCTTTAAGCGTATCCGGTTTGAAGACCGCGTTGCCGCAGACAAAAATGTGCGCCTGCCGACTGTTCCGGGTTTAGTCCGGGTCTAGTTTTCCAACCGACTGGTTTGATCTCGGATTTCGGATTTCCGGCTCGGCCGGTTCTCCCGCGCCCCACCCTGTAGGAAGCGTCCTACGATTCTTTCAGCTTTTCGGAAGTGGTGCCTTGCGTCATCTCATCCGATGATGAACCGTCCGCAACGGACGTTTGCCTGGTACCTTCCGCTAGGCTCCTTGCCGCCCCTTAAGACATTACAGGGGCGGTCCTTTTCTGCACAAAATCAGCGAATGATCCGCCAAGAACGGTGTCGTCCCAAAGCGTCAAAGGGCAGACACTGAAATCATGAATACGCCCGTAGCTGATTCCACTCGCTGCCCTGTTTGCAACATCAAGCTTCCGTTTTCCCTCGCGATGCATATGGTCGCAGCGCATTCTCCAAACGCCATAACATGCAATGCCGAAACCCCTGCGGTTACCTTCAACCATTTCCACATCTCGGCTTATCAACAATCCCAACCAAATTCCGCATCCGATTCCCGAAAGGCAAATCACAGCCGCAGAGACAAATCGGCCTTTGTGCGAAAACGAGTCAATAAAAAGCGTTGAAGTTGCCATATAACGATTGAACTGCATAACCCTTCGGGCAAAAGGCAAACGCCTTTCGGGGTTCGGATAGACCCTTTCCCTCAGGCCAAAGGCATGGCCTCATACCAACCCGGGGCGAAACCCCGGGTCGGCCTTGAGTCGGGTCGGCGGCTCAGAAAAGACGGAACGGAATCAGGCCGCCCCGGTCTGAAATAGGAAGCTATTTACAGCACCAGACCGAACATGAAGAACCGCCTGCTGTCAGCTTGCTTGCTGATGGGCTTGAGCGTGTTGCGGGCGGTCGGGGTGGAGACCAATAGCGGACCCCATTCCATCCCGGAACTCCAAAAGGCGATAGAGTCAATCCTCAAGGAAACTAAAACGCCGGGCGCGGCCATTGCCATCGTCACGAGCAACCAGGTCGAGTGGCTGGCTGGCATTGGCAAGGCCGATGTGGTCGCCAACCTGCCGGTAACGCCCGACACGCTCTTTCGCCTTGGCTCGGTTTCCAAGGGGTTTGTCGCGCTGGCTGCATTGCAATTGCAGGAGGCCGGCAAACTCAAATTGACCGACACCGTGAGGCAATGGGTGCCGGACGTGGTGTTTGTCAATCCGTGGGAAGCGACCGATCCCGTAAGGCTCGTGCACTTGATGGAACACACCTCCGGCTTCGACGACATGCACCTCCGTGAATTTGCGCTCAGCGATCCGGCTAAGAGCTTGGACACCGCGCTGGCTTATGGGGCGTCGTCTCGCGTGTGCCGTTGGCCGCCGGGTTCACGCATGGCTTACTGCAATTCCGGTCCAGCCGTCATCGCTGCGGTGATTGAGAAAGCTTCCGGCGAGCGTTTTGAAGATTACATGCAGAAACACGTATTCCATCCGTTGCACATGGACGGCGCCGATTACTTTTACACACCGGAGGTGCAACGGCGGTTGGCCAAATTGTATCGGCCCGATGGGATAACCCCATATCCCTACTGGCATGTCGGACTGCGGCCCACCGCCGGGCTGAACGCTTCGGCGCGGGACCTGGCAAATTATCTCCGATTCCTGCTGCAACGCGGCAGTGTCGACGGCACGCAACTGTTGCAAGCGGCATCAATCGAGCGCATGGAACGGGGAGAGACATTGCCATCGGCCAAATTGGGCCGGATGATTGAATACGGCTTGTTCAATTACGAATCTGACCACGGTCCTATTGTGTTTCACGGTCACAACGGCGCGGTGATGGGCGATATCACGAAAATGGGATATCTTCCCGCACAAGGCTGCGGTTACGTGGTGATGATCAATTCCGGAAGTTTCATCGCCGGAGACCGCATTGCCAATCTGGTGCAGGACTATTTGCAGCCCCAGTTGACTCCGCCGCCAGTGCCGCCGGTGGTGCCAGTACCTGACCACCTCAAGCAGCATTATGCTGGATATTATCAAAACATCAGCCCTGCGATGCAATGGTCCCAAGGCATAAACCGATGGCTCAATTCCCGTACGCTCACCGTCACCTCGAACGGGCTGTCGGTTAGTTTTCATGGATTCTACAAACATCGCGTGCTGCCGGTCACGGAACGGTTGTATCGCAGCGAGAATGCCTCTTTGGCCACCGTCGCCTTGCTGCCTGACAGGGATGGCCACACCTGGGTTCAATTCCGTATGGACACCTACGAGCGAATTCCGGCGCTGGAATACTGGGCACAACTGGCCGGCATCGCCTTGGTGTGTGTGTTGGCCGTGAGTTCGTGCGTAATGGCTCCGATTTGGATAGTGAGACGTTGGCTGGGCAAATCCCACAATCCCGGGCCGTTATCGGTGCGTCTTATGCCGCTGGTGAGCGGAGTCCTCCTAACCGCGTTTGCAGTGTTGCTCGGGAGTGGATTTCGCGGTGTCCTGTCGGGCAAATATATTGACGATGTCAGCCTGGGCACTCCGAATTTGCAGACGGTGAGCCTCTGGCTGGTGAGCCTGGGATTTCCGCTGACCGCTGCCACAAGTTTGTATGTCGTGTGGCGCGAGCGGCACACACCCATGAAACGAGCGACTTACTGGTATTCGGTCCTGGTCGCGTTGACGATGGCGGCGGCGGCGGTTTATCACGGCTGGTGGGGCCTAATTGGATTGCGCCTTTGGACGTAACGGACATACGGGCCTTTGTAATTCCATTCCGGGTCTCCTAGTCTGTCAGAGTGTTAGTTTGTCCGTGTTAGTTCGTGGCATTCGTGTCTCATGATGAAAGACCTGATTTCACGAGCTAAAATGACAGTTGGTGTCGGTGGTGCGACTCGCCACTCACACGACTTTTTATAGTCGCAGGATTCTAGGTCACTCACTCGTTGATTCCCCAACGACAAGGGGGCCGGAGTTGAAGGATTTTCTGCAGGATTGGCGTAAGGGTCGACTCACGCATCTGGATTGCCTCCAAGGTGGCGGTTGAGTCAATTTCAGCTACCAGAGCCGCCACCGCGTTTTCCACGTCTGGCGTGAGTTCGAGTCCGTCCGGATCGGCAATTAATGGGTTCATAAGGGGACAAGCTACACTGACATCACCACCTTAGTCTCCGCCACCTGGGTTCCGTAGAGTGACACCTATTTTGCCCGATCTTTGGCATTTTTTGCCTTTCGCCCCCTTGGCAATACACGAGGCGTTTACTCGCAGCAGCTCTGCAAAAACGATAATCCACCGAATTGCGGGAACCCCCTGGAAACCATGTATCCCACCGAACCCACCGCCCCCTGTGTCTAAGCCCCGTTCTGAATCCCCTCAGAATCATTGCGGACACCCCTTGAGCGTGGCAAAGGATCGGCCGTTC
>Ga0265338_10007734_pt1 | contig 13229 bp, 11 predicted proteins | sample 42126metaG_FD_193579 | JGI IMG/M metagenome (GOLD analysis project Ga0265338, IMG submission 193579) | Rhizosphere microbial communities from Carex aquatilis grown in University of Washington, Seatle, WA, United States - 4-21-26 metaG | ecosystem: Host-associated > Plants > Roots > Rhizosphere... | reverse complement strand
CGGACCTCTCGGCGGGATCGATAGAAGCGGCGATGAAAACGATAGAAGGCACGGCGAGAAATATGGGAGTGGAAGTAAAATAAAAAAAGCCGCCCATTCGGGCGGTTTTTTGTTGCAAAAAATCTTTTCGTGAGTAGTATTTTCATAAACGTCCTTCGCAAACAATTGACCTCATAAAACAATGATTCCAATACTAGACGCATCAGATTCTGTTCAGAAAATGCATCTTACCGATCAAGAAATCGACAGCCTGTTCGATGGAAGGGAAACGGAACTCTTCCCAGAAGGCTCGAAGGCTGACAGCTCCGAACTTGCCTTTACGGCGGAATTCCGTATCGGCGAGGCTGTTGTCGGACGTCTCAAAGATGGTAGGCGTGCCGCCCTCATCGAGGACGGTAACGGTTTCTTTTTCTTGTATGTCAAGAAACAGAAACCTATCTCGACATCGAGCGAAGGAGTTGGGGCAAGCTTGATCAAAGATATGGCCTGACGCAGGCCGCCCCTAGGATACGGGCGGCTTTTTATTTTTCCGAATCGGGATATACTTTTCATATGAAAGAAACTGAAAAACCCTCGGCCATAGCCCTACGGGCGAGGCATGTGCGACCGAGCTGGGACGAATATTTTTTTGAGGTAATGCACGCGGTTGCCAAGCGTGCGACTTGCGACAGGGGACGCTCCGGCTGTGTTATCGCTAAAGACAAGCAAATTCTTACAACGGGATACGTTGGCTCGGCACCGGGAATGCCTCATTGCGACGAAGTTGGTCACGAGATGCACAAAGTTATAAATGACGACGGCACGGAATCCGAACATTGCGTGAGGACAATTCACGCGGAACAGAACGCTATCATTCAAGCGGCAAAACGCGGAGTCTCTGTCGATGGTGCGACTTTATATTGTCAGATGACGCCTTGTTACACATGCGCGAAACTCATTGTCGCGGCGGGAATCAAACGCGTTGTGGCATGGAATGATTATCAGAAAGGGGAAAAGAGCAAAGAGGTTTTCAAAAAAGCCGGAGTTGCTTACGAGCTTGCTCACAACAAAATAGAAAAGTATCCCGAGAAATAATAAAAGCCGCATTTTCTCGCTTGTGCGCTTCGCTCCGACTTACGCGCTCGAAAATGCGGCTTTTATTATTTCTTTACGATGTCGTGCAGCCCCCTTTTTATGTTCCAAATACCGGCGGAAGCGTCGTGATGCATCGCCATATTCGGCACGCTTTCTTTTATGGCGTCGCCCATTCTTTGGGCTTCTATGCGAAGTGTCGGGTGAACGGTGTCGGACGAGCGAAGTTCCGCTATATAGACGGCGGAAGGAAGCGAGCAGGTGATTTTGACCGTGACCGTGTATCCCATAGCAACGTAATATTGTTTGACTTCGTCGCTTGTTTTGAGCGCGGCAATTTTCTTTTCTTGAGAGCTCAAAAGTTTTTCCGCTTCTGCGCGAAGTTCCGGCGTGAGTTGTTCTAAATACCAAGGATAAAATCCGTGGCGGGTGGAAAGTAGAGGCATTTCCTGCACGGCGCTTCGATGACGTTGCAGATCTCGGTATGAACCGAAATCCAAAGGAAATCTGAAAACAATATCGCCGTATTCACGCAATCTCTGATGAAGTTCCGTCTTTGCCGGCCGTTCGGAGAGAAGTTTTTCGTGTTTTTTCAGCCCCGCTAGGTCGAGTCGGACTTCATACGAGAAATTTTTAATTCCCGCGTCGTCAAAATAGGCGAGTTCCGCCATGCTTTTTTCTATGTATTCTTCTTCCGTCGGATATTCTTTGTAGCCGAAGCTCGAAGGATATTTATTTTTCAGTTCGGCGAGGATTTCTCCCGCGACTTCCCGCACTTCGACGAGGGGATGATGTCGCATTTCTTTCAAATGGTCGTAAGCTTGGCGCAAGTTGGTATGCCAAGCGACGTATGTCGTCGCGCCGGCGGGGAGAAATCCTCGCGCGATGTCGAATGCGCGGGCTTTGATGGCTTTTTCGTAAATTGTTTCTTTCTCGCCTTCTTTTATCGGAAAACGAACCTTGAGTGCCGGCATTAAAGCCTCGAGCGCGTGGCTGTAAAATTTCATCCACTCGTCTTGAATTTCTTTTCCTTCTTTTGAGCCGAGCGGATTTACCACGCTCTGACTGGCCATATCTAGATAGCGGGTCGAGGCTTCCTGTCCGCTATACAAAGGCCAATCCTGAATGGCTTTTGCCACAAGCATTGAGACGTTTTCCGCGCAGACGGTCGTCGTACCGCAATCGCCGATGGATTTGTGTCCGTAGCCGACGTAATAGCTCGCCATAAATTTCTCGGGACCAACAGCCGCGACTTCTTCGAGATGGATTTTGGCGCTTTTCGGGCTTCTGGAATATTTTGCCTGAATCATCGCCACCGCTTCCGGCGCAACATTGTCGATAACGATTATTTCTCTCTGTTTTTTTTCTTCCATAGCGTTAAAATATTATTGAGCTATTATAGAACAAATGAAAGACAAAGAGATAGAGAAACTCATAAAAGCGGAAGCGAAGCGTCAGAAAAGCGTAGTCAATCTCATCGCGTCGGAAAATTACGTTTCCGACGATGTTTTAGCCGCGCTCGGTTCCGTTTTGACGAATAAATACGCCGAAGGATATCCCGCCGCGCGATATTACGGCGGAAATGAAGTCACGGACAAGGTTGAAATCTTGGCAAAGAAACGCGCACTCGAAGCGTTTGGACTTTCTGAAAGCGAGTGGAGCGTAAATGTCCAGCCGCTTTCCGGTTCGCCGGCAAATCTTGCCGTCTACCTCGCTCTTGTCCCGCCGCACGAAAAAGTTATGGGAATGTCTCTTGACCAAGGCGGACATCTGACCCACGGGCACAAAGTTTCGATTACCGGAAAAGTCTGGACGCAAATTCCATACGGAGTTTCCAAAGATACCGAAGTTATAGATTACGAAGAAATAAAAAAGAAAGCCGCCCTTGAAAAACCGAAAATGATAATCGCCGGATTTACGGCGTATCCGCGAATTATTGATTGGAAAAAATTCCGTGAAATCGCCGACGCTTGCGGAGCATATCTTATGGTCGATATGTCGCACATCGCGGGGCTTGTCGCCGCCCTCGCGTATCCTTCGCCGTTTCCATATGCCGATGTCGTGACGACGACCGTTCACAAAACGCTCCGCGGTCCGCGCTCGGCAATCATTTTTTCCAAAAAGGACTCTCGTGAAATCGGCAAGAAAATAGATAAAGCAGTTTTCCCCGGACTTCAAGGCGGTCCGCATTTAAATCAAATTGCCGCTGTCGCCGTGGCGCTCAAGGAAGCCACAACTCCGGCATTCAAGAAATACGCCAAACAAGTCGTCCTCAATGCCCGAAAGCTCGCGAGCGAGCTTTCGGGTCTCGGCTGGAAGATTATTTCCGGCGGCACGGACAGCCATCTAATTTTGGTCGATGTTTTTTCCACGGTCGGTTACGGCGGGAAAGTTGCGAGCGATAGATTGGAAAAAAACGGAATCATCGTAAACAAGAACGCTATTCCATATGACACTCGTCCGCCGGTAGACCCATCCGGTATCCGTCTCGGCACGGCAGGCGAGACGACTCGCGGCGCCAAAGAAAAAGATATGGTCACGCTCGCCAAAAGAATGGATAAAATCTTGCGCGGAAAATGAAAAAGGGAAAATTCATCGTCATCGACGGCGGCGAAGGTTCCGGCAAGAGCACCCAACTTCAATTTTTAAAGGAAAAATATCCGAAAGCGCTTTTTACTCGCGAGCCGGGCGGCACGGATTTTGCGGAACAAGGTCCGCGCTATCTTATGCTCAAATCTCCTTGGGCGGCTGACCTCAATGGTTACGAGCACATGACGCAGGTATTTTCCGGAAGGAGTCATCATGTTAGAAAAGTCATCGCGCCGGCTCTGGAACAAGGCATCCATGTTATTTCAGACAGGTTTGATTCTTCTTCGTGGGCGCTTCAGATTTTCGGCATGGAGTGTCCGCACCTCATGAATCTTTTTTTTGAACTTCGAAACGCGATTGAGCCGAAGATAACTCCTGATTTGTACATCATTCTTGATATTCCGCCGGAAGAAAGTGTCCGTCGGACGACTATGCGCGCGAATCTTTTCGGCGAGAGTAATCATTTTGACGAACGAAAGATAGATTTTCACCGCCGAGTAAGAAAAAGTCACGCGGAATTCGCCAAACTTTTTCCGGACAAAGTGAAAATGATAGACGCCAACAAATCAAAAGAAGAAGTCTGGAAATCCATTCAAAAAATCCTAGACCCGATTCTTTGATTTTTGGCGTGTTAAAATATTCCCGTGAAGAAAACGCTCAAAATAGTCCGCCTGTCCGACAAAGTACCCATGCCGTCTTACGCGCGCGAAGGCGACGCTGGTTTTGATATTTACGCGAGCGAACATACCATAGTAAATCCCATGGAGCGAGCCTCAATCTCGACTGGATATAAAATGGAAATACCTTACGGCTCAGTGGGCATAATATACGAGAAAAGCGGATTGTCTTTCAAACACGGCATCATTACCTACGGCAATGTCATCGACGCCGGCTATCGCGGAGAGATTCATGTCGGAGTCTTCAATCTCGGTAAAGAGCCTTACACATTCGAGCCAGGGCACAAAATAGCCCAGATGATTATTCACGATTTCAACGCGATGGGGTTTAAGGAAGTGAAAGACGGAGAGCTGTCTAAATCCGAACGCGGAGAAAGGGGATTCGGAAGCACGGGAAAATAATTTTATGGAAATACAAGAAGAACTGAAAGCGCGAATAGTAAAAGCTCTCAAAAATCTCGGCGTTTCGATACCCGAAATAGTTTTGGAGTATCCGGCGGATATCTCTTTCGGCGATTTTGCCACAAATGCCGCTTTTCTTGCCGCCAAGCAAGCGAAGAAAAATCCGCGCGAATTTGCGGAGCAAATTCGCGCTCAGCTTCTCGAAAATAAACCAAACTTTATCGAGAAAATAGAAATCGCCGGCCTGGGATTCATCAACTTTTTTCTTTCGCGCCGGTTTTTCGCCGAAAATGTCGCGGATGTTTTAAAATTGGGCGGAAAATTCGGTCAAAACAAACTTTCCAAAGGCAAAAAAGTTCTCATCGAATACACCGACCCGAATCCTTTCAAAGAATTTCACATCGGACACCTGATGAGCAACGCGATAGGGGAATCCATCGCGTGTTTGTACGAAAATTCCGGCGCGAAAGTCAAAAGAATGTGCTACCAAGGCGATGTCGGCTCTCACGTGGCAAAAACTATTTGGGCAATGAAAAAAAATGCGCCCACGGACGACAAGGCGGCGTATTTGGGTAAATGTTATGCGGAAGGAGCGAGGGCTTATGACGAAAATCCCGAGGCAAAAAAGGAAATCGACGACATAAACAAGAAAATTTTCGCACGAAGCGACGAAGAACTGAATGAGTTATATGAAAAAGGACGAAGTTGGTCGCTGGAACATTTCGACCGAATATACAAAACACTCGGAACCAAGTTCGATTATTTCGTTCTCGAGAGCGAAGTCATAGACGTTGGAGAAGAAACCGTCAGAGAATTTTTGAAACGCGGGATTTTCGAACAAAGCGAAGGGGCAATCGTGTTTCACGCGGAAAAATACGACCCGAAACTTCACACGAGAGTCTTCATAACTTCCCAAGGGCTTCCGACTTATGAGACCAAGGAGCTCGGACTTGCCGATAAAAAATTCAGGAAAATAAATCCCGACCTTTCCATTACCATAACGGCAAACGAACAGGACGAGTATTTCAAAGTGGTCTTAAAGGCCATTGAACTCGTTTTTCCGAGGATTAGAAACAAGGTTGAACATATTTCTCACGGAATGATGCGCTTCGCAAACGGAAAAATGTCTTCGCGCACGGGTAATGTCGTCACGGGCGAGTCGCTCATCACGGATATCGAGAAAATGGTCGAAGATAAAATCAAAGAAAGAGGTTTTGATGAAGTCACCAAGAAAGATGTAACCAAAAAAGTCGCGGTCGCCGCCATAAAATATTCCATTTTGCGACAGGGAATAGCGAGCGACATCATTTTCGACGCGGACAAATCGATTTCGTTCGAAGGAGATTCCGGCCCGTATCTTCAATATGCCGCCGTGAGGGCGAATTCGGTTTTGGAAAAGGCAAAGGAGGAAGGATTAAAGGTTTCCGCGAAAAATCCGGACGAATCGGCGGGTTTGCTTGAAAGAAAGTTTTCGAGATTTGAAGAAATTGCGGCGCGCGCTATGAAGGAGCGCGCGCCGCACCAAGTCGCGACCTATCTCACCGACCTCGCGTCCGAATTTAACTCTTATTATGCCACTACGAAAATTATCGACAAAGAAAATCCGCATTCGCCGTATCGTCTAGCTCTCGCGAACGCTTTTGAAATCATAATGAGCAACGGCCTTTTGCTTCTTGGCATCGAAGTTCCGGAGAAAATGTAGACAGCGAATATTTTTTCTGTTAGGGTCATCCGCAGATGAACACCACACAACAGAAGTTCGTAAATGTCGGCGATATGGTTGCCAAAGCTTTGGCCGCCGAAAAATTTAACCCGAACAATTTTCCTCTCGAATACGATTTGTCTGTTCCGCAAGCGGTAAGAGCCGGGAACGCCGGCATTATCGACAATGGGGTTTTTAGCCACAGGGAGATTGGCTCTAGCCTCACGGTCATAGGTTCTTTTTATCTGAAAAAGGTCGAGGTGACGATATCAATCACCGATTTTTTGCGAAAGTTGTCGCAGAATCGTATTTATCATCGACCCGCGGACACGAACGGCTACATCGCGTTCATAAGCTGTTATCCAAATAAGGCGCTCGACGGGAGATTGTCTTGCTTCAACACGGAGCTCGGGCCTGAAGATAATTTTCCTCCGGTAATTTGCTTCGAGCGGATAGACACGCTTTTCACGGCTGTCAGACTGCCGCCGGACGAACGGACGCTTTATCGAGGCGACACGGTTATAGTCCAGAGGATTTGAGGTTTTTGCAGTCGCTCTTCACGAGCGGCTTTTTCTTTCAAAAATCGTCCAAAATTGCTATATTACGGATACTTTTATGGCAGAAGAAATCAAGCAGAAATCGAAAATGGCCGAGAGGGAAGAGAAAATCCTCGCTTTTTGGAACAAGGAAAAAATCTTTCAAAAATCGCTTCAAAAAGAAGCTCCTATGGGTGAATTCGTTTTTTACGATGGTCCGCCGTTTGCCACGGGATTGCCGCATTTCGGACATATTCTACCGACTACTATCAAGGATGCCGTGCCGAGATACAAAACGATGCGCGGATATCACGTGCGTCGTCGCTGGGGCTGGGATTGTCACGGTTTGCCGGTGGAAAATCTCGTCGAGAAGGAACTTGGTTTGAAGACAAAAAAAGACATCGAAAATTTCGGCGTGGAAAAATTCAACGAAGCCGCTCGGCGAAGCGTCCTCCGCTATGAAAAAGAATGGCGAGAAATCATTCCCCGCATCGGCAGGTGGGCGGATATGGACCACGATTACAAAACGATGGATGCTTCATACACGGAATCGGTCTGGTGGGCGTTTAAAAAGCTCCACGACAAAAATCTAGTCTACGAAGGATATAAATCGATGCAGATTTGTCCGCGTTGCGAGACGACGCTTTCAAACTTTGAAGTCGGTCAAGGTTACAAAGATGTCACGGACATTTCCGTTTACGCGAAGTTTGAACTTGTCGATGAACCGAATACGTTTCTAATCGCTTGGACGACAACGCCGTGGACGCTTCCCGGCAACGTCGCGCTTGCCGTCGGGGCGGATATAAATTATTCGAAAGTCCTATCCGAGAACGCGATTTACATAGTTGCCGAAGACAAAGTCGCGGAAGTTTTTGCCGGAAAAGAATACGAAACAACGGGAAAAATTCTCGGAAGCGAGCTTGTCGGAAAAGAATACGAGCCGATTTTTGAATATTACGACAACGATACGCTGAAAAATTATGATAACGCGTTCAAGGTCTATGCCGCGGATTTCGTGACGACTGCGGACGGCACCGGTATCGTTCACATCGCTCCGGCATTCGGCGAAGACGATATGAATCTCGGCAAAAAATACGATTTGCCTTTTATTCAGCACGTTTCGATGGATGGAACTTTCAAAAAAGAGGTTAAGGATTTTGCCGGACTTCACGTAAAACCCAAAGAAGACCCTCAGAAAACGGATATTGAAATCATCAAGTGGCTCGCGGCGGAAAATCTGCTTTTCGCCAAGAAAAAAATCATTCACCCGTATCCTCACTGCTGGCGTTGCGACACACCGCTACTCAATTACGCCACGAGCTCGTGGTTCGTGAAAGTGGCAAGTTTTAAAGACAAACTTGTAGCCCAAAACAAGAAAGTGAAATGGACTCCGCGCGAAATCGGCGAAAACCGTTTCGGCGACTGGCTTTCGGGAGCGCGCGATTGGGCGATTTCGCGCTCGAGATTCTGGGGCGCGCCGATTCCGGTGTGGCGTTGCGAAGACTGCGAAAAATCGAAATTTGTCGGCTCGCTCGAGGATATAAAAAATTCTTCAAAGTCGCGGAACAAATATATTTTTATGCGCCACGGCGAATCCGAGAGTAATGTTTTGGGACTGGCGAGTGTAAAAGTCCACAACAAAGACAATATTACTGAAAAGGGCAAAGGAGAAGTCGTGGCGGCAGCGGGCAAACTTTCCGGGGAAAGAATCGATCTCATAGTGTCTTCGCCTTTCGTCCGAACAAAAGAAACCGCCGAAGTTCTCGCGGAAAATATCGGATATCCGAAAGAAAAAATCGAATACGATACACGATTCGGGGAATTGAACATAGGAATTTTCGACGGAAAGCCGTGGAGCGATTATCACGGCTTTGTCGGAACATACCAAAACAGATTTACCAAAGCGCCGGAAGGGGGCGAAACGCTTTTCGACGTCAGGGAGCGAATGTTTTCGGCGCTTTACGACATAGATAAAAAAAATACCGGCAAAACCATTCTCATCGTGAGCCACGAAGCTCCGCTCTTCGTCCTCGACCAAGCGGTTTTGGGAGTCGACCCGAAAAAAACGGTAAAGCACGGAGAATTTTTGAAAAACGCCGAGTTCAAAAAAATAAATTTCGTTCATCTTCCTCATAATAAAAATTTCGAAATCGATTTTCATCGGCCGTTTATCGACCATATACATCTTTCTTGCGAATGCGGAGGAAAAATGAAACGCGTTCCGGAAGTTTTCGATTGCTGGTTTGAATCCGGCTCGATGCCGTACGGCGAGGCGCATTATCCTTTCGAAAAATCCGAGTTTTTTCCAAAGAAATTTTTTAAGAGTAATGGCTATCCGGCGGATTTTATCGCCGAAGGACTGGACCAGACTCGCGGATGGTTCTATTCGATGCTAGTTCTCGGCACCGCGCTTTTCGGAAAAATGCCATACAAAAACGTCGTGGTAAACGGACTGATTCTCGCCGAAGACGGCACGAAAATGTCCAAGTCTAAAGGCAATTTTCCGCCCCTTATGGACACGGTGAACAAATACGGCGCCGACGCTCTGCGTTATTTTCTCGCTTCGTCGCCGGCGGTCAGGGCCGAAGACGTGTGTTTTTCGGAAAAAGGCGTGGACGAAGTGTCAAAAAAACTTCTGCAAAGGCTAGACAACGTTCTATCTTTCTATGAACTTTACGCCGACAAGAAATCCGTTGAGAAAACAGAGTCAAAAAATATTTTGGACAAATGGATAGTCGCAAGACTTAACGAGACGATAAAAAAAGTTACAGACTCCTTGGAAAAATACGAGCTCGACCGAGCCAGCCGTCCGATTTTGGATTTTGTCGACGATATGTCGAACTGGTATATCCGCCGCAGTCGAGACAGATTTAAATCCGACGATGAAGCGGACAAATCGTCCGCGCTAGGAACGACACGCCACGTTCTCTTTGAACTTTCCAAAATTATGGCGCCATTCACGCCTTTCTATGCGGAATATCTTTTCGAAAAAACGAAATCCGGAGATGCGAAAGAGAGTGTTCATCTTGAAAATTGGCCCGAAGCGAAAAATTTCGACGAGAAAATGGTTGGGGATATGAAAGAAGCCAGGAAACTCGTGTCGCTTGGATTGGAACAACGTGCGAAAGCCGGAATAAAAGTCCGCCAGCCACTCTCTAGCGCGAAAATGAGAATCGCGAACCTCACGGCGGGAATATCGCCGTTAATAGCCGACGAACTCAACGTCAAAGATATTATAGACGGCGACGGAGAGATTCAGATAGACATGAACATAACGCCGCTTCTTAAAGAAGAGGGAACCGTTCGCGAGTTTGTCCGCGCGGTGCAGGAACTTAGGAAAACCGAAGGATTTTCCGTAAGCGATTTGGCGATTCTTGTTGTCGATTCCGACGAAAAAGGCAAAGAGCTTGTATCAAAATCCCGCGCGGAGCTCAAAAAAGTGGCAAATGTTTCCGAAATCAAACACGAAAAAATTTCAAATATCGAATCTATCAAAATCGAGGAATATTCTTTTAAACTTAAAATAATCAAGAAGTAAAAATATTGTTTGACATAATCCGCCCTCTAACTAAGATGGTGATAGCGTACCTTTCCATAAATAAACCCAACAAAAACCCTTAACCAAGGATTCTGCTTGAATCAGCAATACACAAAGGCAAAGATTACTCTCACTGGTCTCGCCGGCACGGGCAAGTCGAGAACGGGTAGGGAACTCAAGAAAGAGCTCAATCTCGAAAGAGTCCTTTCCGCTGGGGACTTCGTCAGGGAAATGGTCGAGAGCGGAAAATGGGGACTTCGGACCCTCGAGGAGTTTGAGGAGCGCGCCATGACGGACTTCCGATACGATAGCGAGATTGATTCTAGGACGACGGACTTCGGTTGCGACTACGAAAGTTTCGTTCTTGACGGGAGAATGGCGTGGTCATGTATTCCTAAATCCATAAAAATTCTCCTGACTTGCGAAGACGCGGTAAGATTCGAGCGCATCGCCAAACACAGGGAAATGTCTTTCGCTGAAGCCAAGTCGCAGACGATTCATCGGGAGGCAAGCATAAGGGTCAGGTTCAATAGGTGGTATGGTTTCGAGCAATTCGACGACCCAAGGCACTTCGACCTGTGCCTCGACACGACCCTGATCCCTTCGTCACTCGTGGTCATTAGAATTATCCAGCATGTTTCCGAGCAGGGAATCATCATTGTGCCTAGACATTCTTCTGGAGCCAGTCCGTAATCGCGGGCCGGCTCTTTTTTGTTAGAATAAACACATGTACGCAATCTACGAAACGGAAGCTTTTATACTCGAGTCGTCCGGCAGGCGCGAAGCCGACAGGATTTTTTCTTTATACACCGAGGAATTCGGAATGATACGCGCTTCGGCAATAGCGGTGCGGAAAATGCAATCAAAACTTCGGTCGCATCTTACCGATTTCTCTCTTGTCTCCGTGTCGCTTGTGCGGGGCAAGGAAACTTGGAGGATCACTTCGGCGCGGCGCGTCATAGACGCGCCGCGCCATCTGATTCAGCCGCTTCTCCTCATAAAGCGTCTTGTTCACGGAGAAATGGCGCAGCCGAAACTTTTTTCTCTTTTGCGCGATTCTTACGAGAAAAAAATGCCGGAAACTTTTACAGTCATTAATATTCTCAAGGAGTTGGGCTATGTCGACCGCAATGTATCGCATGACCATACGACCAAGAAAGACGCCGTCGCCATAATCAACAAAGCGATACACGAAAGCCAGCTTTAACGCGTGATATAATTTCCTTATGCCTTTGTTCGAGGACAAAAACAAGAGTTCCATAGAAAGAGCGCGCCGCAGTCTATACACTCGCCGAGCGCCCGTGACTCACGACACCCGCCACGACATTCATATTCAAAAAGAGGAAAACGTCGCCGCCGATTGGACGGACGGGGAAGAGAAAAAACCGGAGGGTTTCTCGCTTCCGTCACCGAAAAAGACTTACAGAGTGCTTTTTTGGTTTGCTCTCGGACTTTTCATACTGTCGGCCGGCGTAGCCGCGTATTCTTTTTTCTGCGGTTCGGTTTTCGTCTCTTCCGACAACGTTGATATGACTATTACCGGCCCTACAACCGTCGCCGGCGGCGCACCGACGAGTTTTTCCGTGTCGGTAGACAATAAAAACAAAACGGACATCGAGCTCGTCGACCTTATTGCCGAATTTCCCGCCGGAACGAAAAATCCTTCAAGTCCGAACGCCGACGCCGGAAGGGAAGACATTTCTCTAAACACGATAAAAGCCGGCCAAGTCGCTCAAGGGCAATTCCAGGGAATATTTTTCGGAGCGCAGGGTGCCGTGGAAACGATAAAGTTTACGGTTGAATATCGGACGGCTGACTCAAACGCGGTTTTCTATAAAGAAAAAGACGTTTCCGTCACCATTGGTTCGTCGCCCATATCCATATCAATAGCGGGACTCGACAGCGTTAATTCCGGTCAACCGATGACTCTTATTTTCACCGTGTCGTCGAATAGCACGAACGTCATAAGCAACGTTGCTTTGGCGCTCACATATCCCTTTGGCTGGACCACGCTCTCCTCAAATCCGTCTCCTTCGTCAGGACAAAATATTTGGAATCTAGGCGACCTCGCGCCGGGCGCCACGACGACCATAAGCGTTTCCGGCGAGATCAACGGTCAAGACGGCGACCAAGACGTTATAAGCGCTAGCGCGGGCATTGCCAATGATCAAGGCGCTATTGCCACGACGATCGTTTCTTCGCAATATTCGATTTTGATAGAGAAACCTTTTCTTTCGGCGACCATTTCTCTAGACGGACAAAACGCGAGCGATTACGCTTCGCCGGTCGGCAAAATCATAAATGCCACGGTCGATTGGCAAAATACCGGAACCTCTCGCATCACAAACGGCCAGGTAGTCGTCGCGCTTTCGGGGAATGCCCTGGACCTTTCGTCCGTCAGCACTTCGGACGGATATTATAATTCCGTAAACAACACCATCACTTGGGACGGGGGACGAGTGCCGGCCTTGGCTCTCATCGCCCCGGGGGATTCCGGAGAATTTCATTTTAGTTTCGCATCGCTTGGCAATATATCGAACATGACGAGTGCTTCCATCGGACTCGACCTTTCGGTGAAAGGACAGCGCATCGACCAATCAAACGTGCCGCAAGATGTGTCATCGGAATCAACGGAGTCCGTGAAAATAGTTTCCAATCTTTCTCTTTCTTCTCGCGCCGTCCATTCGTCGTCCGTTATGTCGAACACGGGACCG
>Ga0265338_10007733_pt1 | contig 13229 bp, 11 predicted proteins | sample 42126metaG_FD_193579 | JGI IMG/M metagenome (GOLD analysis project Ga0265338, IMG submission 193579) | Rhizosphere microbial communities from Carex aquatilis grown in University of Washington, Seatle, WA, United States - 4-21-26 metaG | ecosystem: Host-associated > Plants > Roots > Rhizosphere... | reverse complement strand
CTTTGGGTGCGAGAAACCTGCTGTTCGCAGTCGCCTGCTGGGAACGCCAGTATTCATTCTGCGCGATCATCTCCTCCGCAATAGCGACCGCATCGCTCATCGAGTCCCGCGTGTGAACGACGATCGGCAAATTGCGCCTGACCGCGATTTCTATCTGAGCGCGGAACATCCGGGTCTGGGTTTCCCTGGGCGTGGTGTCGTAATAGTAGTCGAGCCCTATCTCTCCAATCGCGACGACTTTCTTGTGCTGGCTCAGGCTCTCGATTTCTTTGAGCGATGCGTCGTTCGCTTCGGCCATGTCTAGGGGATGAATGCCGACACAGGCATACACAGACGCGTATCTTTCCGAAAGATCGATTGCCTCTCTGCTTGTCTGGACGTTAGTCGCTGGAACGACAAAGAACTCCACACCGGCATCGGCCGCTCGCTTGATGACGTCGTCAAGGTCGTCTTTGAAATCTGGATAGAATAAATGGGCGTGGGAATCTATATACATCTGGTTACACTATGGATGGACGACACTCAGTTCATTTCTCATATTAAAGTAAGAAAGTGCCGTTCGAGATTCAAGGAAGGAGCACTATTCATAGCGCAATGATCAAAAATGATCGAACCTATCACCTGTCGTCATTTGGTATATGATTGTAACAGCAGTCTATCCCGCGCAAGCATGGCCGGAAAGACGAATGAGCTTGAACTTCAACGTTACTCGCAAATCAGTAGTGGGCTGCTTTGAATGGTAAGTCATTGCGATCCCGCTCAAAGAGAGGGAGAAGCAATCCCCTTGATTCATGAGGAGATTGCTTCGTCCCCCGACAGAGAACGTCGGGGTCCTCGCAATGACCATTTTCTAAAAGGCCCCACTACCCGCTCATCCACTGCCTTGCTTCTGCACCGCGCTTTGCGTAAATTTATACAGAATTATGTATTCAATTCTTTGGAATTCAATGAAGATACTCGTCGACATACTCCGCCTGGCATTGCCCCTCCTCTATTTTGCCACGGTGTGGTCCTATGCCAAGGCATTCTTCAAGGACTCCGCTCTCGCGAAGCGGCTCAAATCACCGTTGCTCTATGTGACACTCGCTCTTCATCTGAGCTACCTTCTCATTCGTACCGCATTGTTCAATCACCCGCCGATCACGACGATTTTCGAGATCATGTCGATCATTTCCTTCTCGATAGCCGCCGCGTACGCCGTCATTGAACTATTGACAAAAGTGAAAAACACCGGGTACTTCATTCTTATTCTCGCATTCATATTCCAGGCATTCTCGTCCTGCTTTATCGAGAGCATCTCCCAGGTAAACCCCGTGCTCCGCAGTCAACTTCTGGGCATTCACGTTTCGAGCGCATTGCTCGGCTATGCCGCCATAGCAATCTCCGCCGTGTACGGGTTTTTGTATCTGATGCTGTACCACCATATCAAATCGAACCGTTTCGGAGTGATCTATAATAAGCTCCCGAACCTTGAGACGCTCGAGCGGATGTCGATGATGTCTATTGTCTTCGGGTTCTGCTTCCTGACGATCGCCATCGGAGTCGGGCTGTTCTGGCTCCCGCGGGCTTTCGAGCATTTTTCCTACTTCGATCCAAAACTGATCGGAACGGTTTTCATCTGGGCGATGTACGGGGTTGGTCTGATAGCCAAGAGGACCGTCGGCTGGCAGGGAAGAAAAATCATGATTCTTTCGATTATTGGGTTCGCCGTTGCGTTTTTTTCGCTCACGATTATCAATGTCTATTTTAGCGGGTTCCACAGATTTTATTGATTCCCATCCCGGTTGCTGCGCCGCCTCATGATGAACCTTATTGCTGTTGGCATTAACCATCGCACTGCGCCGCTCGAAGTGCGTGAAAAGCTATGGATGTCCGAAGACGAGATCCGGAAGGCCGTCGCCGAACTGAAAGAGCGCGTGTTCGCCGAATGCTTCATCGTCTCGACATGCAATAGGACGGAGCTGTACGGCATTTACAGGGGAGGCGGCGAAGCTGAAGCTCAAACTCCGTCCGACGTGGACGCACTCAAAGATTTCCTGGTGAAGTTTAAGTCTGCCGGCGATTCCGTAAAACATGAGCATATGTATCATATGATATCGACCAATGCCGTGAACCACCTGTTCAAGGTGGCATCGGGTGTCGACTCGATGGTGATCGGCGATGTGCAGATTCTCAGCCAGATCAAGGACGGATTCAACATCGCCTCCGAGCAAAAATCCACGGGGACGTTTCTTCACAGACTCCTCCAGTCGACCTATCACGTGGGCAAGCGGACAAGGACCGAGACAACGATTGCCGAAGGGGCGGTATCTGTCAGCTACGCGGCGGTCGAGCTGGCGAACAAGATTTTCTCAGACCTGTCCAAAAAGTCTGCCCTCCTGATCGGCGCCGGCGAAACGGGCGAACTTACCGCCAAACATCTTATCGGGCGCGGCATCGGCGAACTCTTCATCGCCAACCGTACAAAGAGCAAGGCGGAAGTTCTCGTTGCAGCGCTGGGAGGAAAAACAGTCGACTTCGATGCGATCCTTCCGATGCTCGCGCGCGTCGATATCGTCGTCTCGTCTGTCACGAGCGACGGTTATCTGTTCACAAAGAATGATCTCCAGAAAGCTCTGAAGGAACGGTCGCATAAGCCTTTGTTCGTTATCGATCTCGGTGTTCCGAGAAATATCGACCCGGAAATCAACAAGATGGAGAGCGTCTTTCTTTACGATCTGGATGGCATCTCCAGAATCATCGACCAGAATCTCCAGAAGCGAAAGGCGGAATTGCCGCACGTCAACGAGATCATCCTCGAAGAACTTACAGAGTTCTCGAATTGGTTCAATTCGCTCCAGGTGAGCCCGACGATCCAGGACCTGCGCGCCCATTTTGAACAGGTTCGTCAGGAAGAAGTTGAAAAGAACATCAACCGGTTCTCGCCGGAAGATAAGGAATTGGTCGAGTTGGTTACCAAGCGGATAGTCAATAAACTGCTCCACCTCCCTACCACGAATCTGAAGAACGGAAACGAAGAGAGCGAAGAAGAGAAGCACAAGAAGCTGCATATCATCCGGTCTCTTTTCGGCTTGCACAAGGTGAAGGCCGGTACTGAATGACATCCCCAAAGAAAATCGCTATCGGCACGCGTGGAAGCGATCTCGCATTGTGGCAATCTCGATGGGTGGCAGGCGAACTTGCCCGGATCGATCCGTCGCTTGCCGTCGAAACCGTCATCATCAAGACGACCGGCGACAAAATCCTCGACTCGCCTCTCTCAAAGATCGGAGACAAAGGTCTCTTCACAAAGGAGATCGAGCACGCCCTCCTCGATGGAAGTATCGACCTTGCCGTCCACAGCCTGAAGGATGTGCCGACCAAGATCGCTGAGGGGCTGACCATCGGAGCCATCTCGGAGCGCGAAGATGTGCGGGACGTGTTTATCTCGCATCCAAAGCGGCACTATCCTACCCTCAATTCCGTCCCGCAGAACGGCTCGATCGCGACGGGCAGCCTGCGGCGAAAATGCCAGCTGCTCAGCCATCGTCCCGACCTCAGAATTATCGACATCCGGGGCAACTTGAAGACACGTCGCACCAAGCTCGAGGAATCGAGCTGGGACGGGATGATGCTCGCCAAAGCCGGCGTCACCAGGCTCGGCTGGACCGATCTGATCTCTGAGGTCATCTCTCCAGCGGTGATCCTCCCGGCCGTCGGACAGGGAGCCCTTGCAATCGAAATCCGAAAGAGCGATGAGCGGCTCGCGTCGATCGTAGCAAAACTCGATCACGCGGCTACACGCCAGGCCACAACGGGTGAGCGTGCATTGCTTCGCTTCCTCGAGGGAGGCTGCCAAATACCTATCGGAACATATGGAAGAATAGAAGCCGGTGAGTTCCTCCTCGATGCAATGGTTGGAAGCCTCGACGGCAAGAGAACGGTTCGCGGCTCGATCCGGGGAGCCGCCGAAGTAAGCGAAAAGCTTGGAACGATGCTGGCCCGCGAACTTCTCTCCAAGGGTGCGGACAAGATCTTGGACGAAATCAGAATGCAGGAAGCAGGCTGATATGACCGATTCTCGCCCCACTCAAACAGCAGCACAGCCGCACTTGCCTCTCCGCGGTAAGACAATTCTTGTGACGCGGACGATGGAACAGGCAGCCGAATTCATCAAGCTGCTGGAACAACTCGGCGCGAGCACGATCCTCTTCCCCACCATTGAAATCGTTCCGCCTCAATCCTGGGAGGCCTGCGATCGGGCGATCGCTCAGTTGGAGGTCTACGATTCAATCGTCCTTACAAGTTCGAACGGAGCCGACAATTTCTTTTCAAGAGTGCGGTTGGCCGACAACGGTGCAGCGCGGATCCTTGCGGAGAAGACCGTTTACGCTGTCGGGGAAAAAACCAAGGCGGCCGTCGAAGGATGGAATATCCCGGTCGCTGCGCTGCCGGCCATCTACGACGCCAAGCACCTGGCGATTTCACTTTCCAGGACGGACGTAAAAGATAAGCGGTTTCTCCTGCCGAAAGGAAACCTCGCGGGGAATGTTATCAAATTCGCGCTCGAGGAACACGGGGCAATCGTCGACGAAGTTGTTGTGTACGAAACTGTCCGGCCGTCAAATGCAGACACGGAAAAGATCAGGACGAAGCTGGAGAAGGATGAAATCGACGTCATTGCCTTTTTCAGCCCTTCCAGCCTCTCTAATTTTATGGCGATGATACCGCCGGAATTATTGGAGGAAAAGACCATCGCCGTCATTGGCCAAACGACAGCATCCGCCGCAAAGAATCTTTCACTCCCCGTGCATATCGTCGCCGAGCACGCTACGTCGGCTAATCTCGTCGCCTCCATTGTGCGTTTTTATGAGTAGGAGCGCCGCGTCCAGAATATTGCCCCCTCCATCGAGCCAGCATCCTCCGATTATTGAAGGTGAATTCTGGACTTCAAAGCAGCGCCAGGCATCATCCCTGCACGAAATTTCTTATCGCGCCTGTTTCAAACCGCAGCTGCCCCGTTACTTCATAGAACGTTACAGCAAGCCGGGAGATACGGTTTACGATCCGTTCATGGGGAGAGGCACGACGATCATCGAGGCGGCGATGATGAACCGAAATGTCATCGGCAATGATGCCAACCCGTTGAGCACAATGCTCGCGGCGCCGAGACTCGATGTGCCCGATATTGAAGAGGTCGAACAGCGGCTTGGCAGCATCAGTTTTTCAAAGCGGTGGAGAGCAGACATCGACCTCTCTATGTTCTTCCATCCCGATACTGAGGCGGAGATCGTTTCTCTGCAACGATACCTTGCGGGCAAAGAGAGGGAAGATGGCGAAGACAAACTCGACCGCTGGATCCGCATGGTTGCCACGAACCGGCTCACCGGTCATTCATCCGGGTTCTTCTCGGTCTACACCCTTCCCCCCAATCAGGCAACGTTTCCCGAAAGCCAAAAGAAGATCAACCGCCTGAGAAAGCAACAGCCCGAATACAGGGATACCAAAAAAATCATCATCAAGAAAACCAGAACCCTCTTGAAAAGCGTATCGGCGATCGATCGGCAGAATCTCCGATCCGCTCTTGCTTCGGCCGTTTTCCTCGCTTGCGATGCCCGGAAAACAGAGAAAATCAAAAGTCAGACGGTTACGCTTTCGGTTACGTCGCCCCCGTTTCTGGACATCGTCCAATACCCGCACGACAATTGGCTCCGCTGTTGGTTTAATGGCATAGACGCTGATGCCGTGACGAAGCGAATGACGATGTCGAAATCCATCGTTGACTGGAGCGCGGTCATGTCGGATGTATTTGTCGAGCTCTACCGTATCGCCCAACCCGGCGGGCACGTAGCGTTCGAAGTCGGCGAAGTGCGGAAGGGCTCGATGAAGCTCGAAGAACATGTGCTGCCTCTCGGAGTGAACGCCGGGTTCACCTGTGAGGCTGTCTACATCAACCGCCAGAAGTTTACGAAGACGGCAAACATTTGGGGTGTCCATAATAATTCCTCGGGGACCAACACAAACAGGATTCTTCTTTTTACAAAACAGTAACCGATAGGTCTCATTGAAATCCCAATCTCCATCCAACGACTTATTTCTTCGCGCATGCAAACGGGAAGCGGTCGAACGCACGCCGGTCTGGTTCATGCGCCAGGCGGGAAGATATTTGCCCGAATACAGGGCGGTGCGGGAGAAGGTCGATTTTCTGACCCTCTGCAAAACACCCGACCTTGCCGCCGAAGTTTCCATTCAGCCGGTCGACCTTATCGGCGTCGACGCGGCAATTATTTTTTCGGACATCCTCGTGGTCCCGGAGGCAATGGGGATGCAGCTCATCGTCGAAGAAGGCAAAGGAGGGCCGCGCTTTCCATCCCCGATCCGCTCTCGCTCCGATATTGAAAAGCTCCCGGTGCCCGACCCGAATACAAAACTGCGGTTCGTCATGGATGCGCTTCGCACAACGCGGAAGAACCTCAATGGCAAAGTTCCACTAATCGGTTTTTCCGGCTCACCGTGGACTCTCGCATCGTATATGGTGGAAGGGCGCGGATCGAGGAATTTTCGCTTTGTGAAAGAACTGATCTACTCCTCTCCGGTCGATGCGCACCTCCTTCTCGATAAATTGGCCCGCGCGGTGGCTGCTTACCTGAATGCACAGATCGAGGCAGGAGCGCAGGCGGTGCAGATCTTCGACACCTGGGGAGGGATTCTGGCCCAGGAAGACTTCGAAGAATTTTCGCTCCGCTACATCAAGCAAGTCCTCTCGCTTTTGAGAAGAAACGGCGCCCCTGTCATCGTCTTCTGCAAAGACTGCGGCCACTCGCTGGAAAAAATTGCGGACGCCGGAGCCGATGTCGTCGGACTCGATTGGACCGCCGATATCGGAAAAGCGAGAGAGATGGTGGGGAGCTACACCGCTCTTCAGGGGAACCTCGATCCCGCGTTGCTCTACTCGACTCCGGAACGGATTGAAAAAGGCGTGCAGTCAATCCTGAAAAAGTTCGGACACGGAAACGGGCACATCTTCAATCTCGGCCACGGTGTGCTCCCCGATACGCCGGTAGAGAATGTCAAGGTGTTCGTGAACGCAGTAAAGAAATTTAGCGTTCAATATCATTGAGGAGGAACACCATCGTATGAAGCAATTTGATTCGATCGACCTAGAGTTGTTGAGAAAATATGACCGCCCCGGGCCGCGCTACACCAGCTATCCGACGGCCCCCGTCTTTACGCCCGCATTCGGCCCCAAGGAGTATCGTGACGAGATCGTTCGCACCAACGCGTCGGACGATTCGGCCGACCTTTCACTCTATTTCCATTTCCCCTTTTGCGACACCCTCTGTTATTTCTGCGGATGCACGATGCTGGTGACTCACAGCAGAGACCGAATCCGCGAGTATAACCGCTACCTCAAAAAAGAAATCGATATCGTCTCGCCGCTCGTCTCGCGGAAGAGGAAGGTCTCCCAACTCCACTGGGGAGGCGGGACGCCGTCGTACCTCGATCCGGACGAAATACTCGATATCGGAAGCTTCATCCATGAGCGTTTTTCTTTCGGGAAGGACATCGAAGCCGGCGTCGAGATAGACCCGCGGGGATTGACGTTTGAACATATGAAGGCGCTGAGCGAAAGCGGTTTCAATCGGGTAAGCATGGGCGTGCAGGATTTCAACCCAAAAGTCCAGGAGGCAGTCAACCGCATTCAGCCCGAGTCGATTACCCGGGACGCCGTCAACTGGAGCCGCAAGCTGGGTTTCAAAAGTATTAACCTCGACCTGATTTACGGACTGCCTCATCAGACATTGGCGTCATTCAAAAAAACGGTCGATACCGTTATTGACATATCGCCGGACCGGCTGGCGATTTTCAATTATGCCCATGTCCCCTGGCTGAAGCCGCATCAGAAACTGATTCACCAGGAACAATTGCCGACGCCCGAGTTGAAACTCCAGATTTTCAAGATGACGATCGAGAAACTGATCGATGCGGGATATTGGAATATCGGGATGGATCATTTCGCAAAACGGAACGATGAACTGGCGATCGCACAAAAGAACAAGACGCTCTATCGCAATTTCCAGGGCTATTCGACCAAGGCCGGCTGCGACCTGTACGGATTCGGGATGTCGGCGATCGGACATTTCAAGGAGTCGTATCAACAGAATAAGAAGACTCTCCTCGAATATTACCGGACTCTCGACGGCAACTCCATGACGACGACCGTCGGTTACCGGATGAGTCCCGACGACCTGATCCGGAAATCGGTCATCATTCAGTTGATGTGCGATATGGAGCTGGACAAAGCCTCCATCGAGAAGCAATTCGGGATCACCTTCGACGACTATTTCAGCGATGCGCTGCAGAAACTTGAGGCATTCGTGCCGGACGGTCTCGTGACGCTCACACCGGACAAAATAAGAGTCAACGGACTCGGAAGATTGATCATCCGGAATATTGCGATGTGTTTCGACGCGTACCTCGAACGGATGATGAAAGAGCGGCCGATATTCTCGCGAACCGTATGAGGTTTCAATCATGAGTGCCGGAAAGAAAGCAGTCGTACTTTTTCAGCTCGGCGGGCCTGATACGCTCGACGCGGTAGAGCCTTTTCTTTACAATCTCTTCTGCGATCCCGACATCATCGACGTTCCGGGGGCTTTTCTCTTCCGGAGGCTGCTCGCACGGTTGATCTCCTCGCGTCGGGCGCCGAGAGTCCGGGAACTTTACCGGAGGATCGGCGGCGGATCCCCCATTCTCGCGCAGACGACACTCCAGGCCAATCGGCTCCGCCAAGTTTTGGCTGAAAGAGGCTATCCGCTCGGCGTCTATATTGCGATGAGGTACTGGCATCCTATGACGGAAGAAGTGTACGGGAAAATCCTGGACGACGGCGTTCAGGAAGTCGTACTGCTTCCCCTCTATCCTCAATACTCCAAAGCGACGACGGGATCCAGCATGAAGGAATGGAACCGCATCGTTCGCGCGTCGCAGCGGAGCACGCTTTCTGTAAAGAGTGTCGAAAGTTATTACGACAATCCGCATTACGTCCGGGCGCTCGTTCAGAACATCAACAGCTCGCTCGCAAAGGTTCCGGCGAATGAACGGGGCAAAGTGCATCTCGTGTTCAGCGCTCACGGAACTCCGATGAAACTCGTCAGGGAGGGTGATCCCTATTCCAAGCATATTGAAAAAACGTACCGGCTGGTTGTTGAGAAAGGGAATTTCGGACTTCCCCACCATCTCTGCTTCCAGAGCAAGATAGGTCCGCAGCGATGGCTGGAGCCTTCGCTGACGGAGATGATCAAGACTCTCGCTTCTCAGAAAGTGTCCCATGTCATCGTCGTCCCAATGGCGTTCGTGACCGAGCATATTGAAACGCTCTCTGAAATCAACATCGAGGCGCGGGAAGAAGCGGAGACGCTCGGCATTGAATACTTCGACATGATGCCGGCCCTCATTGACGGCGAAGAATTTATCGCGTGTCTGGCGGACCTGGTGATAGAAAAACTCAGGAATTAAGATTGGCAGCCTCTGAACATCATAGCGTCGTTATTGTTGGAGCAGGAATCTCCGGGCTCGCGACCGCGTGGTGGCTCCACAAATCGGGAGTAGACGTCTGTGTCCTCGAACATGATGGGGCAGTCGGGGGCACGATGAAGACCATCCACCGGGACGGCTGGCTGATCGAAGCCGGGCCGAACAGCGCTCTCGAAACAACCCCTTTGTTAAGACAGCTCTCTGCCGATGTAGGAATCGAAAACGAAATCATGTACGCGAACGAAGCTGCGGACAATCGCTATATCCTGCGCGCTGGGAATCTCCATCCCCTCCCGATGAAACCCGGATTGTTCCTGACCTCGAGGCTCTGGTCGCTCGGGGGGAAGCTCCGATTGCTCAAGGAACCCTTCGTCGGAAGAAGTTCAAAGGAAGAGACAATTGCAGAGTTCGTCTCGCGGCGGCTTGGGAACGAGTTCCTCGATTACGCCATCAACCCATTCGTCGCTGGAGTCTATGCCGGCAATCCGGAACAACTGAGCGTGCAGGCTGCATTCCCAAAACTCTACGCGCTGGAGAAAAACTACGGCGGGCTTATGAAAGGCCAGATCCTCGGAGCGAGAGAAAGAAAGAAACGGGCCGAGAAGGCCAAAGACCGTTCGAGGCTTTTTTCGTACAAAAACGGGATGCAATCCCTCCCCGACGCAATCGCGAAGAAGCTGGATGGATCGGTTCGACTCAACGTAAATGTCGAAAGCATCGCCTCCATCTCCCAGAACGGAAACATTTCCTCGAAAGGATTCAAGATTGCCGGATCTCAAAATGGAAGCGAGTTCATCATCGAAGCAAACGCTGTTATTCTCGCCGTCCCTTCTGAGATTGCCGCGGCGATGATCCGGACCTTGGATGCACCCCTTGCAAGTTCCCTCAAAAACATCTATTATCCTCCGGTGACGGAAGTATATCTCGGATTCGCGAGGGCCGATATTGGAAGGGCTCTCGATGGATTTGGTTTTCTTGTTCCGGCAAAAGAGAAGCGAAATATTCTCGGTACGATCTGGAGCTCGGTGATCTTCCCGGGACGGACACCTTCGGGGCATGCCGCCCTTACCTCGTTCGTCGGAGGCTCTCGTCAACCCGAGCTGGCGTCGCTCAACGACACGGCGCTTATCGATCTTGTTGTGAGGGAACTGAAGTCGATCATGAACATAAAAGGCGTTCCCGCCTTCTCTCATATTTCTCGCTGGGAAAGAGCAATTCCGCAATATCATCTCGGTCATCTTTCGATCGTAAAGCAGATGGAACAATTCGAGGATCGATTCGCCGGTCTTTTTCTAAGCGGCAATTACAGGGGCGGAATAGCGGTAGGCGACTGCGTCATCAATTCGGAGCTTACGGCACAGCGTGCCATCAAGCATCTCGCAAACATCGGAACTGAGATTACTGCCTGAAACTCAAGGAGCGTATTCATGAAAATGATTCTCATTGTTGCAGCCACCTTCATCATCGCCGGAACAGTCTCTGCGCAGGATCCGCTTGACGCGACCGAAATGGAACAGGTCATGGCGCCTGTGGATTTTTCCGACGTTGCCAAATCGATCTGGGACGTGGTGAAGAAAGGCGCGGATGACTACCGGGACGAGACAACCTCGCGCAGTGAATTTGAAACAGCGGCTGAATTTGACGCGAGGCTCGCTCAACGGCGAAGCGATCTTGCAGCCAAAATTCAGACATTCGTAGAATCCAAAAAAATCGCAAACCGTGTATTTGCGGTCTGGTTCTCGGCGGCACTTGTGCGCTACAACGCCGATTCGCAGACATACAGCATCACTTCCTCGACCGAAATCTCGGTTCCCCCGACTGCTGAAGACGTTACGACGACATGTCCGGCGAATCAATATATCTCCCTTCAAGAGAAAAATCAGAGAGGATATAAATTCGCCTACCTGGTTCTGAAAGCTAAATCGGAGTACAGCTGGCATGTGGATGGAAAAACTGCGCGTGGTGCAAAAGCCGATGAGCCGAATGTAGCCTTTAAGGTGTGGTTTCGTTTCGACATGTCACAGGCGTTCGTGGGAGGAGCCGGACAATTCACCATCGTGCCGCTCAGGATTGCACTCATCAACAGGGGATCCAACACGACATATTGGAGCGATGATATCTTAAAGTAATTGGCGAGAAAGTAGGAAACGATGGAACAATTCAAGAGCAGCGTGCTGACGCTCATAACAGACACGTCCACAAACCTGCCGCCGGATGTTCGCCGTGCCATTGTTCAGGCGTCCAAGAAAGAGACCCCAGGAACCCGCTCGGCGATGGCTCTGGAGACGATTGCCACCAATATCGACATGGCGTGCGACTTCACGGGTCCGATTTGCCAGGATACCGGGATGCCGACATTCTACATTCATACGCCCGTCGGCGCGAATCAGCTCCGCATGAAAAAAGAAATTCTGGAATCAGTGGCCGAAGCTACCCGCGTGGGAACGCTGCGGGAAAATTCCGTCGATTCATTGAGCGGGAAAAACAGCGGCAACAATCTCGGCCCGGGCACGCCCGTGATCCATTGGGAACAATGGGAAAACAATGATGAGATTGAAATCCGGCTTATCCTCAAAGGCGGAGGGTGTGAAAATAAGAACATCCAATATTCGCTGCCGGCAGAACTCGAGCACCTGGGCAAGGCGGGAAGAAACCTCGACGGAATTCGGAAATGCATCCTCCATTCCGTCTGGCAGGCGCAGGGTCACGGCTGTTCTATCGGGGCAATCGGCGTCTCCGTCGGCGGCGATCGCACGAGCGGGTATGAGCTTGCCAAGCAGCAGCTTTTCCGTACGCTGGATGATGTCAACCCCAATCCGGTTCTCGCAAAGCTGGAGCAGGAGATCATGGAGAGCGCCAACACGCTGAATATTGGTACGATGGGATTCGGAGGAAATGCTACCCTCATTGGATGCAAGATCGGTGTGCAAAACCGGCTGCCGGCCAGTTACTTTGTTTCGATCGCTTACGATTGCTGGGCATTCCGACGGCAGGGGGTGGTCCTTGATGCCAAAAGCGGCGCAATCAAAAAGTGGCTTTACAAAGACGACTCCCCCGTTGTCCGGATGGCCGCGAAGGAAGGGATTTCTCTCACGGGGAAGGAAATCTCCCTCCAGACTCCCCTGGATGAGAAGCAGATCCGCTCACTCAAAGTCGGAGACGTGGTGCTTGTCAGCGGCAAGATGTTCACCGGACGCGACGCGATCCATGCGCACCTCATGGACCACGATTCACCCGTCGATCTTCGCGGCCAGGTTCTCTACCATTGCGGCCCTGTTGTCTTGAAGCAAGACGGGAAGTGGAAGATCACCGCGGCCGGGCCCACCACAAGCAGCCGGGAAGAGCCGTATCAGGCCGAACTCATCAAGAAATTTGGAATCCGCGCCGTCGTCGGAAAAGGAGGCATGGGTTCCAAAACGCTTGCAGCTCTTCGAGAGCATGGCGCCGTCTACCTCAATGCCATCGGCGGGGCGGCGCAGTACTATGCCCGATGCATCGAAGAAGTCGAGGGCGTCGACTTCCTCGATTTTGGCATTCCCGAAGCAATGTGGCACGTCCGGGTAAAGAACTTTCCCGCTATCGTGACGATGGACGCAAACGGAAACAGCCTCCACGCCGAGATCGAGAAGACTTCGGGTGAACAGCTGGCAAAACTTGCTGTCGTAGGAGCATAGTAGACTCCCGTACTGCCTTCCGTTCCTTCGCAAGGGAAT
>Ga0265338_10007732_pt1 | contig 13230 bp, 22 predicted proteins | sample 42126metaG_FD_193579 | JGI IMG/M metagenome (GOLD analysis project Ga0265338, IMG submission 193579) | Rhizosphere microbial communities from Carex aquatilis grown in University of Washington, Seatle, WA, United States - 4-21-26 metaG | ecosystem: Host-associated > Plants > Roots > Rhizosphere... | reverse complement strand
ACTTCGGTCTTCCAGTTCTCCACCACTGTGAGGATAATCAGGACGATGCCCAGCACCAGGACTAGGCCCTGTTGTCCGTTCATCATGCCCTCCTATGCTGCCAGGGTGGACTTGCCATACTGCTTACCCGTAACACCCGCTATGAGGTTGTCCCCCTTGCCCTTGAACCCCACGACGATGAGGACGAACCCCACGAATATGAAGACCAGGGCTAAGGGGTTCATCCCCGCCTACTTCCGGTAGTGGATGGCGTACATGGCCGCAAGGGCCCCGACCACACCCACCACGGTCCACGGTAGTGGACTGTAGGGACCCCACGGGTTCGCCTTCGCCTGGGACACCGCGTAGGAGCCGTTAGCCCCAGTGGTGCCCGATGCCGCGGAGGCGGGTGGCGTGACCGGCAGGCCGGTCCCGCTCCCGATGTAGTCCCCGTAGTACGCGGGCGGGGTGATGGCCAGCCCTGCCGAGAAGGGGTAGATACGTGCCCCTCCCAGGTCCTTACCGTTATTGAGCGTATCCCCTACAGGTGCGTAGGTGATAGCTCCCTGTGCTCCGCGTCCCATGAGGACCCCTTAGGAGGTTGCGAGCTTGAGAGCTTCCACGCCCACGTAGACCGTGGCCGTGGCGCTCGGGATGGACCCTGCCTTGAACACGATGTTTAGCTGGACACCGTTCACGAGGTAGGTGTTGATGGCCCCACTGTTGGACAGGTAGGACCCGTCCTCCGAGAGGGCCAGGTCGAAGACGAAGACCCCACTGGGGAAGTCGTCCACGAGGTTGCCGCCCAGGCTTCGCATCCGGTCGGCCAGGGCCTCGGGGGGTGCAAAGTAGTTCTGGAGGGAGCCACCCGTGACAATCTCGAATGACTGGATGGAGGAGAAGGGCACCACAGCACCCAGCCCGCCGTCCGCTGCCGGGTCCCACACGAACCCGAACAGGGAGAGCACCTGGCCGACTGACACACCCGTGTTCTGGATGAGGCAGCCCACCTTCCCCTGGCCGTTCGTGGGCTGGGTGAAGTAGTCCCGCGTGTAGAGCCATGGGAACTGGGGCGGGTTGCCTGCCGGGTTCGATGCCGTCCAGAAGGCGTCCCGGATCAACTGGAGGTTCCCCGCCCCCTCCGTGAAGGTGGAGGTGGTGTCACTGTTGGCCTTCGTGACCGGCCCGCCCAGGAGGTCCTGGGAGGTGATGCCTGGGGCCATCGTGATCGTGGGCACAACCACGCGGGCCTGGGCTGCCATGAACATCGGCGTAACGATGGCGTCGTAGAGCTTCCGCGTGGGGTCGCCCTGTGCCGACAGGTCGTAATACTCATCGAACTTGATGGCGAAGGGGATGTCCACGGCCAGGCTGATGACCGTGGGGGTACCCGTCAAGTTCGGGGCCACGCTGTTGGACGGGTTAGCGAACACGTCCGGGGTGATGAGCCCCACACCCCTGGAGCCCCACATGGGCCGGAAGGCCTGGATGATGGCCGCAAGTGGGCCCGTGAGGTTGAAGGTGTTGTATGCCGCCTGGAGCTTGAACTGGATGCCCTGGATGGCCGAGGCGGGGTAGAACGGGCTGATGGTGAGGGTCTTCCCCCCGCCTGCCGTCCAGGTGTCCGTAACGTCCACGTAGGCCTTGATGCCAGTCACGATGTCCAACTGGTCCAGCCGGGTGGTGGGGACGTTCTTCTGGGAGCCCTGTACCTGGGTAATCCCCACGTTCTCGTTACCGTTGTCCGGCACGAAACGGCGCTGGGTGCTGTACTTCGGCACCCCGAAGGCGGACCCCGGAGCCGGGGCCGACTGGTTCGTGGTGGGGCCCGCCCCTGCCACTGTCTGCTGGGACATCTACAGCGCTCCTTCTTGTGGTGAGGTAGAGGTGGTGGTCCCACCGCTAAAGAACGATGCCGCCCCTGGGGCACCCAGGTGGGTGAACAGGACGCGGAACACTGCCGCGAACGCGAAGACCCCAAAGGTGAGGATCATCAGGTCCACAATGGGGTTCTCGATGGCTTCGTCCTTCTTGCGACCCACTGCCGCAAGTAGGACCACCACGCCGATGACTACGGCAGGTGCTAGCCATGGTGGCCTAGCTGGCTTTGCGGGCCCCTGCTGTGTGGTCTGTGTTGCCACTGGTGGTACTCCTTCCCTGGCCTTGCTGGAGGTGGTACATGGGAGCGGCTGGGGACCCCTCGCGCCATAGGCGGAAGCAGTGTTTGTCATCGTACTGGGGTGGCATCGTGTCGCGGGGCCACCCCATTTCATGCAGGCGGGTCACATCCTTCGTGTAGTTGATACGGAACAGGGCACAGTAGTTCAGTTCCGTAAGTAGTTGGATGTTCAGGCCTACCGGGCGCTGGAACCCAGCCATGGTGGCTAGGCCCTTCTCTCTCCCTGCCCGGTAGCACCTCTGGATGATGTCGGACCCCGCCATGGCAGCCGCGGAGGCGTGGTAGAAGTCGTGGCCCTCATCTATGTAGAGGAGGGAGGGCCTGTCCGCGGACTGGGTGGCAAAGAACCGCTCTGCACACTGGACCACGAACGCCATGGTGTTCCGCTGGGTGGCGGACTGGTCCTTCCAGTCTCCCTGGATACGCTGGGCTATGACCGTCTGGGTGGGGTGGGCGTCCCGGTCCCAGACCAGGGGCCAGTCCACCATCCGGGACATAGCCACGGAGCCGGGGATGGTGTCCCCCTTCGCCATCATCCGGTAGAGCTTCCGGGGGCTGGTACCGTCCGCTAGTGTCTCGGCCCTCCAGCGGGGCTTAGTGTCCAGGACCAGGATACGTCCGTTCGGGTAGTCCTTACGGAAGCAGGTTAGGAGGTAGTTGGCCAGGGTGGACTTGCCCGTGCCATTAGCACCCACCAGGATAGCCCGGTCGGATGCCCTTAACCTGATGTCCGTAACCATGTGGTGGTGCTACTCCCCATCCTCGGGCACGATGGCGTCCGGGTTCGGGACTTCCACGGCGGGCTCAAACGGAGCCCACCCCGGCATCGGGGGGCCTGCCTCCGGGGCATCGGGGAACCCCTCGGGGACCACTGCCGCCTCATCGGGGGCGGGCTCGAACGCGGGACCCTCGGGGGCCACGGGTTCCTCCCGGTCTTCGTTGTAGTCCACGACGGGAGCGGCCACCTCGTAGGCCTGGCCCTCCAGTTCGGCATCGTGGGCCACCAGTTCCGGAGGGATGGGGCCGAAGGTGCCTTCCACCGCGTCCCCGGCCTGTGCCATGGCTAGGGCTACCTGCTGGGCGCCACCCTCCCCGAGGAGCACATAGCGGGCTATCTCGTGGAGGAGGGGCATGGTCCGGAGGAGGTCATCGTCCGAGAGGATGCCCCGCTGGGCGATCTTCTGGAGGCCCACCGCTAACATGGCCATGTTCGGCGGCATGGCGGAGCCGAGGGCCAGGGTTACCTCCTGGAAGCGTCCCTGCATGGGGGTGAGGGTCTTAGCTGGCTGGGGCGAAGGGTTCGTATCCGTAGGGGTGAGGGCTCTGGCCATTCTGTCCCTGAACGATGCCACTGGTGTCTCCTTGTGGTTGTGCGGGTGGGGTGGGGACGGGGCGGGGTCGTGCGGGTGCCTGCTGTACCTGGGTCATGGCCCGGTAATCCTTCTGGAACTGGGACAGGCCCTTCATGTAGTCGGCCCAGGTGATGGCCGCGAGGATAAGGCCCGCCTCCTCCGCTATGGAGGCTATGGCCTTCTGGGCACCCTTCGGGAGCCGGGGCCAGATGGCATCCATGACGGGCTCAAACATCTGTGCCGCGTCATCATCCGGGATGTCCACGGGGATCATGGGCTTAGGCGCCCCAGTGTTACGGTGGACCACCTCGCGGGCGGACCATTCCGTGGTGCTCCCTCCGAGGGCCACCCAGAGGGTCATCACCTTAGGAGGGGTCTTCCCTCTACGCTTGCCAGGAGGGGGCGGGGGGTTACCCCCTCCTGGTGTCTGTTGGCCGGGGGCCGGGGCCGACATCTGGCCGTCTACACACTTGTGGGCCCGGAACTGTCCGGTACCCGTGAGGGTTAGCTCCCTGCCACAGTCTGGACAGTTCGCCTTCGTCCCCGGCTGGCCGTAGTAGGGGAGGGCCTGGACACCGTTAACGATGCCGGGGTCTACGGGCTCCCCTACCTCCTGGACAGTCATGGAGGAGAAGTCCAGGTCCATCGGGCCCCCGGCCATCACTGGCCATCCACTGGGGCCACGGGACGCCACTGCCGATAGGCCACCTCAAGGGCCCCAGGGATGAGGGCCAGTAGGGCCTTCTCCGTGACGGGGCCAGGGAGGACGGCCACTTCCCCGATGAACACGGGGACGAACAGGCGGACGAACCTCCAGCCCTGCTTGAGTAGGTTCGCCTGCTTCGGGGTAAGTAGGGCCTGGATCATCGGCCCCTCCGCCCGTATGGCTTCGGACGCTTATGGGGGGCCGGGGTGTCTTCCACCACGGGCTTATCCCCTTCCGCCTCGGGGGCGGGGGGTGGGGGCTCCTCGGCCACTTCGGTCACTTCTCCCTCTGCTGGGGTTGCGGGTATCTCCTCGGCCACCTCCTCGGCCACCTCCTCGGCTACCTCTGTGGCTACCTCCTCCGCCACGTCCGCGGCCACGTCTGCCGCGGTGGCCACTACCTCCTCCGTGGAGGGGGCGGACACCAGGGCGTCCACTGCCACGCCGATGGCGGACTCTGCCGTCTCCTGTGCCTGCTCTGCCTCCTCGTGGACATCGACTATGGCACCCTCATGGATGCCTAGCCGCTTCTCCACCTCTGCTAGTCGGGCCTCATGCTGGCCCAGCATGAAGGAGGCATCCACTGGGGGTGGGGGTGTCTCGATGGTCATGGGGTCCTCTCCTGTCTCCTAGGTCTGGATCGGCGGGACCCCCCGCCCAGGACAGGAGAGTGAACCGGGCGGAGGGTCATGCCGCGTCCCCAGACACCGCGGTGTCAGTCTATCGGACCCCGGTACCCCTGTGAAGGGCGGAAGTCAAGCCCCCACCAGGGTGATGTGGCCCCATACACCCTACCCCCCCGGATTGTCAATAGGCCTAGGACGGCCTGTAGGAGCCCCTACGCCCCATGACCCCCTCCAGAGTCCTCTCCATCACGGGTCCCGCCGATAGGCCCGCCTGGAGCATCGGCCCAGGTCAGGGGGGGTGAGGAGGACAGAACGGACAGGGGGCTTATACCACACCCCTCCAGGCCTGTCAACTATGTGACCTGGAGGTCACATATGGACGGCCCGCGGTGTTTATACACCCGAGGCCCTGGATGTGTCAAGGGCTACCTGTGACCGGAGGGTCACGTATTGACCGGGTGCCCGCCTGGTGGGATGATGGGGTGTTCCCCGCACACCGCGGCCCCTCGGGTTGCCCGAGGCTTATACAGCACAGGAGAGCAGATGTCAAACGACACAGACGTGGCCACCACCACGTCCATCCCAGCGGAGCCACCCACCCTGTCCCTCGCGGAACTGATGGCCAGGGGGTCCATCACCCAGATGTCCCTACCGGCCCTCCTGGAGGATGCCGACTTCATCGTGGGCAGGGCCCTCACAGCGAAGGACACCCTGCTATCGGTCCCCATCGCCATCACGGGCCTGGCCTTCCGCTGTGTGGCGGAGGGTGGCACGGTCAAGGGCGAGAAGGTACCACCGCGGGACTACGTGAGCGTGGAGTACGTGGCCCTGTCCGAGGACCCGAACCGCTGTGTGGAAGGGGTCTTCAATGATGGGTCCACTGGGGTCCGCCGTCAGTTAGTCCAGTGGCTCCAGTCAAAGGGCGCCCTCCCAGCCGGGGTGGACCCGGACGCGGCAGTGGCCACCGTGAAGACCCTGCCGGGTGGGGAGTCTGGGGACATCATCTACGCCCTGGCCGATGGAACCCAGCCCACCCTCCGCCCCCTGGTAGCACCGCGGGGGCTCCGTAAGTCCGACTATGAGGGTCCGGAGGGTCCGGCTACCACGTACTACCTCGCGTAGCCCGCGTCACTCCGGGCTATCGAGGTGAACCCCCCGCCTGGTGACAAAAGACCACCTACCCCCGTGGGTGGGCTGTATGGCTACCACTGTGCCGACTGCCCGAAGCGTAAAGGCAGCCACATGAGCCGGACCAGGGCCAGGCGGGGGGCCTCCTCTCATGCGAGGCTCTGCCCCTCTCATCATGTGTTCATCCTCCGTGAAGGACTGGCCACCCTAGAAATGTGGGGGGGCCACACGGATGGCCCGTGAGCGTGACTACGCGGCAGAGTACGCCCGCCGTGTAGCAAGGGAGCGGGACCGGGCCACAGTAGAGGGTAGGCCGTTCGATCCAGGTAGGGCCCGAGGCCACGCGGACAGGGCCGACGAACTAACCCGTTCGGCCATCAGGAGGATAGCCACACGTAACGCCCACCTCCTCGGGCTAGACCCCGAGGAGTACCGGGACATCATACAGGGCGCCATCCAGACACAGGGGGATGACGCGGAGGCAAGGGAGGGGGTCCTGGTGTTCTTACGGGGCCAGAGGGCGTCCATATCGGACCCCACAGGGGTAGGGCGGGACCTGTTTAACAACCGCCCCCTATGGCTCCCCATTGAACTGTTCTACTACCACGCGGGAGAGGGTGCAGCATGACCACAGACCGGCTAGGCCATCCCCTCGGGGACCACAGGGACGGGCCCCCGACCGTTCCTGTGGTGCCCCAGGAGACGGTACTAACCCCGGACTGTGGGCACCACTGCTATGGCATGGCGTGGGATGGCCCCCAGATTAAGGTCCACTGTACGCCCTGCCATACGGGGGAGTGTGCGGCCCTGGACCGGCCCTATGGCCACGCCCCGGCCTGCCTGTCCCAGGGGCGCCCCGCCGTGGACTACGCCCTGGGGAACCCAGACAGTGAACAACACTGCCGGGCCTGCCACTGTAGCTGTGACCCGGACGGCCCCACCTGTGGCCACTATGCGGGGTGCCCCGGATGTTGAACTGGGAGGGCGTGGACCTGGCACCCGTGGAACACCACTACGAGACGGGCGCCCAGAGGATGAAGCGGTGGAGGGAACAGAACCCGGAGAAGGCCTCCACCCTCCGCTCCCGGAACCAGCGTGACCGGAGGGACCGGCTAGGCCTGTCCACCTATACCTCCACCCTCCCCTTCGTGGGAGTGGATGGGGAAGGAGGTAACCTCCTGATAGGGGACCGGCTCTCCCATGAGTACCTGATGCTCCGGGCCGGGGACCACCTCCTCCAGACAGGGCACCCCCTCACCTGGCAGGAGTCCCTAGGGTTCCTAGCGGACTTGCCCGCGGGGTGTACCTACGTCTCCTACTTCTTTAACTACGATGTGTCCATGATGCTCCGCCGTATCCCTGCCGCGAAGGTGTACCGGCTCCTCCACCGCGAGACACGGGCCTCCCGTGACCACGCCTGGTTAACCTTCCCCGTGGACCTGGAAGGCTTCCAGATTGACTACCTCCCTAGCAAGGAGCTAAAGGTCCGGAGGGTACGCCACCACCCCGAGGGCCCGCCGACCGTGGGCCCCTGGGTGGTGGTGTCTGACGTGGGGGCCTTCTTTCAATGCTCCTTCCTTAAGGCCCTCACCCTCTGGAACATCGGTACCCCGGAGGAGCGTAAGGCCATCGGGGAGGGGAAGGCCCAGCGGGCCGACTTCGGGGAACTGTCCGCGGACACCATCACCTATAACCTCCTGGAGATACGCCTACTCCAGGACCTCATGGAGGCCTTCCGGGCTGTGTGCCTGGAGGTGGGGTATGTGCCTACGAGGTGGCAGGGTCCGGGGAACCTCGCGGTGGCTGCCATGAAGCGGCACAGGGTCCCACCCACGCGGGAGTATGCCATTAAGGACGCGGTGGCTAAGGCTGCCAATGATGCCTACTACGGTGGCCGGTTTGAGACTACGGCAGTGGGTACCGTGCCTGGTCCGGTCTACCAGTACGACATTAACAGCGCTTACCCCTACGCCATGACCCTCCTACCCTGCCTCCTTCATGGCCGCTGGGTAGACAACGGTAAGGAGCCCGCCTCCCATGACCGTCTCACCCTTCACTACGGCGGGTATCGACCGTTACCTGGCCATGAGGGAGCCATGCTCATGGGCTACCCTGTACGAACTTTGGAGGGCCGTATCTACTTCCCTGGGTGGGGTGCTGGGTGGTACTGGTCCCCGGAGATATTGGCGGCACCTCATCAGAAGTTCGGCACCTCGCGGTCCTGGAAGTACCTCAAGGAATGTGAGTGTGAACCCTTCGCCTGGGTGCCTGACGTGTACTCCCAGAGGGTGGGGCTGGGGAAGACGGGACGGGGTATAGTCCTCAAGCTACTTCTTAACAGCCTCTATGGGAAGCAGGCCCAAAGTGTCGGAAGCGCCCCCTACGCTAACCCCATCTATGCCGGACTCATCACAGCCATTACCCGAGGACACCTCTCCACCCTTGCCCACTCCGGGCCCTCCTGCTGTAGTGATGTGTTCATGCTCGCTACAGATGGTGTCTTCACTGGTATGCCCAGGCCGATTGTGCCGGATAAAGTCCTCGGAGGGTGGGACCTAGAGGCCCACCCCGAAGGCATGTTCATAGTCCAGCCTGGCCTCTACTTCACCTCATCGAACACCATGCCGAAGACCAGGGGGATGCCTACCCAGGTGGCCGTGGAGCATGAAGCCCAGTTCCGGGAGGCATACGTCCGGATGAGGCAGACCATGGACATCGAACAGGGTAAGGTTACCATCGGGGTGGACTGTGGGGACGCGGCCCACCTGGAGGAGTGTAAGGGTATCCACAACTTCACGGGCCTCCGGATAGCGTCCCACCGCGGGGACCTCACACTGGCAGGGCAGTGGGTGGACACCCCCAGGACTATCTCCATGTGGTGGGGTGCTAAGCGGGATGACTCCCCTGTCACCATCGGCGGCATCATGCGGACCCTCCCGCGGGAGGGCTCCCCCCTCGTGGTGTCGGTCCCCTACAGTAAGGACATCGGTAAGCTACTGGATAAGGCACGACTAGAGGAGGGCTGGGACCAGGGTGCCCAGCCGGACTGGGCCGATATCGTCTTCAACGCAGAGGAAGTCCTATGAGTATCACAGGTGGAGTACAGGGTGGGGTTACGGCTGTAGCAGAGCGGCCCCCCGCCGTCAGGCCTAAGCCCTCCAAAGTGTGGAAGGGGGACCTAGTGATCACCACCGCGGGGGACGTGATCACGGATTACGAGGTACATGGCCGGATCATCCCGAAGGCCCCGAACTGGATGGTGTCCATGTGTACCGTCCTCGGCCCGGACCCAGGCACCCCCCAGCCCACCTACGCCACGGCCCTCATCGACTCCACGAACGCGAACGCCACGGGTGGGAAGGTCATGGACGTGTACGGCCAGCCCCAGGTCCCGTCCGTGTGGTTCGACTTCATCCTGGGCCACGACCTCTACGTCCGTCAGGTGGAGGCCCGCCACATCATTGACGGGTTCGGTATCTACAACACCCACGGCCCGGACGCGAACTGGGACGCGGCTGGGTTCTGGATACATGACCACGCCTGGTTCGCCCATGACCCCGCCCACGGTGGGGGCCCCGACCATGGGGATGGGTGCCAGGTCCAGGAGGGCCTTAACGTCAAGCTACGGGACGGCATCCTCCAGGGTAACAACGATGTGGCAGCCTTCCCAGGTGCTCCCGCGAACACGAACACGTCCATTATGGTGTCCGAGAACTTCGCCCCTAAGGACCCCATCGGTAACCTGGACATCCAGGGCCTATGGCTGGGTGGGGGCCTGGTGGCTAGTGTGAACATGAGCAGTAAGGGCCAGGTCCTCAAGTTCGGCACCATAGCTAACAACAGGTTTCTCCCCTCTGCCCGTCAAGCCCAGTTCCCCATCATCCATGGCTCCCTGGCCACTGGTGTCCTCACGGGGAACGTGTGGGATGACACGGGCGCCCCGGTCCTGGTCAACGGCCACGGTGGGAACTGATGGGCGGGTACGCGGAGACGGGCTCCTCCCGCTACTCCCAGTCCCACGCCCGCCTCCCTGCCGCGGGGGGTGCTCCCATCCCTGCGTTCGCCTTCTCTGGGGTGTTCACTGTGGACGGCCCACTCCCCGCTCCCTGGACTGTCCAGGCTGGAACGTGGGACGTGGACCACACTCTGAACGCCCCATCAGGGGCCGCTATCGACGTGGGCACAGATGGGGACCTAACCATAGCCACGGTGGATATGGGGAACACCACCCCTGGGAGTGTGGCCTGTCAGATATACATGCCAGGGGCCACCCCCGCGGTGGGGGTGTCGGGCTGTGTGGCCCTGTTCGCGGATACGGACAACTACCTGGCCGCGTGGTATGACTACTCCGATAGTAGCGTCCACGCCATCCAGGTGGTCGGCGGGGTCCAGACAGACCTAGGTAACGCCACGGTCCCGGTCCCTCTCCAGACAGACACCCCTCTGTTCATCGTCTCGTATAGCGGGGACGGTACGGCCTGCTCCATGTTCTACCTCCCCACCTCCACCACCATGTATAGCGGGCCCTACGACTCCCGCGTGGCTGGCACGGGTGGGGGCATCATCACCACGGCATCGGACCCGGACCCCGCGAACTGCTCGGGGGCCACCACGTTCGGGGCTAGTAACGATGGTGGGGTGGCACCTGTGGGGACCGCCTTCGCGGACAACTTCCACAGGGCGGACTCCCTGGACCTGGGAGCCCCCTGGCAAGTGGGTACGGGTCACGTAGGTGTCTCCTCGGACCAGGCAGCGAACACGGGCGGAGGGGCAGCGGCCACCACCCACATAGATGCACAGGCAGCCTTCGGGGCCACCCTGGGTACCTACTCCTTCACGGCCCCGACCGGGTGGGACTCCACGCTGGGCCCGTCCACGTCCGTCATCATGGTGGTACTGGATGACGGGACCCATAACAACGGCATCACGGTGGAGATAAACAACAGCGCCCCACCCACCTGCCAGGTGGTGTGCTCCAATGAGACAGGGACTCTGTTCATCGCCACTGACCAGCCCTTCGCGGCTGGCACCATCTACAGCCTGGTGGTGGATGAGGGGAGCCCTAATAACATCCACTACCTGGCCAATGGGGCCCTCCAGGAGGAGTGGCACAGTGATCTAACCGGGACAGTGTGCGCCCTGGCCTCCTTCAACAGCCCCGCGGACTACCCCCTAGCGTCCCTGTTCACCTTCACCCCAGGGGAACCCGCGGGGGGTGGTGGGTCCCATGACTACGGCTCCCACAGGCTGTAAGAACTGTGCCCGCCCCGGACTGTGGTGGCTGGAGGTAACCCTGGGCATGGATAACCTGGGGCCCTTCTGCTGGGTCCATGGTAAACTGGCAGAGCAGAGGTGGGGCGGGCGCCTGTTCACCATCAGACCCGCATACGGAAGGGAGAAGGTCCATGGGTAACTTCCCATACGGGACCACGAAGGACCGCGTGGAGCAGGCCGTGGCCCAGGGCCGTGACCCCTACACGCTGGGCCTTCCGCGGGATGAGGTGGAGGACATCATCTACGCCATGAACGCCTCCGCCCTGGACTATGACCCCATCATCGTGGTGGTGGGATGCCGCCACGCCTGCCCGTGTGGGGAGCCGTGTCCGCGGGACCTCAAGGGGCACAGGCGCCACCGCTGCCAGCCACACAAGTGGTGGAGCCCGGAGGACTTCCGGGAGTGTTCCCAGATGGCACCCGTTCGGCCTATACGGCAGGCCGGGTAACTGGCCGATACTAGAACTACCAGCACACCCTACCGACAGGAGAGCACACCATGAACCCCCTACTACTGCTCATCGTGGTGTTCGTTGCCACCATCATCGGCCTGGCCGTCGTGGCCATCACCCGCGGCATCCGTAAGGCCAACTGGAGCACCGCTAAGGACGTGGCCGCGTATAACGCCCACCACAGGGCAGGCATGGCCCCAGGCCTGGACGCTGTGAGTAAGGCCCGCCGTATCACCCCTCCCGGAGGCCACCTGTGGCCGTCCTCGGAGGAGCGGGCCGTCCGCCGTCTGGAGGGTGAGTCCATCCCCTCCCGGTTTGACAGGTGGTAAGCGGAGGGGCGGACAACCCCGAGGACTTCCACCCGGAGGACTTCGGGCGTTACACCTGCCCCATCTGTGGGCAGCCGCACGACACCCCAGGAGACAAGAAGCGCCACATGAGGGAGAGCCATGGAGAAGCTAAGAAGTAACCGCCGATACGGGCGCCTGATGTGGTGGGTGGACCTGGCCCTGGATATCCTGGCCTGGTTCGGCCTGGCCGTCCTCCTGGACATCCTCCTCACACCCCCAGGGGACCACCCGCTAGACCGGACCTGCCCCGCCATGGCCCGCTGGGGCCATGAGTGTATCTATGGGGCGAAGCACCACGGCGCCCATCATTGTGAGTGTGGGAAGGAGTGGCCTAGGTGAGTAGGTGGGACCGTGGCTGGAGAGCCACCATCCTAGCGTCCATCATCATCATTCCATCCAGCCTCATTCTCGCCTTCCACTGGCACTACTGACAGGAGAGCACCGTGATACACACCCTAACCGTGACCGTAGACCTCCCCCGCCTGGTCCCTGCCGCCACAGTCATAGACGCCATGAGGGACACCCTCCAGGCCGAGGGCTGGGCGGCTAACGTCGAATGGTCCGATGTGGAGTCTATCTCCGTAGCGGCCCAGGATGCCAGCCCCAGGAGAGGGTGATGGCCTACCACCCGCGGGTATGGCTCCCCTGCCCAGATGAGGAGGACCACGAACCCCACGAACAGCATGACACCTACTGGGGCCTGTGGTCCGCCTGCATGGGTATACCCGTTCGGCCTATTGAGGAGGTGGGCCCCCTGCTCGATACTAAGAGGGTAAGCACACCTACCCAGGAGGACTGAACCATGGAAGACACCTACACGATGCCAAAGGTAACCCCGGCACAACAGAAGCGCTACGACGGCATGGCCGCGGTCTACGCCCTAGCTCTGGAGGAGGACCCCGGCATGGGGACCCACCACCGTAAGGAGGACGTGAAGGCGTCCACCATCGCGGAGGCCATCCGGGGCCTTAAGACCCTCGGGCGGACTGACCGCTGGAAGGGCCGCTGTGAGCAGTGGGCCCGCATGGTGGAGGGTGACTGGGACCAGGGCTCCACCTGGGGCCTGTTCCAGGGCGGCATCTACGCGAACATGGACGCCCAGTAATGGGCGCCACGGGCGAGAAGATACGGGACCTGGCCTTCACCTCCTACCGGGAGGGCCTGACCTGGGAGCGGGCCACAGCC
>Ga0265338_10007731_pt1 | contig 13230 bp, 8 predicted proteins | sample 42126metaG_FD_193579 | JGI IMG/M metagenome (GOLD analysis project Ga0265338, IMG submission 193579) | Rhizosphere microbial communities from Carex aquatilis grown in University of Washington, Seatle, WA, United States - 4-21-26 metaG | ecosystem: Host-associated > Plants > Roots > Rhizosphere >... | reverse complement strand
TCTGGATCGGCGCGGACGAGGTCATTCACATTTTTGATTTTCGCGACGGCGTCCTGACAAACGACGCGGTGGTCCGTGTTCATGACGCGGATCAGCGCGGCGTCCCGTGCGGATTGGCGGTGGCCGGCGACGAAAGCTGGCTGTACACGGCGAACGTCTGGGGCCAGCGGGTTTCGCAAATCAACCTGCTGGCGCGCACCAACGTTGGGGACATCAGTTTCGGCGCCGGGGCCGGGGAACTGGCGCCGAATTTCACCAAAGGCGCTGAAGTCAGCATGGACGTGGCCGCTGTCACCAAGAGGATGGCCGCCACGCTCGACTCGACGTCGCCGGATGCGCCGTTTCCGTATGCCTGCGCGCTGGACGAGCGGCGCAACCGCCTCTACGTGAGTTTGTGGGCGCGCGCGAGCGTCGCAGTCATTGACATCGGGGCGCACAACGTCGCCGCGACGTGGCCGACGCAGGAGCATCCGAACGAAATGCAGTTGAGCAAATCGGGGCGGTATCTTTTCGTGGCGAACGCGAACAGGAACACGGTGGATATACTTGACACTTCCACCGGCCAGGCCGCCGCCCTGCTGGACGCCTCGCTCTCGCCTGAAGCCAAACCGGCCTCCACCAACATCTCCGGGCTGCGTCCGGAAATGAAGGCGTTTCTGCCAGACGTTCCCGGCTCCACGCCCACCAGCCTCGCGCTGTCGCCCGATCAAACAAAACTCTTCGTCGCCAACGCCGGCAACAACGACGTCGCGGTTTTTGACGTCTCCAATCCGCAGCATAGCCGGTCGCTTGGGTTCATCCCGGTCGGAAAATATCCGACGTCGGTCCGCGTGACGCCGGACGGGCGGCGCTTGTTGGTCGCCAACGGCAAGGGCATCGCGCCGCGCGCCAATCCCAAGGGGCCGCAGCCGGGCAAACGCGGTGAATCCAGGGCGCAGTATATCGCCGACCTTGTGCCGGGAACGCTGAGCATCATCGACCTGCCGCGGGGCGGTGATTGGAAAGCGGCGCTCGAACGCTACACCCGCCAGGCTTACGCCAATGTCCCCCGGCGCGGCGAAGTCCCGTTTGCGAGTTCGCCGGACAACCCGGTCCCGTTGCAGGACGGCCAGCCAAGCCCTATTAAGTACTGCATTTACATCATCAAGGAGAACCGCACTTACGATCAGGTGCTCGGCGACCTCAAGCAAGGCAACGGCGACGAGAGCCTTTGCCTGTTCCCGGACAAGGTGACGCCCAACCATCACAAGATTTCGCGGCAGTTCGTTTTATTTGACAATTTTTATGTGGATGCCGAAGTGAGCGCCGGCGGGCATGAGTGGTCGACTGCCGCGTATTCGAGCGATTTTGTCGAAAAGAACTGGCCGGTCAGCTACGGGCACAATCGCACAAAGAAATATCCCTATCCTGCGGAAGGCAGTTTTCCCGCGGCGTATCCGGCCAGCGGCTACATCTGGGACCGCGCGCGCGAAACCGGCGTGAGCTATCGCAGCTACGGCGAGTTTGCCAACGGCTTGAGGGACGGCGTGACGGTGACTCGCGTGCCCGGCCTGCAAAATCATATTGACCCGCTGTATCATGGCTTTGACATTGGCTATCCGGATGTCAAACGCGCGGAGCGGTTCATCGGCGAACTGCGCCGATTCGAGGCGGAAGGCGACATGCCCCGCCTGCAAATCCTGCGCCTTGGGAACGATCACACTTCAGGCGGCGCGTCCGGCGCGTTGAGCCCGCCGGCGCTGGTCGGCGACAACGACCTGGCGCTGGGACAATTGGTCGAAGCGGTGAGCCGCTCAAAGTTCTGGCCGCAAACGGCGATTTTCTCGGTGGAAGACGACGCGCAAAATGGGCCCGACCACGTAGACGCGCATCGAAGCGTGCTGATGGTGGCGAGCCCCTACGCGCGCCACGGCGTGGTCGATTCGACAATGTACTCCACCTCCAGCGTGTTGCGCACAATGGAATTGATCCTAGGCATGAAGCCGATGACGCAATTCGACGCGGCGGCGATGCCGATGTTCAACGCCTTCACGGCCGCGCCCGACGCGGCGGTTTACGAAGCGCGTCCGGCGGGGGTCGATTTGCAGGAGCGCAACCCAAAGTCCGGACGCGCGGCGCGGGAATCCGCGGGAATGGATTTCAGCCACGAGGACGCGGTGGATGACATGGCGCTGAATCGCGCGCTATGGCATGCGGTGCGCGGGGACCACAGCGAAATGCCCTCGCCCGTGCATGCGGCGTTTGTCCTTTCCACCGCGAAAGACGGGGATGACGATTGACGCGCGCGGCATAATTAGCGCTTGACAGAGCATGGAGGGATTTATCGCATCCTGGTCAATCCGCAGGGGCGGCGCGCGCTTTGCCGGCGGGAAAATGTCGGGGAAAACAGGCCGCGGCGAATCGGTTGACTTGCGGATGGAGGCCGGTATGATGGATGAGTCAGTAGCACAAGTGAAAGCGCGACTATGAAAAAACTAGGATTGACACTTGGCGCCGCGATGGCGGCGTCCCTTCTATTACCCACCGCCGCCTGCGCCCACATTGTTCCCGGGGCGCCTCATGGGTTTCACGACGGGTTTCTCCATCCGCTGACCGGGTTCGACCATGCGCTGGCGATGATCGCTGTCGGATTGTGGGCGTCGCAACAGCGCGGACGCGCCATCTGGTTGATCCCGCTGACGTTTGTGAGCGTGATGACGCTTGGCGGCGTCTTCGGCTTGACAGGCGCTTACGTGCCGGGGGCAGAACTCGCGATTGCGGCCTCGCTGCTGGTCTTAGGGGGGTTGGTCGCGACCTTTACGCGTTTTCAGCCGGGTTTGGCGATGTTGCTGGTTGGATTTTTCGCGCTGTTTCACGGCTACGCCCACGGGCGCGAAATGCCTGCTTCAGTAAGCGGCCTGGATTTCAGCATGGGCTTCGTTGCGGCCACGGCGTTGCTGCACGGGATGGGATTGGCCCTCGGCTTCGCCGTCAAAAATGAGCGCGCAATTCGCTGGGCGGGCGCGACGATCGCGCTTTCATCGCTGGCGCTGATCGCGGCCTGACACACTTCTTCTGGAAACAAAAGGGCCGGCGCTCAACGCGCCGGCCTTTGATTGTACGGCCACATCTGGCTTCAAAAAGGGGTTCCTCGACGTTTTCAGTGGAATGCGGGGACCTTTGGACGGCCTTGGAAGGCAAGGGTTTGTGCCTTGCGGCCCGGAAACACAGGCTTTTAAGGAAGTTGAATGGCGCCTGGCGATGGTTCCGGACTCAGCGGATCCACTGAAAACGTCGAGGAAGCCAAAAAGGCAACCCGGCCCTTGCGTCATGGCGCGACAAACCCACGCCTCGCGACGCGAAGCGCCCCTCGCCTGCTCCACCTTGTTGAGACTGCTATTAGAGGACAGACTTGCCGGAAGCCTTTGCCTTTGCCCAACGCGCCTTGGCGATGGCGGCGAGTTTGGCTCGCGCGGCAGGGCTCATTTTGCGGCGTTTCGGAGCTGCGGTCGCAGGCTTGGCGGCTGTTTTTCCGGCGGCGGCATGAACCTTGGCCCAACGCGCGCGTTGCGCCGCGGCGATGCGGGCTTTCGCTTCCGCCGACATCTTCCGGCGCCCGCCAGGGGGCCTGCCTAGCGGCTTGCCAGGGGGCCTGCCGGGGGGCCTGCCAAGTTTTTTTGCGGCTGGCGCGGCTGGCGCCTCTGCGCCGCCGGCAAGGTCCGCCAACTCCGCTTCCAGCTTTTCAATTTGTTCCTTGATCGCGGCTACTTTACGCAGTTGCGATGAACTTAAACTCTGAAGGTTTATCATAAGTGGAGGCCAGATTGAGTCACTGGGAGTATGCATGTCAAGCGAAGATAGCTACTTATTTCCCTGATTATGACTCTATCCTAACTGGCCAGCTTCACCCAAAGAGTCTTCAAGTAAGCCGGTTCCCCGGCATGAATCGGGAAGTCAGGAGGTTGCGGCGAGTAATGCCGCCTCTCTATTCGCCGTCCTGCCGCATGAGTTGCTTCTTCAACGTCCAAAAGAAAACTCTCCGCCGGATATCCGGCGGCGTTTGTGGATGCGAAGAGAATGCCGCCCGGTTTGACTAAGGGAAGCGCCGCCGCTATCAGTTTCCCATAATCCTTCTCCGCCCGAAAGACTCCGCTCTCCTTCGATCTTGAAAAAGTCGGCGGATCCAGAATGACAATATCGAAAGCGCGCTTCTTTCTGGCAAGACGCGTGAACCAATGAAACGCGTCGCCGGCTAGAAACTCATGTTCGGCGGAATCCAGGGAATTGACGCTGAAGTTTTGCCTTCCCCAATTCAGATACTTTCGCGATAGGTCTATGCTGGCGGTCTTCGCTCCGCGCATAGCGGCGCAAACGGAAAAAGCGCATGTGTATGCAAAGGCGTTCAGCGCTTCACGGACCGGGCCCAGCGCAAACTCAGGCGCAACGCAGCCAGTCAATAATCGCCGGCGATTCTCGCGCTGGTCTAAAAACAAGCCCACGGATCCGCCCTCCGCGAAACTCAACTCGAAACGAACTCCGTTTTCCCGCACGGCAAACCGGTTCGCCGCGGCCTCGCCGCGAAGAAGCGCCATCGTTTGATTGACGGGCTGGCCGGCAAGCAGCTTATGGTAGGCCGCATGGCACGGCAGCGACTCAACCATCACCAACTCTTCAGCGTTTAACGGCTTCTCAGCCGCGGACATGATAAAGTCCCCCAATCTGTCGACGTATAGCCCCGGCCATCCGTCCGCGGCGCCATGAACCAAACGATAGGCGTCGGTTAGAGACGGATCTATAATCGCGGCGCGCAGTTGGGCGCCGGCTGCCTTGGAAAAGTCAGGGGCATTGCGGAATTCCAGAGGCTCATTCGTCACTGGATGACGAAACGCAAGTTGGGCCGCGTGCAGGCAAAGGCGCGGGGCCGCCGCGCCTCCGTAAAGCCTGTCCCCCAGGATAGGGATGCCCTCGCCGGCGGCGTGGACCCGAATCTGGTGGGTGCGCCCGGTCAACGGTTCGGCCTCCCAAAGGAACGCGCCGCCGGCCTCGCCGACGAACGAGAAGCGCGTTTCAGCGGGCTGCCCCGCGGCGCCGCTGGCATAACGATCGCCCACGCGCGATAATTTGGTTTTGACTGTAAAATGGGCTCGCGCGTGGGCGCGGTCGGTCAGAAACGCGTATTTCTTGGCGACGCCGCGGCTTTCAAACTGCTGCGTCAATGACCGGTTGGCTTGCGGCGATTTGCCGAACACAATCAGGCCCGACGTTTCCTTGTCAAGACGATGAATAATGGCAAGCCGGCTCCAGCGCGGCTCCCGGTTTTTAAGCCATTCATAAAGGCCCTCGTTCGCAAACGGCGCCGGCGCGTGAGTGTTCCAGCCCGGCGGTTTCACCGCCACCAGCAGATGCTCATCTTCATGCGCGATCAAATTCACGCGCCGAGGCTATAATATCCCGAGGCGAAACGGCGCTCATTTCGCCGCGGTTTTTCTCTGGCCACGTCTTCGGCGGTTGTGCATGTTCGTCGGATGAATAATCCCAATCAGAGAACGGGAATGAGCCGCCGCCGGTTTCTCGCGGTGGCGGGCGCGGCGGCCGTGGTGGCGCCAACCTTTATCCCCGCGCGCGCGCTGGGACGCGGCGGCGCGACGGCCCCCTCCAACCGCATTGTGATGGGAGTGGTGGGTTGGGGATGGCAGGGGCCGGAGAACACCAAGAATTTAATGGGCTGGGACGATTGCCAGGTCATCGCCGCGTGCGACCTCGACAAAAAACATCTGGGGGAGGCGGTCGACACGATTAATTCACATTACGGCAACAAGGATTGCCAGACCCACCATGATTTTCGCGAAATGATGGCGCGCAAGGACATCGACGCCGTCATGATCGCCGTGCCCGATCACTGGCACGAACTGCTCGCCGTCGAGGCGCTCAGGAATGGAAAGGACGTTTACGGCGAAAAGCCGCTCGCAAAAACAGTGGCGGAACAGCAGCGCATCGTTCACGCCGTGGAGAAATACAATCGGATCTGGCAGATGGGATCCTGGCAGCGCTCCCAGGCGCATTTTCGCAAAGCGGCGGAGATTGTCCGCAACGGGTTCATCGGGAAAGTCACCGAAGTGCATGTCGGCCTGCCATCCGGCAACACCGACAACGCCGACACCGGCAAATTCACCTCGCCCACCGACCCGCCGCCTGAATTGGACTACGAAATGTGGATTGGCCCCTCGCGCATGGAGCCGTACATCAAGGCCCGCATTCACAAGAACTGGCGCTGGAACTACAACACCGGCGGCGGCCAATTGCTTGACTGGGTCGGCCACCACGTCGACATCGCCCATTGGGGGCTCGGTTTCGACCTCAACGGGCCGCACGAGATTGAGGGCCACGGCGAATTCCCCCCCAAAGACGCCGTTTGGAACACATGCACCAAATACCGGGTCGAGCTGCAATATCCCGATGGCATCAAGATGATCATTGCCGGCGGCTACGATGACATCAAGAAAGGCACAAAATGGATCGGCACGGATGGCTGGATTTATGTGGACCGCGACAAGAAATTCGAGTCCTCAGACGAATGGTGGAAGGAAATGCCCAAGCTGCCCGACGACATGGCCAAAATCAGGCTCTACCAATCGGACAACCATGCCCGCAATTTTCTTGACTGCGTCAAGTCGCGCAAGCCGACCGTAGCCCCGGTGCAAGTCGGGCATCATTCCGCCATCCCGGGCCATCTCGGCCTGATCTCGATGCTTGTCGGCCGAAAAATCCATTGGGACGTCAAGCGCGAGAAGATCCTGCACGATTCCGAAGCCAGCGCCCTGCTATCGCGCCCCTATCGCAAGCCGTGGCGCATGGCTTAAGTGATCTTATCGCGCTTGAAGGTTTGTGCCGCGCCGTTAGACTGAGGCGGAAAACAGCGCCGGCCCCATAGCTCAAATGGATAGAGCACGAGTTTCCTAAACTTGTGATCCAGGTTCAATTCCTGGTGGGGTCACCATTTGGACTTCACAAAAGAGAGGCTCAAGGCGCGGCGGAGCCGCCGCGTTGCGGCGCCATTTCCACGGCGTTCACGCGGCGCAATTCGGCGATGGACGCGCCAGTCGATTGGTTTGTCAATAGAATCGTTACGCTCGGAGCAACCACCTTGCATGTCAGCGACATTTTGGGCGTCACCGGCAAATTCGTATGGGCAACGCGCACCGTTTGGAACAGGTTGGTTTCTATGTTCTCGATAGTGACGTCCAAGGCCCCGGCGGGGATTGGGAGACCCGCGGCGTCGCAGGGCTCAAAGCTCACATTCAGCATTCCCGGTTGCGCAAAGGTGTATTTCAGGACGCCACGATTTCCTATCATCCGCACGCGCTGCTCGGCTACCGCCGCCGGAGAAAAGGCCCGCCACACGTCATAGGAAACCTCCAACGCGAGCGATTTGGGAATCGCCGGATGCGCCACATGCATGACAAGCATCACCGTGCTGGGCGCGCTCCACGACGCCTGCGGCAAAACCGCCGACTCATTTTCCACGAGGGCGTGGTTGATCGTCCCGCGAAAACCGCGCGCCCGAAGCAGGGCCCAAAGCGGATACTCCCACGTGTCGTCGTCCACCTTTAAGAGAACGTTTGTGCAGCCCATTCGCAGGATGTCGTCGGCGACCGCAGCGGTCGGCTTCGCCAACTCTGGCCGCACGGCGAAGCAAAGTTCCTCGCGAGGCGCCCGGAATAGCGCCGAAAGCGTGGGGTAAGTCGGATTGCATGTGACAGCCAGAGCGGCGTTCACGAGCAAAAACGCCGCAATCAAATATACGGCCCATCGCTTGAATCCGCTCCCGATCACTGCGGCGATGAACGGCGCCGCCAACAGAAGATACGAAAGCAGCAAGCGGTCATGCCAGGGATCCCACTTCAACACGGCGCAAAAGAGCAGAAAGCTCGCGCACCACGCCAGCAGGTAAAGGCCGGCCTCCGACGCCGGCTTGAACCAGAAGGCGAACGCGACCGTCGCAGCCGCCAGCAGCAGAGGCATATAGCAATTGCCTAGCGCGGAGCCGTCGGTGATCTTCGCCTTTTCCTGGAAGTGAAACCGCTGGCTTTGAAACGTCCAGGATGGATCGTCCAGCGGTTCGTCCAGCAACGCCATCATGGCGGCGAGCATCGTGTTGAGCCCGCCGGTCACAGCCCGCGAGGGCGTCCGCGTGTAAAGACTTATGTTGCGAACCACATTCGCCGCGACTTTCGCCGGCGTGATAATCCGGCTCACCGTATTCTCGGAAAACGCCGCCCTGGACCCGATTGGGTTTCCCAGCAGACGCCGGTTCCGCATCATCCACGGCCCATCCAGCAGCGCCACGAAGATCAGGATCGCGGCTATTATTTTGACAAGCGGAATGGGCTTGCGCCGGCGGATCATCGCGAGGGCGATCAGCAAGCCAAAAGGAGCGCCGTACAAGGGCGTGGTAGGTTTGGAACTGATGGCCAGGGCGGCCGCGGCTCCGGATATAATATAGTTGACCACATTGCCCGGCTCCCGAAACGACACCCAGGCGAACACAATCGCGCTCATCACCCACGCCGTCGCCGAAAGATCACACAGGCTGCTCACCGCCTGGTCGTCCGCCTCCGGAAACGTCGCAGTCAGGAAGAGCGCAAGCGCCGCGCAGACGCTCGCCCTCCGCGCGTCCACTCTGCCGGGCAGGGCTCCGGCGGCAAGCGCCTTGGCGATGAAAGCCGCCAAAACCGCGCACGTCACAAGCGACCACCATTGCGGCAAATCCGCCACGCGGTCGCTGCCCCCCAGCAACATCAGTTGCATGATCGCCATCTCGGCGCCGGGCGCATACTCGATTTGCCGCGGAATGTTTGTTGCGTAGGCGGCAACGCTGCGCTGCTGCATCCAGTGCATCACGCGCGGCATGTGGAAGGTCTGCGAGTCCCAGACCGTTGTCGGCGTCGCGAAGGCGAATAGTCCGAGAATCAACAGAAACAGCAACGCGCCAACCGTAAGCGCTCTTGCCTGTCCCGGCGCACCGCGCCACGCGCCAACCCACCACGCAGCGCTCCAATTCCCCACACGGTCGCCAAGGACGAAGAACAACGCCGCCAACGCGCATGCGTCGACGGCCAGCCACATTGAGAGGCAAAAACCAGGCGTCAAACAACTCAGCGCGCCCGCGCCTTCGGTGATCGCAATGCACGCGGCGCCCGTGGCGACCGTCGCGCCAGCCCACGCAAGGGCGAAACTGGTCCGAAACCCGCGCCGGGCCGCCCGCAGATAAAAGCACCTGCCCGTCAAGAGGAGGAATAGCCAGATCGGAGCCAGACGCAGCAACAGGAGGGCCATCGTCATCCCCTGTCAACTCAACAAGCGATAATGCCCGACCCAGGGCAGCTCCTTGTATTGCCCGCCCGCGGCGTTGATCACGCCGAGGATCATCAGGAAGAGCAGCCCGAACCACGCCGCGAAGTGAAAGGGCGCCAGCAGGCATATAAAAAACGGGATCAGCGAAAAAAGAAACAGCGCGCAGTAAATAATAAAAAACGCGAGGAACAGGACCAGCGCTTGATTGGAATGAAACCGCGCGAAGCGCGAATGCGGCGCCGCCAGGATCGAGACAATCAGCAGCGGCCCCAGGTACGCAATCACCGCCAGGACCTTGTTTTGCGCAATGTCCGCCGCCTCATCTGTGGCGGCGCCCGGCGGCGGGGTCGCGATGGGCGGCGGCGGCGCATTGGGCGGGACGCTGTCCGCAAGCTCCGCAACCGTTCGCGCGGGCAGCCAATCCGTCATCCCCGGCTTCCACACCAACGCGTCCGCGGAAAGCGCTCCGCTCGCGATGAGGGCTTGCAACGCGGATAGCTCGACCGGCCCGCAAGCCTGGCCGTTCTGCACATAGTGCCACACGCTCACGCCCGGCATCCTGCCGTTCCCGCCCCCGCAAGTCAACCAAGGCGACAATTTGGGGTGCGATTGAAAGCGCCGGTCAAACCGGTGACGGCTCGGCAGGAGCCTCGCCCTACCATCCGATGCGTGACCGGCAGTATTAATCGCACCCGACAATTTGCAATCGGTGTTGCAAGCTTCGCTTGACTGTGGCACCCATGTGTCGCGCAACCGTGAGACGCGATGACCGCACAACTCAATCTCAGCGTTGGTCCCATTTCGTTTGGAGCTTGGTGATCGACGCCTTGATCGGCGTCGGCATCGCTTTTTTCACTTCGGGCGACTGGCTGACAATCCTTGCATCCACAACCCTCGCGGCGCTGGTTGTCATCTTTTGCTTCGCCGGCGGCGAAATTTGAAGCCTGCGAGAAACTGCGTTGCGCTCCATTGAACCGCGCCTATATCGTGACGCCATGAAGCCGCGATCCGCCCTGTGCATTCTGCTGACTTCGGCCTGCGTCGCCGCGCATGCGGCGACGGCGGATTGGCCGGATTTTCGCGGGCCGTGGGCCGATGGACGCGCTGTGGCCAAAGGCGACACCAACCTCATTGGCCTGCCTTGGCGATGGAGCGAAACGGAAAACGTCAAATGGAGAACCCCCATTCCCCTCAAAGGCTGGTCGACGCCGGTAGTCCTCGGCGGCCAGATCTGGCTGACGACGGCGACCCCCGATGGACACGATTTCTTCGCCCTATGCATCGACCAGGCGAGCGGCAAAGCGCTGCTTGACAAGCAAGTTTTTCACTGCGACCAGCCGGAGCCGCTCGGAAACGACATGAACAGCTACGCTTCGCCCTCGGCGGCAGTCGAGCCAGGCCGAGTTTACGTCCATTTTGGAAGTTATGGAACGGCGTGCCTGGACACGGCGACTTTCGACGTCGTGTGGCGGCGAAATGACCTGCCTTGCCGCCACTATCGCGGACCCGGCTCGTCTCCCCTTCTATTTCGCAATTTGCTCATTCTCACGATGGACGGCGTTGACGTCCAGTATATGGCGGCGCTCGACAAAGCGACCGGAAAAACCGTGTGGAAGACCGACCGCACGGCGATCTGGAACGACCTCGACGCCGACGGCAAACCGTTGGGCGGGGGCGATTACCGCAAATCGTTTTCCACGCCGATCATTATCGACCCGGCCGGCGGCGCCCAGATGCTCTCCGTCGGCGCCAAGGCCATTTACAGCTATGACCCAGGCGACGGACGGGAACTGTGGAAATTGCGCCATGAGGGCTATTCGCCCGCCGCGCGCCCGCTATTTGACAACGGCGTCGGCTACGCCGCCACCGGCAATGGCAGCGCCGAAATGCTTGCATTGCGCGTCAACGGCCATGGCGACGTGACGGACAACGCGGTGATCTGGCGCGTCAAACGCGGCTCGCCGCGGATGCCCTCGCCTGTGCTCGCCGACGGGATGTTGTTCATGATGACCGACGCCGGGATCGCCTCGTGCGTCGACGCCTCCACCGGGGCCGAGCTTTGGCGCGAACGGATCGGGGGCGGCTACTCGGCGTCCCTGCTCTACGGCGACGGACGCGTTTATTTTCTAAGCCAGGAAGGCAAGGCGGCCGTGATCAAGGCGTCGCGCGCGTTTGAACCCGTGTCAACGAATACGCTTGACAGCGGCTTTCTCGCCTCGCCGGCGGTCTCAGGCAAGGCCCTCTATCTGCGCACAAAAACCGCATTGTACAGAATCGAAAGCAACTAACGCCGCCGCGCCGGGCCGAAGAAATAGCCGCCCCGCACGCGCGCGCCCCGGACTTTTCCCGGAAACCCGGGTTTCTGTCCGGGCTTGTCCTCTTCAAAAAGAGCGGTGTAGGTGTAATCGAATTGTTCGAGCTTCACGCGCGGGATTTTCTTGCTGATAAAGCGTTCGATCGCATAGACATGCGTGGCGTCCGACGCCGTCATGATGGTCATCGCGTCGCCCGAATGGGTAGCCCGCCCGGTGCGCCCGATGCGGTGGATGTAGTCTTCGGGATGCTGCGGCACGTCATAGTTGATCACGTGGCTCACATCGGCGATGTCCAGTCCGCGCGAGGCGATATCTGTGGCGACCAGCGCCTCGTATCGGCCCTGCCGAAATCCCCGCAACGCATCCTCCCGCTCACGCTGGGTCCGATTGGAATGCAAAACGGCGACAGAATGATTGTTCTTCTTCAGAAGACTGGCGACGCGATCGGCTCCGTGTTTGGTGCGGCAGAACACAATCACCGAATCGTAGTTGGAACGGTCAAGCAATTTGAGAAGCAGCTCCGATTTCTGGGCTTCCGCGACCGGGTAAATCGCATGGTCGACTGTGTCGGCGGGGGAGCGCCGGGCGCCAATTAAAATCGTTTCCGGCTCGCGCATGGCCCATTGAATGAGCGTTTCGATCTGCGGCGGAATCGTCGCGGAAAAAAGCGAGGTGTGGCGTTCGCGCGGGCATTTTTGAATGATCCGTTTGACGTCCGGGAGAAATCCCATGTCGAGCATGCGATCCGCCTCGTCGAGCACCAGGTACTTGACATCCTGCAGGCGCGCCGACCCCCGGCCCAGGTGGTCCAGCAGCCGTCCGGGCGTCGCCACGATGATGTCCGCCCCTGCCGACAGCGCGTCGTTTTGGTGTCCGTATCCCACGCCGCCGTAGAGCACGGCCAGCCGCAAATTCGTGAAACGCGCCAAATCGTGGATCGCCGTTTCGACCTGGGCGGCCAGCTCGCGCGTCGGTTCCAGAACCAGCGCCCGCGTCTTGGTCTCGTGCTGTCCCAGCGCGGAGAGTATCGGCAGGGCGAACGCGGCTGTTTTCCCCGTGCCCGTCTGCGCGCTTCCAATCACGTCCTTGCCCGCCAGTATCAACGGCATCGCTCGCGATTGGATAGGCGTCGGCGCCACGTAACCCATTGCCGTCACCCCCTGCAACACCTTCGGTGACAACCCAAATATAGTAAAAGCCATGATTTACAATTGCCGCACTGCCGCCTTTAGGCAAGAGCTATTGACAGGGTCTGGCATTCTAGGTCGAAGCAGCCGTGTCAACTGAAGGCTTCTCCGGGGCCGCCTCGGCGGCGGGCTCGGAGGCAGGAATGGCGGCCGGTTCGGGAATCGGCGGCGGTTCGGCGACAGCGGGCGCAGGCGTTTCCACGGCGGCAGGTTCGCTCTCCGCGGGCGCTGGCGGCGCCTCGGTGGCGGCGCCTTCCACGGGGCCGGCTTCAGTCGCGGCAGCGCCTTCACTTGGCGTGGCTGCCACGGCGCCCGGAGCTTCGACTGCCGCGGCAGGCGCGGCCTCCTTTTTGGGTTCCGGCCTGGGCGGGCGCGGCGCGGGTCTCTTGGCCGTT
>Ga0265338_10007729_pt1 | contig 13232 bp, 12 predicted proteins | sample 42126metaG_FD_193579 | JGI IMG/M metagenome (GOLD analysis project Ga0265338, IMG submission 193579) | Rhizosphere microbial communities from Carex aquatilis grown in University of Washington, Seatle, WA, United States - 4-21-26 metaG | ecosystem: Host-associated > Plants > Roots > Rhizosphere... | reverse complement strand
CGAAGAGCGGCACCTGCACGACCGCGCCCGTCTCGAGCGTGGCGGGCTTCGTCACGTTGGAGACCGTGTCGCCCTTCACGCCCGGCTCCGTCTCGACGACCTCCAGCTCGACCGAGGCCGGCATCTGTACGTTCGACGGCTTTCCGTTCACGGCGAGCACCTGCACGGTCGCGTTCGGCTGCATGAACGGCAGCTCGTCCTCGAGGTCGCCGCGCGGGACGGCGAACTGCTCGTACGACTCCGAGTCCATGAAGTGCACATCGGATCCGTCGTCGTAGAGGTACTGGACGTTCTTCACCTCGGTGTGCACACGCGGGAACTTCTCGCCGGCCCGGAAGGTGCGGTCGACGGTCGCGCCCGAGTCGAGCGCCTTCAGCTTCGTGCGGACGAACGCGCCACCCTTGCCCGGTTTCACGTGCTGGAACTCGACGATCCGCCACACCTTGCCGTCGAGCTCGATGTGCATCCCGTTCTTGAAGCTGTTCGTGTCGACCGTGTCTGCCATCGGCGGGCCAATATAGCTACGAGACGTCCAGCAGATCCTTCGTGAAGCCGGTCATGTTCTCGATGCCGTCGGCGGTGACGACGACGTCGTCCTCGATGCGGACGCCGAACTTCCCCTCGACGTACACGCCGGGCTCGACGGTGACGACGTTGCCGGGCGCGAGGATGTCGCTCGTCTCCGTGGACATGCGCGGCTCCTCGTGCACGGCGAGTCCGAGGCCGTGGCCGAGACCGTGACCGAACATCCCGGCGAACTGGCTGCCCTCGACGACCTTGCGGGCCGCCGCGTCGGCCTCGATCGCCGGCAGCCCCGCGCGGATCGTGTCGAGCGCGGTCTCCTGCGCGGTGAGCACGACCGCGTACGCCTCCCGCGCCTGCTCGTCGACGGGACCCGTCGAGAACGTCCGCGTGTAGTCGGACGCGTAGCCGTCGACGGTGCAGCCCGCGTCGATGACGACGAGCTCGCTCCGCTCGATCGTCCGGTCGCCGGCGCGCGCGTGCGGCCGGGCGCCGGTCGGGCCCGCGCCGACGATCGACTCGAACGCGAGACCGTCGCCGCCCTCCTCGTGGAAGAGCCGCGTCACGTCCCACGACACCTCACGCTCCGTGCGGCCGATGAACCGCACCTCGCGCAGCCGCTCGTACATGCGGTCCGTGATCGCGCAGGCGCGACGGATCGCATCCAGCTCCGTCTCGTCCTTCACGGCGCGCAGCCGCTCGACCTGGCCGGTGCGCGGGGCGAGCTCCAGCCCGCCGCTTCCGAGCGTCTCGAACTGCGCGTACGAGAGGTTTCCCGCCTCGAAGCCGATCCGGCCCTTCAGTCGCTCGGCGAGGTCGGCGACGATCGACCGCTTCGTCTGGACGACCTCGACGCCGTCGACGGCATGCGCCGCCTCGAGATAGCGGAAGTCCGTGAACAGCTGCACCCGCTCCGGGTCGACGAGCAGCACGGTGTTCGAGCTCTGGAAGCCGACGAGGTAGACGACGTTGGTCGGGTTCGTGACGAGGAGCGGCTCCTCGAGCGACTCCCGCAGGCGGGCGATCCGGTCGTTCACGCGTTCTCCTTGAGGTATTCGAGGGCCATGCGATAGCCGTCGGGGCCGTGTCCGATGAACCGAGTTGAGACGACGTCCTTGATCACGGACACGCGCCGCCACTCCTCGCGCTCGTCGATGTTCGAGAGGTGCACCTCGACAACAGGGACGGTCAGCGGCTCGAGCGCGTCGCGGATCGACCAGGCGTAGTGCGTCCACGCGCCCGGGTTGACGACGACGCCGTCGACGGTCTCGTACGCGTCGTGGCACCAGTGGATGAACTCCCCCTCGTGATTCGTCTGGCGGCACTGCACCGTCAGCTCCATCTGCCGGCCCCACTCGTAGATCCGGCCCTCGAGCTCGGACATGGTGAGACCGCCGTACGTCTCCGGATCGCGGCGGCCGAGGATGTTCAGGTTGACGCCGTTGACGACGAGGACGCGCACGGGCGCGACTCTACCCGGCGATCAGCGCGTCGAGCTCGCGCCGCACGGCGTCGGCGGGAACGGCGACGTTCCACACGGGGCCCTCGTCCGAGAGCAGGACGAGCCGAAGCTCGCCGCCGACGACCTTCTTGTCGCGGTGCATCGCCTCCCACGCACGGTCGCGGTCGACGCGGACCTTCTTCGGCCGGAGGATCTCCTCCACCTGGGACGGGTCGCGGCCGGAGAGGCGGAGCGCGGCGAGCAGCCCGAGCCCGACCGCCTCGCCGTGGGTGACGTGCTGGAAGTGCGCCGCCGCCTCGAGAGCGTGCGCGAACGTGTGGCCGAGGTTGAGCACGTTCCGCTCGCCGCGGTCGAGCGGGTCGCGCAGGCAGAGACTCGCCTTGAAGGCGGCACAGCGGCGGACGAGCTCGTCGTCGGGGAGCTCCCAGAGCGGCTCGCCGGCGAGCAGCCCCGTCTTCACCACCTCGCTCATCCCCTCGCGGCGCTGCGCCTCCGGCAGCGTGCCCAGCAGGTCGGGGTCGATCAGCGTGGCGGCGGGCCAGTGGAACGCGCCGACGAGGTTCTTCCCCTGCGGGAGATCGATCGCCGTCTTCCCGCCGATGGCGGCGTCGACCTGCGCGACGAGGCTCGTCGGGACCGGGGCCCACGCGATGCCGCGGAGGTACGCCGCCGCCGCGAAGCCGCCCGCGTCGGTCGTGCAGCCCCCGCCGAGCGCAACGATCGTCCCGTGCCGGTCGAGACGGAGGTCCTGCCAGAGGCGGTCGAGCGCCGTCAGCGTCTTCGCCTCCTCGCCCGGCGGCAGCTCGTGCACCTGCGCCAGCCGTGAGCCCAGCGCCAGCTGCGCGTCCGCGCCGTGGATGCCGGCCACGTTCGGGTCGGAGACGAGCGCGACGGCGCCGCCGCCGGGGACGAGCTCGCCGAGCCGGTTCAGGGCGCCTCGCTCGACGCGGATTCCCGCAGCCGCGAGGACGACGTCGTTCGCGTCCCGGACGACCGCGTCGGCGACGGACGCGTACAGCTCGCGGCGCTCCTCGTAGAGCCGGCGAAACTTCGCCTCGTCCTGCGCGAGCGGCCGGTCCGAGTTCCGCGCCCGCTCCCAGCACGTGTCCACGTCGACGTCGACCCACAGCGTGATCGCCCGGACCTTCAGGCCCTCGCGGACGGCCTGAGAGGTGACGGCGCCGCCGCCGAGGGCGAGCACGCTCGGCGGCGCCTCGAGCAGCGCCCACAGCGTCTCCTCCTCCTCGCGCTCGCGGAAGGCCGGCTCGCCGTGGTCGCGGAAGAACGCGGCGATGTCGCCGAGCGCGTGCTCGAGTGACTCGTCGAGGTCGTGGACGGCGAACCCGGTCAGCTCGGCCGCCTGCTCCGCGAGGGTCGACTTGCCCGCGCCCATGAAGCCCACGAGCACGATGTGATGTGTCAGCGGCGGCGCCACTCGATCCGCCCGAGATACGCCTGCCAGGCGGCCACGAAGTCCCCGAGCGCGTCGCCGCCGAACTTCTCTCGCGCCGCCCGCGCGAGCTCCCACGCGACCGCCGCTTCCGCGACCACGGCGAGCGCCTCGACGGCCGAGACGTCGCTCCGCTCGACGAGCGCCTGCGCGGGCTCGCCCGTGTCGAGATCGACCGAGGCGAGCGGCTTCATCAATGTCGGCAGCGGTTTCATCCCGGCGCGGACGACGATCTCCTCGCCGTTGGACATCCCGCCCTCGATGCCGCCGGCGCGGTTCGTCTCCCGGTGCAGCCCGCCGTCGTCTCGAACGATCTCGTCGTGCGCCTCCGAACCGCGGAGCCGTGCGAGCGCGAAGCCGTCTCCGACCTCGACGCCCTTCACCGCCTGGATGCCCATCAGCGCCGCCGCCAGCCTCGCATCCAGCCGGTCATCCTTGCGGGCGTACGAGCCGAGTCCGGGCGGAACGCCGAGCGCCCGCACCTCGACGACCCCGCCGAGTGTGTCGCGGTCCGTGCGGGCGGCGTCGACCGCGGCCGGGTCCGCGCCCGCCTCGGGAAGGGCGACGCCCGCGACCTCGATGCCGATCTCGGCGAGCAGCGCCTTCGCGACTGCGCCGGCGGCGACGTGCACGGCGGTGTGCCGCGCCGAGGCCCGTTCCAGCGCGTCGCGGACATCGGCCAGCCCGTACTTCTGGACGCCCGCGAGGTCGGCATGGCCGGGCCGCGGCAGCGTCACCGGCTTCGTTCCCTTGCCCTCGGGCTCGCCCTCCGGCGGCCACGGATTCATCCCCCACGTCCAGTTCTTGTGGTCGCGGTTGCGAACGACGAGGGCGAGCGGCGTGCCGAGCGTCCGGCCCTGGCGGAGCCCGGCGAGCACCTCGATCTCGTCCATCTCGATCTGCTGGCGCGGCGAGCGGCCGTAGCCCTGCTGGCGGCGGCGCAGGTCCGCGTCGATCGCCGCCCGGTCGAGCACGAGGCCCGCCGGAAGGCCCGAGACGATCGCGACGAGCGCGGGCCCGTGCGACTCGCCCGCGGTGGAAAGCTCGAGCGTCACGCGGACAAGCCTAAAGCGGCCCGCATGGCCGCGACCGGTGCAGCCGTCCCGGTCCACCGCTCGAAGCTCGCAGCGCCCTGGCGGACGAGCGCCTCCCGCCCGTCGACCACCTCGCAGCCGGCGGCTCGCGCCGCCGCGACGAGGGCGGTGTCGCCGGCGCCGGCGGAGTAGGCGAGCTCGACCACCATCTGTCCCGCGTGAGGCTCGACGAGGAGCTCGTCGCGGACCGGCGTCGCGTTCACGATCAGATCGCAGCCGGTCCCGTCCGGGGGCCACTCGCCGCGACGGGAGAACTGGCGCACCTCGCCGCGGAGCCCGGGACGCAGCGCCGCGGCCGCGCCGCCGGCGCCGATCAGGCAGACGCGGCTCGAGTCGATGCCCGCGACGATCTCCTTGTCCGTGTTGAATCCGAGGATCCGCGCGCCGGCAAAGACGAGGGTGTTGACGCTGTCGCCGTCCGCCTCGTCGCAGAGCAGCGCAGCCGCCCGCTTGTGCGGGATGGTGACGTTCGCGCCCGCGAAGCCCGCGGCCGCGAGCCCGCGCACGGCCGAGTCCAGCCCCTCGGGCGTCACGTCCAGCGCGAGATAGGCCCAGTCGAGCCCGGCCGCCGCGAAGGCGGCGTTCTGCATCTGCGGCGAGAGCGAGTGCGCGACCGGGTGCCCGAGCAGCGCGACCACCCGCGTCGACGCCGTGATCACCGTCACGGCCGTCGCGCTTTCGCGACGAAGCTGCGACGCACGCGTGACAGTCGCGCGCGTACCGTGACCCGCAGGGGCGCTCTTGGGAAGGACATGTCCGTTTCTAGCATCACGGATGCGGCGCGTACCCGTGAGCCGCCTCGTAGTCGAGGAACGCCTGGTAGTTGTCCGTGAAGAAGTGGTGGACGAGATCCGGCTTGCGGACGAAGTAGAGCCAGTCGCCCGGCGCCGGGTGCGCGGCCGCCTGCATCGCGGCAAGGCCCGGGTTGGCGATCGGTGTCGGCGGCAGGCCGACGATGTTCGGATTGCGCGTGTTGTACGGGTTGTCGCTGTTCAGCTCCGACTGCGTCAGCGACTTCGTCCCCGGCACGTGCAGGCCGTAGCGGGTGGTCGCGTCGATGCCGAGGTTCATGTGCGCGTGCAGCCGGTTGTAGATGACGCGCGCGATCTTCGGCCGCTCGTCCGGCGCCAGCGCCTCCTTCTCGACGAGCGACGCGATGATCAGCACGTCGTACGGCGTGAGGTTCTTCGAGCGCGCGTACGAGAGGTTCACGCTGCCCCAGTTGCGCTGGAACGCCTGAAGCTGCGCGCGCACGAGCTGCGCCGACGTCGTCCGCGCGAGGAAGTCGTACGTCGCCGGGAAGAGGAAGCCCTCGAGCGGCCGACGCCTCGGGCCGAAGCCGGGGATCCGCCGCCGCCCCGACGCACGGAGATATGTCTTGCTCGACAGGCGTGGCTTCACGCCTCGTTCCCGGTGCGCAATCGCCGCGACGACCTGGACCCGGTGGGCCATGTCGGCGCGGGTGAAGCCCTCCGGAAAGACCACCCGGAACGGCTTCGGCGCGGCGATCGTCGTCGCAGGCGGCGGCGATCCGCCCGAGCGGCGTGTCAGCCCGATGGCGAGACCCGCCCCGACGCCGAGCAGCACGAGCACCGCGCCGACTCCGATCCCGCGCCGCACGAGCACGCGCCGCCGGTCGACCGGCCGGGGCGGCGGCCCCGGCTTCGGCGGCATCACGCCGGGTCGCCGCTCGACCACGCGAGGTAGCTGGAGAGGAGATGCGCCGCCGCACGCGCGTCCTCCGACGTCTCGGACGGCGTCTGCTGGGCGAGATCTGTCGTGAACCGCTCGTCGAAGAGCACCACCGGAACCTCGACACGCTCGCGGAGCAGGTCGACGAAGCGCTCGGTCTCGCGCGCCTGCTCGCCCCGCTCGCCGCGCAGCGTGATCGGGTGCCCGACGACGACCCGCTCCGGATCCTCGTCGTCCACCAACCGCGCGAGCTCGGCGAGCCCCGCGTCGCTCGCCGCCCGCTCGACGACGCAGAGCGGTCGCGCGATGATCCCGGTCGGATCGGAGACGGCCACCCCGGTCCGGGCCGACCCGAAGTCCAGCGCCATCACCTTCACCCGAACGCCGCCGCGACCGCCTTCTTGCCCGCCGCGAGCGCGTCGCGCACGCCGTCCGGGTTCTTGCCGCCCGCCTCGGCCAGCGTCGGCTTTCCGCCGCCTCCGCCCCCGATGTGCTTCCCCAGCTCGCGCACGAGCTGCGACGCGTCGAGGCCGCGGCCGACGAGCGAGTCGTCGAGATTGATCACGAGATACGCGCGGCCGTCGTCGACGGAGGCGACGAACGCGCCGTCCGCCTTCTCCTGTTGCCGCAGCCGGTCCGACAGGTCGCGCAGCGGCCCGCCCTTCAGCGTCTTCGCCTCGACGAAGAGGACGTTGCTCTCCGTGTCGACGATCTCGAACTCGACGCTCGACTGGGCCGGACCCTTCCTCGCCTCCTTGCGCGCATGGTCGAGCTCCTCGCGGAGCAGGTCCGCCTCGCGGGCGCGCTCGTGCAGCAGCGCGAAGGCCTCGCCGGCGGTGACCGCTTCGATGCGACGCGCGCCGGCGCCGACGGAGCTCTCGTTGAGGATCACGAACGGTCCGATCTCGGCGGTCGAGCGGACGTGCGTGCCGCCGCACAGCTCGACCGACCAGCCGCCGATGTCGACGACGCGCACGATGTCGCCGTACTTCTCGCCGAAGAGCATCATCGCGCCGAGCTTCCGCGCCTCGTCGATCGGCGTCTCATAGATGCGCACCGGCAGGTTCGAGAACACGCGCTCGTTGACGCGCTTCTCCACCTCCGCCCGCTCCTCCGCCGACAGTGCGGCCGGATGCGTGAAGTCGAAGCGGAGCTTGTCGGGCCGCACCGCGGAGCCCGCCTGCTTCACGTGCTCGCCGAGCACCTCGCGAAGGCATTCGTGGAGGAGGTGCGTGCCGGTGTGGTTCGCCATCGTCGGGAACCGCACAGGCCACGCGACCGCGGCCTTCACGCGGTCGCCCGCCGCAAATCCGCCAGCTTCGCCTCCGGCGGCGCGGTCTGCCGGCCGGGCGTCGGCGGCTCCGCCGCCGACGCTTCCAGCCACCACCTCGAACAGCAGTACCTGATCGCCGTCGTAGCGGTACGCCTCGCGCAGCTCGGCGCGCACGCCGTCGTCCTTCTCGATCCAGCCCGCATCGGTCACCTGGCCGCCGCCGGCCGGATAGAACGGCGATTCGCGCAGCTTCGCGAGGAAGAGCCCGTCCTCCAGCTCCTCGAGCGCGCCGATCTGCGTCAGCGCCTCCGTCTTCTCGTAGCCGACGAACTCCGTGCGGAACCCGGCCGCGGTCGTGAACTCGGCCGCGCGCTGCGCGCTCCCGCCGGCGACGCCCGCGCGCGAGATCTCGCGGTGGTCCTCCATCAGCCGCGTGTACTCCTCGTCGTTGACGCCGAGGCCGCGCTCGCGCGCGAGCTCCATCGTCAGCTCGATCGGAAAGCCGTACGTCGCCGCGAGCGCGAATGCGTCGTCGCCGGTGATCTCCCCGCGCGCTGCCGCCTCGTCGAACAGCTTCATGCCGCGCTCGAGCGTCTCGCCGAACCGCTCCTCCTCGGCGGCGAGCACCTGCCGGATCTCGCGCCGGTGCTCGACGAGCTCCGGATACGCCTCCCCCATCTGCTCGATCACCGTGTCCGCGAGCCCGGGGAGGAACGGCGCCTGCATGCCGATGCGCAGCCCGTGCTGCGCGGCGCGACGGATGATCCGCCGCAGGACGTAGCCGCGGCCTTCGTTCGACGGCGTCACGCCCTCGGCGACGAGGAACGTCATGCCGCGGCCGTGGTCGGCGAGCACGCGGTGCGCCTTGGTCGCGTCCGGGGTCTCGCCATACGCGAGACCGGACTCCGCCGCGATCCACTTCATGATCAGCTGGTAGCCGTCGGTGTCGTAGACCGACGCGACGTCCTGCACGATGCGCGCGGTGCGCTCGAGGCCGAGACCCGTGTCGATGTTCTGCTTCGGCAGGTCGGTGAGCGTGCCGTCGGGGTGCAGCTCGTACGCCATGAAGACGAGGTTCCAGAACTCGAGGAAGCGCTCGCAGCGCGTGCAGCCGGGCTGGCAGTCCGGCTCGCCGCACCCGGCCGCCTCGCCCCAGTCGTAGTAGATCTCCGAGTCGGGCCCGCACGGGCCCGGGCCGCCGACCGACCAGAAGTTCTCCGAGGACGGCAGCGGCACGATCCGCTCCGGCGGCATGCCGATCTTCTTCCAGAGGTCGATCGCCACCTCGTCGGGGCCGAGCTTCAGCTCGGGGTCGCCGGCGTGGACGCTGACCCAGATCCGCTCCCAGTCGAGCTTCAGCCGGTCGCGGACGAACTCGGTCGCGTAGGCGATCGCGCCCTCCTTGAAGTACTGCCCGAACGAGAAGTTGCCGAGCATCTCGAAGAAGGTGAGGTGATACGTGTCGAGGCCGACCTCGTCGATGTCGACGGTGCGGAAGCACTTCTGCGAGAGCGTCGTCTTCGGCGCGGGCGGCTGTTCGCGGCCGAGGAAGAACGGCATCTGCGGCTGCATGCCGGCCGTCACGAGCAGCGTCGAACGGTCGTCCGCGCGCGGGATCAGCGACGCCGACGGGCGGCGCAGGTGGCCCTTCTCCTCGAAGAAGGAGAGATAGCCCTCGCGGATCTCGGCCGATGTGCGCATCGGCGCGCATTGTAGGGACGGTCTCTGCCGGGAACGAAGCAGGGGTCGGCAGGTGCGCGCCGTATCCTCGCCGGGATGCCGTCGCACAGGCGCTACCGCTACCGGTTCCGCCGGCTCATCCCCGTGGGGGTGGCCGTCGTCCTCGCCGCCATCGGGGGAGCCTGGTTCGGAGCCCGCCACGCGACGGCGCCCGCTGCCGCTGCGGCCACACCGGCGCGCACGCCCGCTCTCCCCACCGTCCGCGTGCAGCTGGCGGCGCGCGAGCGGCTCGTCACCGGCGCGCCGCTGCTCCAGGGGCGGCTGCGGCAGCCGCTGCTCGCAGCGTCGGCGATCCTCGTCGACGCGAACACCGGACAGGTCCTCTGGGAACTGCATCCGCACGAGCGTCGCCACGTCGCGTCGACGACGAAGATCATGACCGCGCTGCTCGCGCTGCGGAAGCTCGCGCCGGACGACATCGTCACGGTCGACCGTTCGGTCCCGCGCGTCCCGCTCGTGCGCGAGGGGCTGCGCGCCGGCGAACGTGTACCCGCGTGGAAGCTCTTCTACTCGCTCCTCCTCTACTCCGGGAACGACGACGCGCTGGCGCTGGCGATCGCCGCGGGCGGGGACAAGTGGACGTTCGTCCGGCAGATGAACGCGGAGGCGCACGCGCTCGGGCTCGACGACACGCACTTCTCCACGCCGAGCGGCGTGGTCGACGCCGACAACTACTCGAGCGCCTGGGATCTCGCCGGGCTGACCCGCGTCGCGATGCGCAACCCGCGCTTCCGGCAGATCGTCCACACGAAGGTCGAGCACGTCTCGTGGTCCGCGCCGACGTACGCGAAGATCTACGTGAACAACAACCTGATGCTGACCCGGTACCGCGGCGCGACCGGCGTGAAGACCGGGTACACGCACAAGTCCGGCTGGTGCCTCGTCGCCTCGGCGACGCGCGGCAAGATCTCGCTGATCGCGGTCGTGCTCGACTCCGCGAACATGTACGCCGACGCGACGCGGCTGCTGAACCTGGGCTTCGCAGCCCGGTCGTAGCCGCTAGGAGTCCGTGCCGGCGTCTTTGAGCTCGTCGGCGAGCTCCCGCTCGCGGCGCGCTGCGGCTTCCTTGCCGGCCTGCACCGCGTGCTTCCAGCCGCGCTTCGTCTTCAGGTCGGCGGCGCCGTAGCTCACGCCGGCGGCGAAGCCGGACACCTTTTGCACCGGCTTCGTGATCGCGATGCTCACCGCGCGGACCGCGGTGTCGACGCTGTCGGCGGCGTCGACCGCGCTGTCGGTGACCTGGTCGACCTTGTCGAGCTGAGCGTTGATGCGGTCGACGCTGCCGCCGACCTTCTCGATCACCGGCAGCACCTCGCGCTCCGTCCCCTTGATCAGGTCGGTGACGCTGTCGGTGGTGCGGGCCATCCGCACGAACAGGTACGCCAGCGCGAAACCGACGGCGAGCAGGAACACGGCGAGCGCGATCTCCCAGACATCGCTCGAGTTGACGGTCGAGGCCAGCATCTCCGCTCGATCTTAGTCGGCGTCGGCGGACGAGACGAGGCCGCACCCGACAACGGCGTCGCCCTCGTAGAGAACGGCGGCCTGGCCCGGGGCGACGCCGAAGGCCGGCTCGTCGAGCTCCAGCTCGAAGCCTCCCGGCGCCACAGCGACCCGCGCGGCGACCGCCGGCGAGCGGTAGCGGAGCTTCACGTCGGCGCGGTCGACGTCGGAATAGAGCCGTCCGGACGCGGCGACGCGCCGCCGTGCGAGCGCCTCGCGCGGGCCGACGACGACCGCGTTCGTCGCCGCATCGGCCCCGAGGACGTACAGCGGCCGCTCCGCCGGGACGCCGATCCCCTTGCGCTGCCCGGGGGTGAACCGCCAGAAGCCCTCGTGGCGGCCGAGCTCGCGGCCCTGCTCGTCCACGATCGCCCCGTCCTGCGGCGCGAGCCCGTGCCGCCCGAGGAACGCGCGGTAGTCGTCGCCGGCGAGGAAGCACGCCTCCTGGCTCTCGAGCCGCCGCGCCACATCCAGCCCGGCGCTCTCCGCCTCCGCCCGCGTCGCCGCCTTGTCCTGGTCGCCGAGCGGGAACCACACGCGCCCGAGCTCCGCCGGATCGAGGCGCGCGAGCATGTACGACTGGTCCTTCGCCGGATCGGCGCCGCGGTGAAGGAGCAGCCGCCCGCGGTGCTCGTCGATGCGCGCGTAGTGGCCGGTGGCGAGCCGGTCGCAGCCGGCACGGCGAGCGAACGCAAGCAGCTCGGCGAAGCGGAAGCCGCCGTTGCAGCGGATGCACGGGTTCGGCGTCTCGCCGCGCGCGTAGCCGCGGACGAACGGCGCCACGACGGCACGCCGGAATTCCTCACGGAGATCGAGCGTGACGTGTGGCAGCCCCAGCCGGTGACACGTGTCGCGCGCTGCGATGACGGACTCGGGAGAGCAGCAGGCGCGCTCGGCGTCGGGACCGTTCGGGTCGAGCCAGAGCCGCAGCGTCACCCCGACGGCGTTCGGACCCGCGTGCAGGAGCGCGACCGCGCTGTCGACGCCGCCGCTCATCGCCACCGCCGTCCGTCCGGGCCGTGGCTCGGCGCGGAAGACCGGCCCGAGCGCCGCGGCGAGCGCGTCCACGGCGAGCGTCTCCCCGCCGACCGCGGCCGCCTCGAGCAGCGTCAGCCCCGGCAGCGGCCGCTCGAGCCCGTCGGCGTGCGCATCGACGATCGTCTCGCCGTCGACCGTGAGGCGAACCGTCGCCCACTCGCCGCCGCGCGTCGCGTCTCCGAACGTCTCGATCATCGTTCCACGGTAACGAAGATGGGACGAGGCCTCGCGGCCCCGCCCCAGACTCCACCCTGCCGATCGCTCCGAGCTATGTGAACCTGGCGAACCAGGTGGGTGCCGAACCCTTCTTCGACCGCGGCGAGGCGGTCTCCGTCGGGACACGTGCTCCCTTTATGTAGGCGTTGGTTCTACATTGAAGCCCGGAGCGACGCACCGGGTCGAGCCGGGGCACTGTAGCCGCTGCGACGGTTACCGCGCGAAGCGCCACTGAATCGTCTGCACGCCCTCGAGGCCGAGCCGCCGGGCGAGAGCGCGCGTCAGGTCGAAGTCGTGCCCGGGGACGGTCACGCCGCGGTCGATCACGCTCGTCGGCACCTGCTTGCCGTGGTACTCGACGACGATCTTCACGCCGCAGGGCAGCCGTGGGTGCGCCACCCCGACGGTGTCCGGGCCGATCTTGACCCCGCAGGCGCTCGTCTTCGTCGCGGTCGACGGCGCGTACGGCGCGGCGAGCGCCGTGTACCAGGGACCGCCCGCGGTGGCCGGGGCGCCGTGGTGATGGTGAGGCCAGACCATGTAGACGACCGCCGCGACGACGGCGACTGCCGCGACGATTGCCAGGGCCAGCGCCCGGACGCTGGTCGTCACCGGCCGACGAGATCGCCGAAGCTGTCGCGGACGAGGCCGTCGAAGTCGACCGGCAGCGAGCCGCCGGCGTCGGCGTACTCGCGGAGGTACATGAGCAGGTAGGTGCGCTCCTCGTCGCGCACGGCATCCGATCCCGAGTCCTCGCGCGCCAGCCGCTCGAGCTCCCAGACGTTCCACTGGCGCGGCGCGGCGCCGACGCCGATCGGGACGACCTGCGCCACGGCGGGTACTTCCGCGAGCGCCGGTTCGGGCTCGGGCTCGGGCTCGGGCTCGGGCTCCGGCTCGGGCACGACGGCGAGCGCGGGCCGCTCCGGCTCCGGCTCCGGCTCCGGCTCCGGTTCAGGTTCCGGCGTTGGCTCAGGCTCGAGCGGCGGCGGCTCGACGGCTTCCGGCTCGACGGGCTGGGGTTCCTCCCGCGGCAGCACTCGCACATGCTCGGTATTCGTCGCCGCCGCGGCGGCGACGGGTGCGGGCTCCGGCTCCGACGCAGACGCCGGCCGTGTGCGGAGCCGATGGAGCGATCCCGACGCCCCTTCACGCCAGATCGTCGCCTCGAGCACGAGGACGATGAGGTACGCAACGGCACTTGCCCCGACGATCGCGGGCCAGTTCCAGCCGGCAACGAGCGCC
>Ga0265338_10007728_pt1 | contig 13233 bp, 8 predicted proteins | sample 42126metaG_FD_193579 | JGI IMG/M metagenome (GOLD analysis project Ga0265338, IMG submission 193579) | Rhizosphere microbial communities from Carex aquatilis grown in University of Washington, Seatle, WA, United States - 4-21-26 metaG | ecosystem: Host-associated > Plants > Roots > Rhizosphere >... | reverse complement strand
CTTCAGGGCGATCTGACTGTCGATGTCGTCGGGAAGCGACTCGAACCAGCCCGCATCGTTCCGGCGCAAGGCGACGTCGAGCGCCAGGATACCCTCCGTTTCCGCGCGATGAAGCGAACGATAGCGGACCGCGGCGCCGGCAACCGCGAAGCGATGCAGAAAGGCCTTCCGCCCCTCGGCGTCGGAGCATTCGAAATAGCTGCCCTGCGATGACGGGAATATCGCTCCGAGATAGCGGCGGGTTTCGTCGACACAGGGACCCGCGGCTCTGAGCAAAAGGTGATGCTCGAAACGATCGCGGAATGCCTTCATGCGGGGCGGCAGATGTCGGGGAAACAGCGCCGCGGCGCGCTGCAATATCCGATCGCTCAGATTGTCGGGCAGGATTCGTAGCCGGTCGGCCAGCGCGTCGATGGTGGCTTTCAGCGCAAAGAGCGCCGGCAGCCGCCGGGTGCCGAGATGCGCGATCGCGAGAAACGTGTCTTTTCCATATTCTTCCGCGATGTCGAAAGCGGTCCGATGGATGTACTCGGCCTCGATAGGAAGACTGTCGAAGTGCGTCAGGATGTTGCGCCGGATGCGCGTGAGTTCGGCCGGGTCGTTGGTGCCGATATAGAAACACCTGCTCTGTGCCTGCACCGGAAAGGTATCGAGCCGCACGGCGAACACCACGACTTTGCCGGCGCTGCCGGAGGCCTCGAACAATCGCGCCGGATCGGCGTTGAAGCGGCCAGGCGTCTCCGCATCGACCTCGCGCACATCGTGCCGATAGCGGCCGTCGGACGCGTGCGCGTCGGCTGGCCGCTCGATGTCGGCATCGCAGAAGTCGTTTCGCTCGAGTCTGCGGAGGATTTCCTCCGGCTCCGCGCCTAATCGGATGCCCAGGTGATTGACGAGTTCGACTTCGCCGGACGGGCTGATGCGGGCGAACAATGTCAGTTGCGTGTAGGCGGGTCCTCGCTGGATCAGCGAGCCGCCCGAATTGTTGCAGACGCCGCCGATCACCGACGCGCCGATGCAGGAGGAACCAATCACGGAATGCGGTTCCCGCCCGATCCGCTTCAGCGCCGATTCGAGCTGGAACAGCGTCGTGCCCGAGAGGCAGATCACCTGGCAGCCCTCGTTGATCAGCCGGATTCCCGTGATGCGCAAGGTGTTCACGATGACGACCTCGCGGTCATAGTCGTCGCCGCAAGGGGTCGATCCGCCCGTCAGACCCGTATTGGCGGCTTGCATGATGACGATCCGGTTGGCGGCAGCGCAGGCCTTCACCACCCTCCATTGTTCCAGAAGGGTTGCGGGGCGCACGACAGCGGCGGCGGATCCGGTTCCGAAGCGAAAGCCGGTGCGATAGCGGCGCGTGGTTTGCCGGCTCGTCAAGACGTGTCGCCAGCCGACGATGGTTCGCAGCGTCCGCAGAAACGCCTGCCGCTCTTGGCTTGTGCCGTCCGGGTCGTTTGCCAAGACCTCTTGCGTCATCCGTCGGTCCATCGCGATAGGGCCAGCAAAGTCGGTTAATAAAGGAAGGCTGTATTGCCGAACGCGACGGGCGCACCTAACATGGTGCGATATGAAAAAGCCGGAGTTTCAAACCGGCGTGTTTGCGTAGGGAGCGGAATCGATGGCCGGGAGGATCGTCTCGAAGACGTCGCGCATGCCCGTTCGGCATCGAACGGCGGATCGCTATGTGGAAGCCGGCTCGCGGCGGCGAACGGGCGTCGATCGGGGAAACAACCCGATGGTCGGCGGGGAGGAGATCCTCCGGGCATTCGGCCGCAATAGCTGGTTCCGGAACCTGCCGGCCGAAATCGCGACGCGAATCGTGTCGGCCACCACGCTCAAGCGGTATGAAGAAGACGAACTTGTGCACGCCAAATACGAAGAGGCGACGCGGCTCTACGGCGTGATATCGGGCGGCGTGCGCGCGAGTTCGATGTCCGCGGACGGCCAGGAATCGGTTTTCGCCTTCATGGGCGTGGGAAGCTGGTTCGGCCTCGGCGCCCTGCTCGACGGGCTGACCCGGACCCACGACATCCGCACCTGCCAGCCGACAGTGCTGGCGACAATCGGCCGGCGCGATTTCAACCTTCTGCTCCAGGAATATCCGATCCTCTACAAGCATTTTGCTCTGCAATTGTGCGAAGTCGTCCGCGCCGCCTTCACGGTGATCGAGGATGAGGCGCTGCTGCATGTTCAGGCGCGATTCGCGAAGCGTCTGGTGGCGCTGGCGGACCTTTACGGCGTGCCGCACGGCAATGGGACGCTGATTCAGCTTCACCTCCCGCAGCAGGATCTGGCGTCGATCCTTCACGTCACCCGCGCGACGATCAACAAGAAGCTGGTCGAATGGCAGCGATTGAAGTGGATCGATATGCATTATGGCCAGATCATCGTGCTCAATCGCGCTGCGCTGGAGCAGCTCTACGTCGAGCACTAGCGGTTTGTTTGTAAGCCGATCATCGCGAATGACAGCGGCCTAGACTGTCAAGGCGTTGACAGTCTGCGATGGCGCCGCGCCGTACCGTTCTCACCAAGAATGGAAGATCGGCGCGCGGAACGCTAAGCGGTTGCGGCCAAGGCCGCACGCTCACCGGCGACAGCCTATCGATGCAGGGGAGAGCGTGATGACGTCCAGGGAAAACCCATTCAACATGGCCACGTCGCGTCGCGGACTGATGGCCGGGGGAGCCGCGATCGGCGGCATGCTGCTGGCCGGGCAGGCGGGCCGGGTGCTCGCCGAGCCGGGGCCCGCACAGACCATCCGGTTAAGTCCCGAAGCGGCGGAGCGCGCTCTGCCCGCCCGGTTCCTCGGCTACAACAGCCCCGGCACCTATATCCCGTACGAGATGCCTGCCTTCGTCCCGGCGGTGACGGCTCTCGCGCCGCAATTCCTGCGGTTTCCCGGCGGCACGGTCGGCAACTATTACAATTGGCATACCGGCTATATGGAGGTTCCCGACGCGGGCGACGCCGGATCGATCTATCGCAAGCAGCTCATCCACATGATGATCCCGATGATGAAACGGATGCACCCCGAGGGCGTGTGGGTGGAGGACTGGCAGAAGATCGCGGATACGGTCGGCGCCGATTTGGTGATCGAAGCCAATATCGAAACCTCGACTCCGGAAGAGCAGGCGGCCTGGTTTGCGGACATGCAGTCCAAGGGCGTTCGGCCCGAGTTCGTCGAGATGGGGACGGAGTTTTTTATCGCCATGTTCGACGACATGGGGCGCGCGAGGTTTCCCGATCCCGAAACGACGACGCGGTTGACGAAGCAGTTCTACGACGCGATCAGGCCGAAGCTTCCATCGGGCGCGAAGGTCGCGGTCCAGACCGCTTCATCGGCGTTCGAGATGCTGAAGGCGCCGGCGCCGGACGCCAATATCACGCAGCGCCGGACCTGGGCATGGGACCAGGCGCTGAAGCCCGAACCGTGGTTCGATGCGGTAACCATGCATCTTTACCCGACCGAAGTCGGCGCCGCAGGCATGGATCTTTTCAAGAAATTACCAGGCAGTGCCGAAGACATCCTGGGCGCGATGGTGGCGCGCGCTGATGGAGGTTTCGACCGCGGTATCAGCGATATCTCGCATCGCGTACCGGGCAAGGAAATCTGGCTCACCGAATACGGCGCGTTCGATCCGGCTCAAACGTTCTACAACCTGCCAATGCAGTTCAATGGCCTGTGGCTGCATCAGGTGACGCGAGAGCTGCTGACCATCATGCGGTATCCGCAAATAACGATGGCTTGCTATCACTCGCTTATGGCAAACGGCAACCTCATGTCGACCTTCGCGACGGTGGGTGGCGAGCTGAAGCCGATCAACGCGGCCGCCGTGCAGCATTGGTTCTTCGAGGCATCTCGCGGGCCGGGTTGCACCTGGCAGCGTATGGCGATCGAGGGTGCCACTCAGGTCACCGCGCACGGCAAGATTGCCGGCGAGACCTATTGGGACATCGACGCCGGCATCTATCGCAACGGGTCGCGGCATACGCTGTTCATTCACAACGTATCGAAGACGCCGCGGCGCGTGAATCTTTCGAAGATCGCGGCGCCGAATGCCGCTCTTTCGGCAGAGACCATCGCCACGCCGGACCTGCTTGTGAATCTCGAATTGGGAACGCCGATACCGCAGCCGCTTGCCGTGCAGCCGGCGCTCGAGGTGCCAGCCTATTCGATTACCAAGGTCGTCTGGTCGGCCTAAATCTGTCAACGCCTTGACAGTATGCGCCAAAGCTCGGGGGTACCGTCGCGCGATGTAACAAAGTCGCGTCGCGCGAGCGGACACGCGGTCTTGCTGGCTTTTTCCCACACGCCCATGCGCGGGCACGGGATCTAGCCGGCGCTCGCGTCGCACGGACACGGCGTTCAGGTATTCGCCAGGGGATTATGACCGAGCAAAAATCGCAAAGAGTGGCCGTGGTCGGCTGCGGCTTCTTTGCCCAAAACCACATCCAGGCGTGGCGATCTTTGGAAGGTGCAGAACTCGTCGCCGTTTGCGATACGCAGCCGGAGCGCGCGCGCGATGCGGCCCAGCTTGCCGGTGGTGTGGCCTGCTTCACCGACATATCGGACATGCTGCGCAAAGCGGCTCCGGACGTCGTCGACATCGTCACGTCGCCGCCTTCGCACCGGGCGCTGGCGGAGATCTGCGCCGCGCACAAGACGCATGCCATTATCCAGAAGCCGCTGGCCATGACGCTCGATGAGTCGCTCGCCATTGCCGAAACCGCGAAAAGGGCCGGCGTGCGCATGATGGCGCACGAGAATTTCCGCTTTCAGCAGCCCATCCGTGAGGTCAAGAAGATCATTGCCGGCGGAGCGATCGGCGAGCTGCGCTATTGCTCGATCAGCTATCGCACGAGCTACAAGGTCTTTCCCCGAGATCCGTCGCTGCAGGAGGGCGACCGCCTTATCCTTATCGATATGGGCGTGCACGTTTTCGACGTCGCGCGCTTTCTCATGGGCGAAGTTTCCGAATTGTCGTGCCGCCTCACCCGCACGAAGGCCGGAGATGACATGGCCAGCGCCGTGGTCGGTTTCGCGAGCGGTGCGATCGGCACGGTCGAAGTGTCGTCCGCCTCGTTGCTGCCGGTAAGTGTCGGCATCGACACGCTGATCTCCGTCGAAGGCCGCACCGGCAGCGTCATCCTGGGGCGCGGCGGTGAGATATCGGTGCGCCGCGGCGACGAGATTTCGAACTACGTCGCATGCCCGCCGCCGCCGCCTTGGGGCTCGCCGCGCTGGGGTGGCGTTCAAAACAGCGTCATAGAGACGTGCCGGCACTGGCTGGATGCGATAAACGGCAAGGTAGAAATGGAAGTGTCTATCGAGGACAATTTGAAAACGCTGGCGGTGGTCGAAGCATGCTACCGCTCCGCCGCGGCTCGCGGGGCGACCATCGCGCCCGCCGAAGTCCTAGCCAAGGCGCGCGAGCCAAACGTGGAGCGGGTACGGGGCTAACCTAGCCCCGCTTAAGCCCCTTAGGGTTTGAGACCGGTCAGGTTCACGGTCATTTCCTGCGCGGGCGGATGACGGTCCTTGCGCGATATCACGAGGCCGGTCGCGGAAGCCGCGTCGTAACCGCAGGAGCTTGGGCCGTCGACGTTGTCGGACGCCGTCGCCACGGCGCGAATGATCAGCTTTCCGTTCGCATCCCGCTTCAGCGAGGGATGATCGAGGGAGGCCACTTCGAACACCCGGCAGCCATAGTGGATGTCTTCGTGCGTCACCGGATCGTTGCCGTGGTCGGGCTGGAGGATCGCGAGCAACTGGCCGTCGCGGCCCGTAGCGAGCTCGACCTCGGTGAACGCGACCGCGCCCGGAATTTCGAGCTCAAGCGCTTCCTTGCGGCTGGCGAGAATGCCCCGATATTGCCAATGGAGCTTCAGGATATCCTCCTGCAGCGGAGCGGAGAAGATCATGATCGGCGTGTCGCGGGGCGCGCCGGGCTCCACCCAATAGCAGCGCAACGCGATATAGAGCTGGCGGTTCGCGACATAAAGAGCGGGCTCGCTCCAGCCGGCGCAATGCGAAGCCTCGTCGGACAGCTTGGAGAAATCATAGGCCACGCCCCAGCCAGCCGATGTCCCGGCTCCGCCGATGATCGCGCTGGGCGCGCGCGCCAATTCCGGCACCGTCGCGGCGCGCATGAGATAGATGCGAAACGACGAGACGCTCATGGCGCGCGCGCCGCCAACCTCCGGGATGAGGTAGGAGAGATGCGTGCCGTACCAGCCCGACTTTCCGCCCATACGATACGGGACGAAATTCGCCACCTCGGAAACCGAGCGGCCGGCAACGCCGCTGGCCGGATCGCTTTCGGGGGTCGAGGGCCACAGCGTTCCCATATCGCGCCAAGTCTGACCGCCGTCGTCGCTGCGCGCGTACTTAATGTCGACGGTGAACCCGAGTTTCGCGCTGCCCGGCGCCGCCGGATACACGCCGGCGGATGGCGAGGAATAGGCGTACCAAATCGTCTTGCTGCCCAGCTCGGCGCGCATCACGGGATCGGCCATGCCGTGAAAAATACTCGGCGTTCCGTCGGCCAGTCGCGCGATGTCGGCGCCTGCCACGGCAATTTCCGGGCAGGATGTGTTCGTCGCAGTGCAGTCGACGCTCGGCGGAGATTTTTCGTCAGCCGCGAGGGCGCATCCGATCGAGGCGATGAACAGGAGGATGGCCGCTTTGCGATTTACGATCGTCATTTCGCGCGCTCCCGGATGGTTGCGAGTGACGTGAAGGTCGGGTCGAGATCGGCGGGGTCGAGCCCGTCCGAGACCTCCGCAACCCAATAACATAGAGCCTTGAGATCCTCGTCGATCCTGTCGTCGGACGGCCGCGGCTCGAAGCGCGGCCAGAACCCATAGACCAGCGCCATCGACGGCCTGCCACGGCCGAAATCGCCCAATTCGAGCGCATAGAGGTGCCCGCTCTCCGAGCGCCAGTATTTGCGGCCCGCCCGGAAGCCGAGCGCGCGCTCCAGCGACGATGCAACGGCCGGGCGCACATCGAGCTCCTGCTCGAACACCAGCGGGTCGGCGCGAAGAGTGGCGAGTTGTTCTGCGGTGGGCGTAACGAAATTCATCTCTTCACCACGCGGTCAAGGAACGGAATCATGGCCTCCACGATGTCCGGCCCGCGATCGTCCTGAAGGAAATGCGACGCGCGGTCGAAATTGATCGGCCCTTCGGCGTGCGGCAAGAGTTGCATCAGGCGGTCGCGATAACCCGTTGTGAACACCGGATCGTCCACACCCCAGATGATCTGCACCGGCGTCTTGGCGAATTCGCCAAGCCGCATCTGGATCGCGCGCATGTCGGCCCAGCCGCGGTCGCCTTCGCGCAACGGTATAGTGCGCGGCCAAGTCATCACGACGGTTTCGCTGTCCGGCTCGTCATACACGTGATGATAGGCGCGCTTTTCGGCGTGCGTCATGCCGCGCTTGGTGATCGTGGACGTTCCGCCATGCGACAAGGTCTTGTAGCGCTTCATGAAGATCGGCCCGATGATCGGCGCGTGCCAGGTGGTCCAGGGCCGCGGGCTTTGATGGAATTCGCCGATGTAGTCCGTGAAGGCCCAAGTGTTCATCAGCACAAGAGCGGCGATCCGGTCGAGCCGGGTCAGCGCCGCGCCGATACCCTGCGGGCCGCCCCAATCCTGCGCGACGATCGTGATGTTCTTCAGATCGAGCTGGTCGATCAGCGACACGAGATCGGCGATGTGGTGCGCCAGCGTGTAGCGCGTGTCGATCCGCGGCTTGTCGGAATAGCCGGCCCCGATGCAGTCCGGCGCGACGACGCGATAGCCGGCAGCCTTCAGCGGCTCCACAAAATCGCGATAGAGGAAGCTCCAGGTCGGATTGCCGTGCAGGAGCAGGACGGGCGGCGCGCCGGCATCGCCCTCATCGATATAAGCCATGCGCCGCCCATTGACCCAAATGCGTTTTTGCGGCCACGGAAACAACGCTTTCAACCAGTCGGGCTTGTCGAGCGTGGCTGCGTCCAGCATCCGGAAATTCCCATCTTGGCCCGGCGCGGTAAAAAGCGGCCTCGCGGCAAATCCGCGTCCGCGATTGAGGATTGCGGGCATCGACTTTACGAATCGTATCGCGTCCCGGTCATCCTGTCGCCGGACAACGGCGCTTTTCTAGACCCAAGTCCAGCAAACACTTGGGAGGGCCCGCGCAGATCTTCCGCCCGACTTCGCCAAGCGGGGCGAACAGGCTCTTCCTGGACGAAGAACGGAACGGTCTTGCCCAATGCGGGTACGGCAAGGCCTGCCGCGACTGTCAACAGGTTGACAGACTTTATGCGGGAACCCGCCCCAATAATCCATTCACCGTTACGCGATGCAGAGGCAGCTGCATTGAACATCTGAAAATGCCATCGCCACGGCGAGGCAAAAAATGAAAGCGGCACATATGCCGCTGAGAGTAGGGGAAACGCGATGAAGACCAGTTCAGTAATATTTGGCGCGCATGCGGGCCACAGAATCATGAAGGCGTCATTGTACGCCGCAGTTTCCGTCGCGGCTGTGCTGACCGGCACGCCGTCATGGGCCGCGGACAGCGGCGCGATCGAAACCGTCGTCGTGACGGCGGAAAAGCGGTCGGAGAACATCCAGAACGTTCCGATGGCGGTGTCCGCGGTCAGCGGCGATCAACTCGAATCACTCGGCATCACTGACATCCAGGCGCTTGCGCCCATGCTGCCGAATTTCGCGATCAACACGTCTCAGAACAATCGAAATGCCGGCGTTTCCATCCGCAATTTCTCGAGCGGCGGATCCAATCCCGGTATCGAAGGCGAGGTCGGCGTCTATGTCGACGGCCTCTATCAGCCGGCCGGCGGCGGCACGAGCCTCGCAAGTCTGGTCGACATCGCCGACGTGGAAGTGTTGCGCGGTCCGCAGGGCACGCTCTACGGCCGCAATACCGTTGCGGGCGCCCTGATCGTCACTACGCGCGCGCCCACGCAGACCCCCGAAGCCATGGTCAGCGTGACTCTCGGAAACTATGGCTACAACCGGTACCAGGGTTATTACAGCGGCGGCATCACCGACAATCTGGCCGGCCGCATCGTGCTGTTCGGCGATGGCGGCAACGATTGGGAGCACGACATCACGACGGGGCAGTGGGTCGGCGGCCAGACGGAATTTGGCGGCCGCACGCGGTTTACCTATACGCCCAACGCCAATTTGACCGTAAACGTGATCGGTTCCTACGATCACATCAACTCCACGTGCTGCGATTGGCAGATTGCACAGTATAGCCTGTCCGGACCCTACTCAGTCCTGACGCCGAATTTCCTCGCGTCGCAAAAGGCCGAAGGAACGCCATTCGTCGCGCCGAACTATCAGGACCACGAAGTCATCAGCCAGCTGACGCCGGCCAACGAGACCGAGGTCGCGGAAGCCGAAGTCCAGGCCGACTATACCTTGCCGTTCGGAGCAACGTTGACGTCGATCTCCGGCTACAATCTCTACATCGGCATCGAGACCGTGCAGCCCGGTGGCTACTTCGCGAATAACGAGGGCATTCAGTATCAGAACCTGAACATGACCTCCTACAGCGAGGAGCTTCGGCTGGCTTCGCAGACCGGGGGCTTCATCGAATATCTGGCCGGCCTCTACGCCTATTATCAGGACACGACCTATCTCAATCACTTCACCTTCGGACCCGGCGCCAATCTGCAAGCTGCCGGTGGTGCGCTAAAGAATCCGCTCGGTACGGGAAGTGGGTTCTTCTCTGGTCAGGAGACGCGCAGTGGCGCGGCGTTCGGTCAGGTAAAGATCAACCCGTTCGAGAATTTCCACATCATCGGTGGAATTCGCTACAGCTATACCGAAAAGGCGGGCGTTCAGAACACGTATACGATCGGCCCGGTGCCCACGAGCGCTACAACCGGCAACATGCTCTACTCGAGAGGTGTCGTGACCTGGCTCGGCACCGCCCAATACAATCTCAATGAAGACGTCATGTTCTACGCAACGGCGTCGACCGGCTTCAAGGACGGCGGGTTCAACCTCGCCAATGCTGCCAACGCTCCGCCGTTCAATCCGGAGCAGGCCTATAACTACGAAGTCGGCGCGAAGACGACGCTGTTCGACAACCGAGTGGTCTTCGACATCGATCTCTACGACATGAAGATCAAGGGTTATCAGCAATCGGTGTGGAACGGCGCACTCGTGCCGCCTCATTTCGTCGTGGGCAATGCCGGCAATCTGCAAAGCAGAGGTTATGAGGCCACGCTGACGGCACGGCCGATCGATCCACTGTCGTTGATGGGTACCATCAGCCTCGCCGACGAGGAGATCAGCGGTTATGCGGCGGGAAGCTGCTCATCCTTCCCCGGCACGCTGATCACGCCCAAGAACACGGGTGCCGCGGGTAGCCCGACGCCGACTGGCACCTGCAATTACGACGGCCTTGCGCCTGGGTTCGCGCCCAGAATGCGCTGGAGCATTCAGGCGCAATGGGAGCAGCCGCTCCGCATGTTCCCGGGTTGGGACTGGTTCATCGAGGGCGACTTCAACTGGACCGGCTCGCAATATCTGGATCCGACACTCGATCCTCCGTCCTACCAGGGCCCGGTCAAGCTCCTGAATGCGCGGTTCGGCGTGGAGTCGGAATCGGGAAGTTGGCGTCTCATGGCTTGGGGCAAGAACCTGACCGACACGCTCTACTACACGGCCATGACGAACCTCGTGACGGGTGCGTACTTGCAGGGCGCAACGCCGACAACTCCCCCGGTCGGCGGTTACAGCAACATCTATGCGCCGCCGCGTACGTTCGGCGTCCAGGGCTCGTACAGGTTCTAGATTACGCCTCTTGAGCGGCCGCGCCGGTTGACTGCCCAGGTCAGCCGGCGCCGGCTATTTTACCCCGTGCGAACTGGAGGAAATCATGTCCGACCCGGAGCGGGAAACGCATATCGGCCCGCGAGCCTCGAGAAGGCTTGTCATGCAAAGCGGGTTGGCCATGGCGGGCGGGCTCCTGTTTGCGGGTGCTGCTGGCAGGGCGATGGCCGCCTCTGCGGCGCCGATCGTGCGCCTGAAGCCGAGCGTCGCCGAACGCTCGATTCCCTCGCGCATGCTGGGAATGAACACGCCGGGCGTGTTCGATGTTCCATACGAGGATCCGAAATACCTCGCCGCTTTGAAGGCCGTGGCGCCCAACATCATCCGCTTTCCCGGCGGCACGGTGGGCAACTACTACAATTGGCGCATCGGCTATATGGAGGTGCCCGATGGGCCGGGCGCTTCGGTCTACCGCAAATACCTCATCAAGAATGCGCTGCCCGCGTCGCGGAAGCTGCATCCCAAAGGGATCTTCATCGAAGATTGGGTGAAGATCGCGCGCGACATGGATGCGGCGCTTGTGTTCAACCCCAACCTGGAGAGCTCGAGTCTCGACGAGCAGGGGGCCTGGTTCGCCGACATGCACGGCAAGGGGATCGTTCCCAACCTCATCGAGATGGGGACGGAATTCTTCCTGGCGATGTTCATGGATCCGCTGACGCTGAACATTTTCCCCGATTGGGCCGCCACGATGAAAAGGACCAAACAGTACTACGACGTGATGAAGCCCTATCTGCCGAAGGATGCAAAGGTCGCAGTCCAATCGGCGTCGTCCTCGTTTCACGAATCGAATCCGGCGGCGTCGGCCAACGCGTTGACGCGCCATGAAGCGCAATGGGACGCCGATATGAAGCCCGAACCGTGGTTCGACGCGGTGACGACGCATCTCTACCCCGGACTCGAGGGTTCGGCAGGCGCGGGCGCCCTGAAAGGTCTTCCCGGAAATGCGGACCAGGTTTACGCGGCGATGATCGCGCGGGCGGATGAGGGGTTCGATCGCACGCTCGACGAGACGGCCGCGCGAATGCCGGGAAAGGAAATCTGGATGACGGAATGGGGCGCGTTCGAGGCGGCCCAGACGCTGGGCGGCGCTTCCGCCTATTTCAGCGGCATGTGGCTGCACCAGGTCACGCGGGGACAACTCTCGATTCTACGCCATCCCAGGGTGGTCCTTTCGAACTTCCACTCTGCGTTCGCGAGCGGCAATATCATGTCGACCTTCACCCGCGCCAATGGCGACTACGTGCCCATCAACGCCGCGAGCGTGATCCATTGGTTTTTCACGGCTTCGCGCGGGCCGGACGCCCACTATCAGCGGCTCGAGGTTGAGGGCGCCGAGCGCATCTCCGCCAATGGCACGGTCCCGGGCGAACGCTTCTGGGACGTAGAGGCCGGCATCTTCCGGCGCGGAAAGGAGCATGTGTTGCTCGTTCACAACGCGTGGAAGACACCGCGCCAAATCGATCTCTCGCTGGTGATCGCGCCCGACACGCCGATCGCGGCGGAGACGATTGCAACGCCGGACTTGCTGGTCGACCTCGAAAAAGGAACGCCGGTGCCGCAGCCGCTGCCGACGACGCCCGTCCTCGAGGTGCCGCCTTATTCGCTCACCCGCGTCTCGTGGTCCGCATAAGGCGCGATTGCGTGCATCGGCGGCTGGGTGAACCCTTCGATCGCTCAATGGGCCCGGTTCGCCCATTGCGCGGCGAGGCGGCGGTAGTATTCGGCTAGGACATCGAAAGCGAGCTTCCGCCGTCCGGTTTCCGACACCAGTCCCTTCCGGTTCCATCCGTTCTGATAGACCGGATGTTGGCGACGTGGCGAACGGAAATCCTTCAGAATCCAGGGCGACATGCCGCGAAGGAAGGGAATGGCATCGGCCATGGCGAGCGTCTGTCGATAATATTCCGCCTGGAAGTCTTCCGAGAATTTGTGCAGCGCTTTCGGATCGCGAAATCCTGCCAGGGCGTCGGCGCCGAACTCGGACAGGATCAGCGGCTTGTCATAGTTCGACCGCCAGATCGTCGCCGGCAACGAGGATAGCGGATCGGAATTGTACCAGCCGTCGTAGGTATTGACCGCCATGACATCCAAGTGCGGGATCAGTGGATCATCGATCACTGTCTCCATGTGTCCCGCGCGCTCGGTGCGGCGCGTCAGCAGAGCCGCGGAGACGAGGCGTGTGCCATCAAGGGCGCGCGCATCGTCGGCCAGTCGCGTCAGGAAGGCGTTGCGAGCGTCGCCGGGCGGTGTCTCGTTGCCGACGCTCCAGATGATGACCGAGGCACGGTTGCGGTCGCGCAGGATATTTTCCGCCAGCATTCGGCGCGCCAGACTCAGAGTGGCGGGATCGTCGAACTTGACCAGCCAAT
>Ga0265338_10007727_pt1 | contig 13233 bp, 16 predicted proteins | sample 42126metaG_FD_193579 | JGI IMG/M metagenome (GOLD analysis project Ga0265338, IMG submission 193579) | Rhizosphere microbial communities from Carex aquatilis grown in University of Washington, Seatle, WA, United States - 4-21-26 metaG | ecosystem: Host-associated > Plants > Roots > Rhizosphere... | reverse complement strand
CTACTGGCAGAACGAAAAGGAATTGCCGCAATGGCAGAAAACCGTGGAGGCGGGCCGGGTGCCGTTGCAGCGCGCGTATTTTCTGACCGCTGAGGACAAAATCCGCCGCGAAACCATCATGCGCGTGATGTGCGACCTCTCGCTGGATTACGCGGCGATGTCGCAGAAGCTCGGAATCAACTTCGCGGAACACTTCGCCAACGAACTCACCGCGCTCGCGCCGTTTGAAGCCGACGGTCTGGTCAAGCGCACTCCGAGCGGTCTTGAAGTCACGGAAACCGGTCGCTTGTTCATTCGCAACATCGCCATGTGCTTTGATAATACGCTCGCACCGGCGGGCGAACGGAAACATTCGAGGACAATTTGAAATCCGTTGCCATCATCGGAGCCGGCATCACAGGGTTGACGGCGGCGTTTTACCTGAAGCGCAAGGACATTCCGGTCACGGTTTATGAAGCGGGCGGACGCGTCGGCGGCGTGATTCAATCCATTCGCAAGGACGGTTATCTGGCCGAGTGCGGACCGAACACCCTCCTTGAAACTTCGCCAAAAATCGCCCAGCTGGTCCGCGACGCCGGGCTGGAATCGCGCCGGCTGGATTCCGACCCGAAAGCCGGGGCGCGTTACGTCGTCCGTTACCGGCGGCCCATCGCGATGCCGTCGTCACAACTCGGAATTTTCACGTCGGAACTATTGAGCGCCAGGGCGAAGTTTGCCTTGTTGCGCGAACCGTTTGTGCCGGCGCGGCGGGATGGCAGGGAAGAAAGCGTTGCGGAATTTGTCATGCGCCGGCTGAACCGGGAATTTCTCGACCACATGATTGACGCGCTGGTGGCAGGAATTTATGCGGGCGATCCTTACAAATTATCCGTTCAACAGGCGTTTCCGAGGCTGGCGGAACTCGAGGCGCGCTATGGTTCGCTCATCAAAGGCCAGATATTCGGCGCCGGAGAGCGGAAGCGGCGCGGTGAAGTTGCCAAGGACCGAGCGCCGAAGTTTTCGTTCGATGAAGGCTTGCAGGTGTTGCCGGACACGTTGCTTGAGCGCCTGGGTAGCGCGGTGAAATTGAACACAGCCGTAACAAAGCTCACGCAAACCAGTGATGGCTGGACACTCATACTTTCGGAGAGGCAAGGTCCACGAGCCCCTGAGGTTGGGGACTCGCACAGATCCCTCCGGCAATTTGAAGAAGAGCACAGCGCCGTGGTTTATTGCGGCACGGCCTACAAATTGGCGGACTTGGTTGTGGAAACGGGTAGGGCGGGCAGTCCTCTGCCCGCCGCCGGCGCGCACCCGTCCTCCGTAGCAGTACTGCGGAGGGTGGACGGAGTGACGCGCCCCACCAGCCAAATTGATTTTTCCCCTTTCTCCGAAATCCGTTATCCCCCGGTGGTGAGCGTCGTTTTGGGATTTCGGCGTGAGGACGTCGTTCATCCCTGCCAGGGTTTCGGGATGCTGATTCCGAAAGTTGAAGGGTTCAAAATTCTCGGCACAATTTTCTCATCGTCGCTATTTCCAAATCGCGCGCCCGCCGGACATCTCACGCTCACGAGCTATCTTGGCGGCGAACGGCAGCCGGAGTTGGCGGCGCTGCCGACGGACAAATTGGTCGAGCTGACGTGTAACGATTTACGTATTTTGCTTGGGGTACGCGGGCGACCGACCTTTGTGCAGTGTCTGGTTTATCCTCGCGCGATTCCGCAATACAATCTCGGTTACGGCCGTTACCGCGGACTGCTGACGGAAATCGAAAAGCAGGCGCCCGGGCTATATTTTGCGGGCCACTACCGCGACGGCGTGTCGTTGGGGGATTCAATTGTGTCGGGTGTAAACATCGCGGAGCAGGTGGCCGCGACATTGAACCGTGACGGCAAGCCCCCGCCGCTGTAACGTTTCAAAGAAGCCATGAGCAAAGGCGTTTTACTGGTCAATCTGGGTTCGCCGGACTCGACTGCCGTAACCGACGTGCGGCGTTATCTCCGGGAATTTTTGATGGACGGACGCGTGATAGACGTCCCGTGGCCGGTGCGGGCGTTCATCGTGGGTGTGGTGCTCATCAACCGGCCGGGACAATCCGCGGAGGCTTACCGGAAAATCTGGACGCCTGAAGGTTCGCCGCTCGTGGTCACGAGCCGCCGGGTCCAGGCAAAATTGCAGGAACGGGTTGCGGTGCCGGTGGAACTGGCGATGCGTTATCGGAATCCATCCATTCAGGAAGCGGTGCACAAACTGGCGGAGGAGAAGGTTGACGAGCTGCTGCTGATTCCGTTGTTCCCGCATTACGCCATGTCGAGCTATGAGACGGCCATGGTGCGGGTGAAAAAAATCGCGGCCCGGCTGGCGCCCAAAATGCGGATTGCGGTGCAGCCGCCTTACGGCGACGCGCCGGATTACATTGCGGCCCTGACGGCCAGCGCAAAAAACTATTTGGAGGCGGGCTACGACCACATCCTGTTCAGTTTTCACGGCGTGCCGGTGCGGCACCTTCGGAAAACGGACCCGACCAGCGACCATTGTTTGATGACGCTGAATTGTTGCAATGTGGCGAGTCCGGCGCACGCGACGTGTTACCGCGCCCAATGTTTCAAAACGGTTGCCGCCTTTGTAAAACAAGCCGACGTGCCCGCCGGAAAATATTCCGTGTCATTCCAGTCGCGGCTGGGGCGGGACCCGTGGGTGATGCCCTACACCGACGTGGTGCTGGCCGAATTGCCCGGGCGCGGAATCAAAAAGCTCCTGGTCATCTGCCCGGCGTTTGTTTCCGATTGTCTGGAGACGCTGGAGGAAATGGGCATCCGCGGGCGCGAAACTTTTTTGTCCGCGGGCGGGACGGAATTCGAGCTCATTCCATGTTTGAACGAGCACCCGCTCTGGCTCACGGCGCTGGAAAATATGATCCGGCGATTCCTGTCCTGAACGGGCGGCTTACTTTTTCGACCCGGCAATCCCGAGCAAATGGGCCAGCCGCATTTTCACCGTGCGATGCAGCGCCTGGAAAATCGGCTGTTTCTTCTTCGGCGCCACACCGGCGTTGATGAGTTCACACGGGCGGCTGCAGAGCGGACAAAGGAACAGCGGCTGGCCGCCGCGGAGGCGCAGGGTGTGGATACAATTTACGCACATGACTTCGCCGCAACAAGTGCAACGGTACGTGACCTGGACTGTGGGGTGGCGCGCGCACAAAATAATGCCGTCCGCCAGCATCACCGGCGGTTTCGGACGCTCACGCTCATATTGAGGGATGGCGATGGCGATGTCGGTGTTCTCGACGAACAGGACCACCTCGCCCAACTGCACCGTCTGGCCCGGGCGCAACCATGCTTCCCTGATTCCCTCGCCGTTGACAAAGGTGCCATTGGTCGAGCCGCAATCGTGAACCATCACACCGTCGTTGGAGAGCACCAACTCGCAGTGCAGCGCCGATACGCTGGGATGAGCAACGATGAAATCACAGGCCGGGTCGCGGCCGACGTGGTTCACCCCGAAACGAAGTTCCAGCGTTCGCTGTTCCAAACCGTCCGTTTTGATGAGTAGTCTGGCCATGCAGAGTCCAAACTTTCCGTTCTTTGAAGCAGTTTGCCCGGTAGGGAACAAAATGTCGAGAAGAAAATTTAATGATTTGAATGGCTTTTTGCGGGTGGCTACTACCTCACGGCCGGATTTTTCGCAAAAGCAAACTCTTCGACGATTTTTCCACCAATCAAATGCTGCTGGATAATGCGTTCCAGCGTTTCCGGGGCGCAGGAGTGGTACCAGACTCCTTCCGGGTAAACGACCGCGATCGGTCCGCGCAGGCACACCCGCAGGCAGTTGGCTTTGGTGCGATAAACCAGCGGCTCCGGTCCGGCCAGATTCAGTTCCTTCAGCCGCCGTTTCAAATATTCCCACGCGGCCAATCCCTGCTCCTTCGCGCAACATTTCGGCTCGGTCTGGTCGGCACACAGAAAAATGTGGCGCCGGTATTTTTCGAGGCCGAGTGTTTCGGCGGCGGATTGCAGTTCGTTTTTCATAAAGGCCGGAAGTGAATGGAAATTGGTTTTCCGCCGGGATTCAATGCCAAAACGCCAGGCCGACCGCGCCGGCGATGGCGACGAACCCGCCGCCGAGCTCGCGGACGGTTATTTTTTCGCCTTCGAACACACGCGCCAGGGGCAGCATGACAATGGGCGTCATGGCGATGATGGCGGTGACGATGCCGGTGGGTGTGGTTTCGAGCGCCCACTGCATGCAACTCACCCCGACGGTCTGTCCGGCGAGACTGTTGGCCAGCACCCACGGCCAGAGCCTCAATTTCTCGCGGGGAGAAAACGAATCTTTCATTTGCGGGTCATCGCCGTGTTTGCGGGCGTGCCGCCATTTGACAACCAGAAAAACGAGGCCGAGCGCTACCGCGCCGCCGATGACGCGCTGGTAGCCGGTTGTGCCGGGGTCGGGATGTTCGCCCGCCGCATGGGCGACGGCGTAGGCTTTGCGGCTCAGGACCGCCCCGAAAGCGCCGCCGATGGCGGCGATGACACAGGCCAGAATCCCGGGCCACAGACGGCCCGGCGGGATTTTTAAATGGTCCCCCGGCGTCATGGCGATGGCCACGCCGGTGAGGATGACCACGATGCAAAAAACTTCCGGGAGATTCAACCGGGTGCCGAGCCAGAGCCATTCGATGAGCGCGGCGCACGGGGCGATGAGGCATTGGGTGAGCAGGACGGTCCGGCGGCTGCCGAGCCGCGGCAGGGCCTGGAAATATGCCGTGTCGCCCAGGCCGATGCCGGCGAGGCCGCTTGAAACGAAGAGGGAAAAAGCGGCCCCGGTCGTGCCCGTGCCGAAGAAATTCGCCCAGACCGCCAAAAAAACGAACGCGCCGCAGATGCGCCAGAAATTGGCCTCGACACCACCCATTCGCGTGGCGGTGCGGTGCCCGCAAATGGCGGACATGGCAAACAGTAATGTGGTTAGCAGCGCGGCAAACATGGTTTACGAAAAAGCGAAAGGCGGGAAAGCGGAAAGCGGAAACCCACCCGCGGCCAATCCGGGCGGCAGCGGCGGGACAGACGCAACTTCACACCTGTGGCAAGGAACGCCGGCTTTAGCCGGCAGAGAAATCGTTTTGCTCAACCCTGCCGCGTCAACACGGCGTTCGGTTTTAAGACCGTCGTTCAAGTTGGTACTGGCGCCTGGTCGCGCCGCAGCGGAATTGTGGCGGCGGATTACAATTGTTCGTAATAATCGTCCGAGGCGATTTCGTTCGTGCCTTCGACTTCGACGCCGCTTTCTTTGAGGATTTTGGCGATATCGGGCGAGACCCAGCGTTTTTCCTTCGCTTTTTTGCCCAGCGGCTTGACGCGATAGCGGCCCATAGCGTCGCTTTCCAGCACGCCGCGTTCAATCATGCGCATCAGAATCGGCTTGGCCCATTCGGCGTCCTGGAAAAATTTCTTTTTGCCTCCCGCGCGCCGGGCAATTTCCTTGGCGTTGACGAATTCTTCGCCCCGGTCTTTCAGAAAATAATAAATCTCGCGCTCGTCTCCGTCCATAGCCTGAAATTCGTGGAAATCAGCGTAAATGTCGAGGAATTAAAGCTTTGGCGCGATATATTGCTCCAGTTTCAGCGCATCGGCGTTGAACAGCCGGATGCCTTCGGCGGTTTTTTCCGTGGCCATGGCGTTTTCGTTGAGCAGCCAGCGGAACTTTTTTTCGTCCAATTGCAGCCGCTCGATTTTGCTGTCGCGCGCATTTTCGGGACCGAGCTTGCGCACGACGGGCGTTGTGTTTTTCTGCAGTTCGCCCATGAGTTGCGGGCTGATGGTCAGCAAATCGCACCCGGCCAGCTCGAGAATTTCGCCCACATTGCGGAAACTTGCGCCCATGACTTCTGTCGCGTATCCGAATTTTTTGTAGTAGGCGTAAATTTCCTTCACCGACAGCACGCCGGGGTCTTCGGCGGGCGCAAAATCCTTTTTTTCTTTGGCCTTGTACCAGTCCATAATCCGGCCCACGAACGGTGAAATCAATCTGGCCCTGGCCTCGGCGCAGGCGACGGCTTGCGGCAGCGAGAACAACAGCGTCATGTTGCAGTTGATGCCTTCGCGCTGGAGTACTTCCGCCGCGCGCACGCCCTCCCAGGTCGTCGCGAGCTTGATGAGGACGCGCTCGCGCCCGATGCCGCGCTTCTGATAAAGCTCGATGAACCGGCGCGCCTTGTTGATGAGGGCTTCGGTGTCAAACGCGAGATTGGCATCCGTCTCGGTTGAAACCCGGCCCGGCACGATTTTGAGGATCTCGACTCCGAACAGTACCAGCAAATCATCCATGACATTCCGCAATAATTTTTCGCCGCTGGCGCCGGATTTTTTATTGTCGGCGAGGGCCCGGTCCACGATGTACCGGTATTCCGGCATCTGCGCGGCCTTGAAGATGAGCGAGGGATTGGTCGTGGCGTCCTGGGGCGCGTATTGTTTGAGCGCGGCAAAGTCGCCGGTATCGGCGACCACAGTCGTGAACTTTTTGAGCTGGTCGAGCTGGTTCAATGTCGTTGACGCCGGCGCCTTTTCGGTTGCAATAGCAGCATTCATGTTGCGTTTATTCTAACACTGACCAGCATGCTCCGCCATACGTTCGATGACAATTTATTTGCATGGCGGACCGGGCCTGAAAATTAATGTTTGAATCGCGGTGAAAACCGAATACTTGTTTGCGTAGCCAATTTTAATGACGAGCCAAAAGTGAAACCAACCGACCTGCGGGGCATCCTGCAATATATTCCGCAATTTCGCGAGAAGACGTTCCTCCTCGCGATCGATGGCGCGATTGTCACCGACGAAAACTTCGCCACGCTGCTGCTGGACGTGGCGGTGTTGCGGTCGTTGAACATTCGCGTGGTGCTCGTCCACGGAGCGTCGGCGCAAATCAAGGCGCTCGCCGACGAGCAAAAAGCCCCGGCTTCCAATCTCGACGGCTCAGGCGTCACGGACGCGGCCACGCTCCAGCTGGCGCTCACGGCGGCGAACCGGCTCACGCATGAAATTCTCGAAGGCCTTTCGGCCAACGACCTCCGCGCCGCCAGCACGAACGTCATCATCGCCCATCCCATGGGCATCATTCAGGGCGTGGACCATCTGTTCACCGGCAAGGTTGAACGCGTGGATGTGGAGTTGCTGCAATCGCTGCTTTCGCAAGGCGTCGTGCCGGTCATCCCGCCGCTGGGATTTGACGGCGACGGCCGGACGTATCGGGTAAACTCGGACGGGGTCGCGGTCGCGGTGGCTGATGCGCTGAAGGCCATCAAGTTGATTTTTATCACGTCGCAGGACGGCTTGATTTACAACGGCCAGCTCATCCGGCAGATGCTGGTGGCGGATCTGGAAAAATTGCTGCAATCGGCCGGTCCGGGATTTCCGCCGGAAATTCTTTCCAAGGCGCAGCATGCCGCCGCCGCCTGCAAAGCCGGCATTCCGCGCGTCCATATTATCAACGGCAAAGTGGACGAAGGGCTGCTGGCCGAGGTGTTTTCGAACGACGGCATCGGCACGCTGATTTATGCCAACGAATATCAGCAGATCCGTCCGGCCAGGAAAAAGGACGTGCGGGCGATACAAGTGCTGACGAAAGCGGCGGTCGAATCGGATGAACTGATGAAGCGCACCCGGGCGAGCATCGAAAAAAGCCTGGGCGACTATTTCATTTTTGAAATTGATAAGAACCCGGTGGCTTGTGTGGCGTTGCACGTTTATGCCGAACAAAAAAAGGGCGAGCTGGCGTGCCTGTATGTCAATCCGCTGCACGAAAATCGTGGCATCGGGCGCAAGCTGATTCAATACGTTGAAAACAAGGCGCGGGAAATGGACCTGACCGAACTCCTGACGCTCTCGACGCAGGCGTTCACCTATTTTCAATCCAAGGCCGGTTTTGCCGAAGGCACGCCCGACGATTTGCCGCCCGCGCGCCGCGAAAAATACGAGCAAAGCGGAAGAAATTCAAAGGTGCTCGTGAAGAAATTGAAATAACGCGCCGCCGCCTGCAACCTTACAATGCCGCGCCAGTTGGAAAAGTTTTTACTCGCCTGCAAAATGAAGGACATGGTTCTGACTCGTTTTGCGCTCGGTGTCAGCGTTGCCACCCAAACCGTTTCACTTTTTGAAAGAACTGTAGCGGCGGTCTGTGACCGTCGTTCGAAGAAAAATTCAAGTTCGAATTCGTCGGCGGTCACAGACCACCGCCACAAATTTCTGAAAAAATTCCGCTGCTCCACTTCGCGTTTCGGCATCGGGCAAACAGAAGGCTCAAATTGCACGCCGCTGGGATTGCATCGCATCGCGGAAAAGATCGGCGGCGGCTGGCCGGTGGGGACTGTTTTTAAAAACCGTCAACCCATCGGCTACACCTGGCAGGGAATGCCGGACGCGAAAATCACCACGCGCATTTTGTGGCTGGAAGGTCTCGAACCCGGCTTCAATCGCGGCGGCAACGTGGATTCGCACGGCCGTTACATTTACATCCACGGCACCGGCGATGAGACTACGATTGGCCGTCCGTCCTCATGCGGTTGCATTCACCTCGCCGCCGATGATTTGATTCCGCTATTCGACAAACTGCCCGTTGGCACGCTGGTGTGGATTTCTGAATAATAATTCGGTGGGGCGAGAGTCCTCTCGAGCCCGGATATAAATCGGCTCGACGGAGTCTCGCCCCATCGGGTTTATTTGGCACTTGCGATTCCGCAACAACTGTTTAGGTTGCCCGCGTGTTCGGCCGGCTTGGCAAAATGTTTGTGATTCTTGCGCTCATCGCGAGCACCGGCGCACACTGGGCGGCGCTGCAATCGGTGGCGTGGACAACGATGCTCGCGGACAATTTACGCACACACTCGCTTTCAGAATCCGTGACCCGCACGTTTGGCGGCAAATATCCCTGCCCGCTCTGCAAGGCCATTGCCGCCGGGGAAAAATCCGAAAAGCAAAACGAGTTTACGACGCAAATGCAGAAGCTGGAATTCCCGCCCGCAAACGAAAATCCGGTTTTGATAGCACCCTCGGATTTCCGAATGTTGCCCATGTTGAATTTCTTCGCCGAATCTCTTGCTCAAAAACCGCTGACGCCTCCGCCACGCGGTTTCTCTGTTTAATTTTTTTCAGGGAGGGACGGCGTGTCGCCGTCCCAAACTAGGAATTAATGGGCCGGCGACACGCCGGCCCTCCCAAATGATCCTTTAACTTTGAGGCCGGTCGTGTGGCGTGGTCTCGCAACTTTTGAAATTTGAAAAATGAAAGATGAAAAATATTTAGCTTATGCAATTTTGATCACTGCGTTCCTGTCGGAACCGCTTTTGGCCTGTGATTTATGTTCGGTATATTCGGCGCAGGAAGCGCAGGGCGGTGGGAAGGGTTTTTTCGGCGGGGTCGCCGAACAATACACCGACTTTGGCACCTTCCAATCGGATGGCCGCACCGTACCCAACCCTGACGGCGAGTCGCTCGCCAGCCTTTCGTTGCAGGTTTTTGGCGGTTACAATTTCAATGGCCACTTCGGGGTCCAGTTCAATCTGCCGGTCATTTATCGCGAATACCGCAAGACCGGTGCAAACGGCAGCGAAACCGGCATCGGCGACGCGTCGCTGATTGGCAACTTCCGTTTCAATCGGAAGCTGACGGACGATCTTAGCGTCACCTGGACGGCGCTCGGTGGCATTAAATTTCCGACGGGTGACGCGGCCAGATTGAATCAGCCCGACTTTGCCGACGGCATCGGCGGGCACGATTTGACGCTGGGCTCAGGTTCATTTGACGGCCTGGTGGGCATGGGTTTTGATGTGCGCTGGAAAAGATTGTTTCTGAACGGCGAAATGCAGTATGCCATCCGGACCGAGGGTGATTTTCATTATCAATTTGCCAACGACTGGACCTGGTCGGGCGGACCGGGCGCGTATCTGGTTTTGAAGGATGACTGCACCGTTGCTTTCGAGGTAGCAACGTCCGGCGAAAGCAAAGGTCAGGACACCCAAAACGGCGTAGCTACCGACGATACTGCGGAGACTATTGTCTATGTCGGCCCGGAAATCTACTTCACCTGGCAGGACCGGTTGAGTGCGCACGTGGGCGCGGATTTGCCTGTGAGTATAGCCAGCACCGGTGACCAGATTGTGCCCGACTATCGCATCCACGCCGCGATCACGTGGCGCTTTTGAGGTAAAAAAATATTCTTTGGAGAAAAAATGATGCATCGAACGGTTTGTCGATGAGTTCGGTGGCGCCCAGATCCAGCGCGCGGCGGCGATTTTCCTCCGTCCAATTGCCGGAGGTGAAAATGACGGGCGTCCGGCTGAAGCGAAAATCCTCCTTCAGCCAGGCGCACACCTCAAAGCCGCTCTGGCCGGGGAGGTTGACATCCAAAATGACGAGATCGAACTCCTCTTTTTGCGCCAGATGGATCCCGTCCGTGCCGGTCCGCGCGCCGAAGACATCAAACCCGGCGCGATCCAAAAGGAGTATCATTGAGGTCAAAACATCCGGCTGGCCTTCGACGACCAGAATTTTTGGTTTAATGGTGATTTTCATTTTTTGACGGCGATTCCATGGCGGGCGAGTTTTTCACGGATGGCGTTGCGGACAAATTTGGAGCGGTCCGAATCTTCTTTTCTGGCAGCCTCATCGAGATGGGTCAAAAGCGTTCCCGGCACCCAAAGCGACAGCAATTTGCCTTTCGGTTTTTTCTCAGAACCGCGCTTCATGTGCGGGTGTATATATTCAATCTATACTCAAGTCAACAATTTTTGGTTTTTTTTCCGGCAAAGCGGTATATATGAATTGTCATGCCTAATCAGCGCGCACCAGGCCAGAAGTTGTTGCCCATCGCCGTGGATGAAAAATTCCTCCGGGAATTGGACGCCGGGCTGGCTGCGGCCGGTTACCGGAACCGTTCGCAATTCATCCGGGACGCCATCATTGAAAAACTGTTGCGCGCGGATATTTCACTTTCCCGGGAACTGGCTTTGCCGCCGCATCGGATTGGCAAGGACCGGAACGTTTCAACCCGGAACCGTTATCCAGCGCACCGCCCGTCCGAATACGCGTTAAACGAGAAGGTCCCGGCTAAAAAGGGCGGGGGACCGGGGCGCAAGGCCGGGTCGAAGTAAGCCTTTTAGACTGAAGCGCTTTCCCACCGGATACCGTCCGATTTGGTCTTTTTGGTCTATCCCTGTTTTTGAAATGGCTTCTGGTTAGCGTTGCGAGCGCCATTGCCAATCGGTTGTTTATCGAAGCTGAAAAAAGCGATTCGGGCGACAGCCGCCAAGGAGGTGGGGATGAAGAATCCCGCTGAAAAAACGGCTGTCCGCCCGAACCAAAATCAAAAAGAACTAACCGGCCATCTCCGCGCCGTAATGGAACCCGCCATCGTCCTCGTAACCAACCGGCACCTGGGATTCGATCACGCCAAAAAATTTCACGCTGATGCGAACCGGCAATCCGGTCTGACACCCCAAAGTCTGCATCATGCCCTGGTCCCCGGTCACAGGCATTGTCTTGTCAACGGTTCGCGTTGCTAATTTATTGCCAGTAACCATGTTGTGATAATCCGCGATCTCCCTAAATCACGCTTTCCGTTTATTGGCAACAAATAAACAAAAATTGCGTTTTTTTTCTAAATCAAATGAAAGGGAGTTTTGAGCGGGCGGAAACTTCCCCCTTTTCACTTTGCCTTTTTGGCTTACCTTCTTTCCGCATGACCTTGACCGAACAGATGACGCGATTGGCCCGACAGGCCAAGGCCGCGTCGCGCGAACTTGCCGGGCTGACGACGGCGGAAAAGAACGCCTGTCTGCTCGGCATGGCCGGCGCCCTCGAAAATGATTCCGAGGCGCTCAAGCAAGCCAACGACCTTGACCTGGACACCGCCGCCAAAAACGGGCTTCCCTCCGCAATGCTCGACCGGCTCAAGCTAGATGACAAACGCATTGCCGCGATGGCCAGGGGACTGCGCGAAGTGGCCGCGCTGCCCGATCCGGTCGGAAGAATTCTGAATGAACGAGTTAGGCCCAACGGCCTCAAGCTGCAAAAAATTTCCACTCCCATCGGCGTGGTGGTTATCATCTATGAATCGCGTCCGAATGTGACGGCGGACGCCGCGAGCCTGTGTTTCAAATCCGGCAATGCCACCATCCTGCGCGGCGGCCGGGAAGCGATGAACTCGAATCAAATCATCGCCCGGACGATGATAGAGGCCGGGAAAAAGGCGCTCGCGAAATTTCCCGAACACGCGATTCAGGTCGTGCCCGTGGCCGACCGCGAGGCCATCCCCATTCTGCTTTCGCTGACGCAATACATTGACCTGTGCATGCCTCGCGGCGGCGAAGGATTGATTCGCGCCGTGGCCGAATGCAGCAAGGTGCCGGTCATCAAACATTACAAGGGTGTCTGCCACGTTTTTGTGGACGCCGAGGCGGATTTGAAAATGGCCGAAGAAATCGCGATGAACGCCAAAGTGCAGCGTCCCGCCGTTTGCAATGCCATGGAAACGTTGCTCGTGGACAGGGCAATTGCCGCGCAATTTATTCCCCAAATCTCCGAGCGGCTGGATGAGAAGCACGTGGAGTTGCGATGCGACGAAAGCGCGCTGGCACTTTTGAAATCGAAAATCGAAAATCGAAAATCGAAAATCAAACCGGCGGCCGAGCAGGATTGGTACACGGAATACAACGATTACATCCTGAACATGGGCGTGGTGGACGGCGTGAAGGCGGCGATTGACCACATCAATCACTATGGCTCGGCCCATTCGGATAGCATCGTCACGAAAAACGAAGCGCACGCGAAACAATTCCTGAACGAGGTGGATTCGGCGACGGTTTACTGGAATGCCTCGACGCGGTTCACCGACGGCGGCGAATTCGGCATGGGCGCGGAAATCGGCATCAGCACCGACAAAATCGGCGCGCGCGGTCCGATGGGCCTGGAAGAATTGACCAGCTACAAATGGATTGGCATCGGCAATGGGCAGATCCGAACTTGAAGTCTGAAGCAGATGACTAAAAACTTGTGACTGTCGCCGAACGAGCAAAATTCATCCGCGATGCATTGCCGCCGGGCGGTTTGTTCGCCGGGCTGGAGTGGCGCATTTCACCGCAGCCGTTTCCGCTGAGTGCGGAATTGGCAAAGGAAATCGAGTCGCTCGGGCGCGTGCTGCTGCAATTCTATCGCGCGGTCAATTTGCTTTACCGCAAGAGCATCGAAGGCAAGCAACCCG
>Ga0265338_10007726_pt1 | contig 13234 bp, 9 predicted proteins | sample 42126metaG_FD_193579 | JGI IMG/M metagenome (GOLD analysis project Ga0265338, IMG submission 193579) | Rhizosphere microbial communities from Carex aquatilis grown in University of Washington, Seatle, WA, United States - 4-21-26 metaG | ecosystem: Host-associated > Plants > Roots > Rhizosphere >... | reverse complement strand
TTTGCCGTTCCATCGTTCCAAGGTAACTTGCCAGAATGCCGCCGCGCTCCCATTCCATCCCGCAATTGAAAATCGCGACGCCGGCACCTTCTTTTCCCACGCGGTTGCTCTCGGGAATCTCGCAATCCTCGAACACTACTTCGCCCATGGGAGACGTACGCAAGCCCATCTTGTCCAGCTTGCGGCTCACCGTGAGGCCCGGAGTGCCCTTATCCACCATGAATGCTGATACACCATTAATTCCCTGCTCGCGATCCAGCGTCGCAAACACGAGGATGGAATCTGCTATCGCCGCGTTCGTGATGAACATCTTTGTGCCGTTCAGAACGTAGCACCCGTCTCGCTTTGTCGCAGTCGTACGCAGGCTGAACGCATCCGATCCCGATTCCGGCTCGCTCATCGCATGTGCCGCAACCGTTTCGCCGCGGCAAAACGCGGGAAGGTATTTTTGTTTCTGTTCTTCCGTGCCGAATTCCACCAGCGGCGACTGCACGCTCCACATCTGTGCGTTGATGCTGAAAAGCAGGCCATTATCTTTGCAGGCGTAACCGAGCGCCTCCATGGCCAACACAACGGTCAACGGATCCGCATCGCTCCCGCCGTAGGCTCCGGGGACCGAAAGTCCCTGAATCCCGAATTCCCCGCACTTTCTGAATGCAACCCAATTGAACTCACCATTCTTGTCTAAAGAAGTGAGGTCTGTATTCAGCTCCGAACGGGCGAATTTGACTACAGATTCCTTATAGGCAAGTTGCTCTTCTGTGAAGGCAAAGTCCATGGCAGCTTTAAGTTAGCAATCGAGTTTCCAAAGCCCCCGGATATGGCCGTTGGAGAACTTAAAATAAGTCTATTAGTATCATAATCTTACATCATGTTCTGCTATGTGGCTGGGGCATACTCAGGATCTACCCCCCCACGATTGGTCTGGTGTTTTGCCCCTAAGGTGCCCAGGAATTCCCCTGTTTTACCTTTAAGCCGAGGTTTTTGGGGCTTCCTGGCCTCAAATCTCGATTCTTTGCTTAGCAGAGTCGAGTCCAGAGGGAAGGAAACTGTTTTCATCGAAGTGGAATCGGGATGCATTCCATTGCGGGCGTAGCTTCCCAAGCGTCTAAATCGAGTTACATTACCCTCGCAATGCCATCAGTTATCACGACTTGCATCGAAAATGGTGTTTTGGGCAGAGAAGTCCTTTGGCAACACCCTTGCTCTGTTAGTCCCCGACTGATGAACTCGCTAGGCGCGCGAATTGCATATTCATGATGCAAAGGAAGACCGTCCGCGGCTTTGTCCTGTTTCCGGCCCCTCTTGCAGCAGCTGCGAGCAGCCGCGTTGCTGAATTGAAGAAGAGATGGGATGATACGAAGAATTTCTTGACGCTTGGGTTCCAAAGTCAAAGTTCTTGAAGGTTAGAGGTGTAACCAAAAAAATGAGATCCAAAAAAAGCTCGTTGCGGTGCCTGATTTCGACGGCCCTCGTCGCCGTCCTACTTGGTCTCTTCCCTACTGGCATGCGCGCCCAGAACACGGGGAATAGTGCCCCATCTGGCGGAGGGCAATCCGCGAACAATGACGCGGCCAAATCGCCAAGCGACTCTCCCATGCAAGCTGGACCGGGATACATCATCGGGCCAGGAGACGTCCTCAGCATCAACGTATGGCGCGAGACCGAAATCTCTCAAAAGCTCGTCGTTCGTCCCGATGGCATGATCACTCTGCCGCTGGTGGGCGATGTGACGGCGACTGGCCAGACGCCTGAGGAACTTGCTCTGCTCGTCAGCAAGAAGCTCGAATCCATCCTAACGAACCCGCAGGTGCAGGTAATCGTAGCCGAAGTGCACAGCAAATTCTTTGTCGTGGTCGGCAACGTAACCAAGCCTGGTCAATACTCTCTCACGCGGCCGACTACCGTCATCGAGGCTGTTTCGCAAGCCGGCGGCTTCCGTGACTTTGCCAAGACCAGCAAGATGTATGTCCTCCACACGGAAAACGGCAAGCGAGTTCGCATCCCATTCAATTACAACAAAGCCGTCAGCGGCAAGACTCCCGCGCAAGACGTGGAGATCAGCTCAGGGGATGCCATTGTCGTTCCGTAATTGTTTTTTACTTGCCGCGCTGCTCGGGATGATTCTCCCGGGGTCTTTGCGCGCGCAGAGCAGCATGGAGGGGGCGCCGTACACCCCTGTCTTTGAGATACAGCCTCGTGGCCAAGGCGATTTGCTGGAAACAAAGCTTCACGTCAGGCAGATATATGACACCAACCTCATCGCGTCTCCCACGGCCAACCTTTCTGGGACCTATTCAAGCCTTGAGGGCGATCTCAATTACGTTCACCAGCGTCCGAAGAGCATTTTCCTGCTGTCGTATCGAGGCGGGGGAAATCTCTACCCTCAACCCCAATATTCCAATCTCAACGCTGCTCTGAACGCTGTCCACTTCCAATTGCGCCAGAACGTCACAAATCGGTTGAATATGAAGCTTTCCGGCGACTGGGGCAGCATCCCTGGTGGTGCCTTTGAAGAGAATGGTTCCCAAACGATTGGGGGCGGCGACGACAACACAGAGTTCCTGGCGCGTCGTCACGTCACCACAGATGCAAACGGTGCCTTTCAATATCAAACCACTACCCATACATATTTTGCCTGGGGCGGTGGTTACAACAAAGTCCGATATGAGCCTGCGACGATTTCCAGCTCAGAATCAGAGGACGCATACATCGCGTATTATGATCAGTTCACGCACGCTCAAACGATCAGCTTCGGTTTCTCAAACCAGTGGATTGATTTCCCCGGCACTCAGATTGACGCTCAAGTTCATAACCTGCTGACGACGTATTCCAATACGCTTACGCCGAGGCTGACCTTCACCGGATACGTCGGTCCTGCGTTCGTAAGCGAAGACGTCGGCAGTGGGCCCGGCACTTCTGGTTCGTCAACCACCAGCGCCAAGGAAGTCAGCGTCGTAGGTGGAGCATCGTTGAAGTGGGTTGCGGGACACACGAATATCATCGCGCGTTTCGATCGCATGTTTTCCCGCGGATCTGGAGAAGCCGGCACAACGCTTCGCCAAATTTCGTCGGTGAGTTTTTCGCAGAATGCCACGAGGCACCTGGTGCTGGCACTAAACCTGAATTACACCACCAACGACCTCGTCGCCTTTTCAAATGAGACCAATTGGAGCTACCGAATTCAGCCTACTCTCCGCTATCAAGTGAAGTCGAAGTTGTGGCTCACCGGCGGTGAGGGTTTTGTTCACGCAATTGGACTGGCTGGCTCGGGTACAATCAACCGCAGTATTACGACGTTTGGGCTTGAATTCGATCTTCCGAATCTAACATTGGAGAAGTAAAAAATGCGTCCATTTACTCCCGAAGACTATAGCGAAATTTGGAGCCGCCGAAAGTGGTGGTTCATCGGCGCTGTGTTTTTCATCGCCGCAGGCACAGCGATGGTCGCTGCCGTTTTACCGAGGGAGTACACCTCCGAATGCTTGATCCTGCTCGAAGGGCAGCCTCTCTCGGCCGACGCCAACGCAGCTGCAGCACGACCTGGCGGTGACACGCAGACCGAGCAGCAGCTCTCGACGCTGATCGAACAGACGCTCAGCCGCACGCGGCTGGAACAAATCATGCAGGAGTCCGGGTATATTTCACCAACCGATACTCCCACTGATACCCAGTTCGACCATTTCCACGACGCCATCACCATTGACATCCTGAAGGACAAGGATCCGCGTCACGCATCCGCTCCCTACGGCTTCAAGATCAGCTATTCCGATCACAAACCTAAGAACGCTCAGCGCATCACCAATGAACTGGCGTCTTTCTTCGTCTCGCAAAGGTTGAAGGCCCAGGCGCAGACTGCGCAGGAATCCAACCAATACCTGCAAGGCGAGCTCGACAGTTCTATCAAGGACCTGAATGACAAGCAGCAGGCCTTGGATAATTTCAAGAAACGCTACAACGGGCAGCTTCCTGTTGACGAACAATTAAACGTCCAGGGGCTCGTCCGCATGCAAACGCAGTTGGAATTGAATCAGCAGGCCGTCGAGCGCGCGCAACAGGAGTTGAAGACGATCGACACCACCTCGACGTCTTCCGCTGCCACCACCAAAGAGCCTGTGGATTCAGCCACCTCCAAATTGAACGCCGATCTCGGCACTCTCCGGTCCAAGCTTGCCGATTTGCAGAGCCGGGACAAGGACAATCACCCGGACGTCGTAAAAACGAAATCCGAAATCGCCCGCGTGCAAGAAGAACTCGCCAAGGAACAAACCGCCTCGACAAAGGGTACCGATGCCATCGGCAAACCGGCATCCACAAACGTTACCGCCGGCAATCAGAGCCGGATCGATGACGCAAAAGCCGTAATCGCCGCTCGCGCCAAGGAAAAGGAACAAATCCAGGCGCAAATCGCTCAATACCAGACAAATCTGCAGGCGATTCCCATCCATTCCCAGGAATTTGCTGAGCTGGATCGCGCTTACCAGGATGCCAAGACCGCTTTCGATGCCCTGAAGAAGAAAGTGAACGACGGTCAACTCGCGAACGACATGCAGATCCGGCTTCAGGGACAGCGCTTTTCGATTCAAGACTTCGCTTCCCTGCCCGACTCGCCCACCACTCCTGTCTATTGGAAGATTAATATGGGCGGGATTGGCGCCGCGCTTCTTTTCGGAATAATTCTGGCTGGCGCCATGGAGCTTCGCGATACGACGATGAAGTCGGATCGCGATGTTGAGTACTACCTGCAAACCAAGAATCTCGCGACAGTTCCTGTCCTTGCATTGCCTGCGGAAGCTAGCGCTGTTTCGAGGAAAAGTCGTATCTGGATGATTGGCAGTGTGCCCGTGGTCCTGCTCGTTGCGGGAGCCATCGGCTATCTCTATCTCTTACGGAAGTGACATTGTGACTAACGATTCCACGAACTCAGCAATGAATACTGAAACCGAAAAAAGCGCAACCGCACTCGCGCTCGCGGCTCAGCAGACCGATTTGCACCTTCGGCCTGAGTCAAGAATCTTTGGGCAGTCCGATAACAACGCCATGGGGAGCGAACAGTATCGCCTGCTCCTTGGCCGGCTGCTCCATCTTCAGACGAGAATGTCGCTGAAGCGGCTGTTGGTCACCAGTGCGGGCCGCGGTGAAGGCAAGACGCATGTCTGCGCGAATCTTGCGATCACCATGGCGCGCGAGACCGACCGCAGAATCCTGCTCGTTGACGCGGACCTCCGCAAGCCCGACATTCACCGTGTCTATGGCATCCCCAACGACTACGGCCTTACGGACGTCCTGCGCAATGGCCACGATACCTGGAAAGCCATTCGCAAAGTCCGTGGCATGAACCTCTACGTGCTTACGGCTGGCTCATCGATTTCGCAGCCGCTCGCAACGTCAAGCATTCTCATGCTGAAAATGCTTCTCGATCAAATGAACTCAGCGTTCGACTTGGTGATCATTGATTCGCCGCCAGTCCTTGTTGCCGCGGACACACCACTGCTTGCCAAACTCGCGGACGGCATCTTGTACGTCGTAGGGGCATCGGGAGTGCCGCGAGACCTGGTCGTCAAGGCCAAGGGCATGTTGGAAACCGTACCCATCGTCGGCGCCGTGCTTAACCGTGTTACCCCGCTCCACGAGCAATATGCTTCAGGGTACGTCACGGAGAATAAGAACGGAAAGCCCAAGAAGTCGCCGGGACAGATCCTCAGTTAGGAGCAATCGGCTGTGGCGAAATTTCTGTTCTGGCTATCGGTCGGCTTCGTTTTCTTCACCTACTTTGGTTATCCGGTATTGCTGGGTATTGGGAGCTGGTTGCGCCCGCGGCCGGTGAAAAAAGCTGCGATTCTTCCGTCCGTTTCTGTCGTCGTCACGGTTCATAATGGAGTGGACTACCTGGGCCGCAAGTTGACCAACCTGCTCGAACAAGTTGACTATCCGGCGGACAAGTACGAAGTCATCCTGGTTTCAGATGGCTCCACGGATGGAACACTCGACGAAGCTCGGCGCATCAATGATCCTCGATTCCACCTCTTCTCGATGCCTACTCGCAGCGGCAAGCCCACGGCGCTCAATCTGGGCGTGGCGGAGGCTCGTGGCGAAATCGTAGTTTTTAACGACATGCGTCAGACCATGGCTCCCGGGGCTGTCCGCGAATTAGTGGCTAATTTTAGCGACGCGGAAGTCGGCCAGGTTACCGGCGAAATGACGCTCGTGGATAGTGACAACAAGTTTGGCCCGCAGTACGGAATTTATTACAGGTATGAACATTGGATTCGCCTCAAGGAGAGCACAATACGCTCCATGATCGGATCAGCAGGAGCCTTCAGCGCCATCCGCCGCAACCTCTTCAAGCCCTTGCCGGCTGAGATTATCTTGGATGACGTTTACACGCCGATGCAGATCGCGCTGCAGGGTTACCGTACGGTGTTCGACGCGAGCGCTCTTGCCTACGACCCACACGATAGCCGTCCCGAATTCCAGCGCAAGCAGCGCACCTTGACGGGGAATTACCAGATACTATTTCTCTTGCCGGCGATTCTATCGCCGCGGAATCCACTGCTTTTGTTCTATCTTTTTCACAAGGTGTTCCGGCTAATCGTTCCATTTTTTATGCTGGCCGCATTGGGGGCAAACCTTTTTCTACACAGCGGCTTTTATCTGGCCACCCTGGCGGCTCAGATCCTTTTCTACTTGATCGCCTTTGAATCGCCAAGGCTTCGCGCTCTTCCCGGGATTGGACCGATTGCTGCTTCCGGTTCCACATTTGTTCTTGCGAATTGTGCGGCGGTGATGGGGTTGTTTTTCTTTCTGCGCGGGAAGCGCGACCTTTGGGTCTAGGCCGATTTCTGGCGTGATTTTGAGTGCGGTAGGTTTTGCGTAATTTTGGAAATCATAAGAGGTAGGAGTTCAGCGGATACTCATGGAAATCGAAAGCATATTCCCGATCCAGAAACATGTTGAAGAGGAAGGAGGCGCGACCTTCTTTCTGCTCAGCGTCCTTTTGTTTCTACTTTTCTTCCGCCCTGCGGACTTGCTCCCGGCTTTGAAAGTTCTTCATTTGCCCATGATGTTCGCTCTTTCAACTGTGGGCAGTCACCTTATTTCGAGCGTAAGCAGGGGCGTGCCGGTTTTTCGGCTCACCCCCATTACGAAATGTCTCTACGCCATTTCGTTCTGGGCCGTACTGAGTGTGCCATTCGCGTATTGGCAGGGTGGTGCGCTATCAACGTTTGTGAATGATTGGCTAAAAATGCTGCTGTTGTATCTGATCATGTCCAATGCAATTTTGACTGTGAAGCAGCTCCGCATCACCATCTGGATCTGCGTTTTGTGCGCCACGATTGTCAGCTCGACTGCGGTCATGGACTATCTCATTCATGGCTCCGTCACCGGCGGCAGGCTCACTGCCCTTGTGAATGGCCCCTACGCAGGCGCCAACTATTTTTCAGTCACCATCGTTCTCATGATGCCGTTCATGATGATGGATTTTTTCCTCCACCCTCGCATTGTCGTCCGGATCTTTGCCTTTTGCTGCGCCACCATCCTCGTCCTGGCCAATCTGATGACGCAGTCGCGCGCCGGTATTGTGGGCATGCTTGTGGTTGTATGCGCCACGTTTTGGACCCTTCGCAAGTGGGGGAAAAACTTGCTCAAAATTTTCGCGATTGTTGTCTTACTCTCGCCGCTTATCGCAATCACCATTCCGCCGGGCGTGTGGGAGCGGTTTTCCACCATCTTTGCAGACTATGACGTGCAAAGCTTGGATCCCACTTCTGGCTTGCGTATGGCTGCTGGCTCGCAAAAGGAGCGCTTGCAGCTCATCATCAAGGCCGTTAGCCTCACTTTCGAGCATCCAATCTTCGGCGTTGGCATGGGCGATTTCAGCAGCGCCAGCGCGCACCAGTGGAGCACTGGCTCCGGCCGCGACTGGGTTCAGACTCACAATACCTATCTCCAGTTCTCATCCGAACTCGGCGTGCCTGGGTTGGTTCTTTACATTATTTTGCTGACTACCACTTTCAAGACACTTCGCCGCGCTCGCGAACAGATTCCCGAAGGTGGCCCTGGCACCAAACCCTATATGCTGCGATTGATTTGCGACGCGACGACGATCAGCCTTACCGGCTATTTGCTCACGAGTGCGTTTGCGAACGTCGGTTACCAGTGCTATTTCTTCATCATCGCTGGAATAGGACAGGCATTTGCCATCGCGGCCCTCAGGGTAACTGCGAACGAACCTGAAAAAGTTCCGGTCCCGGCGCCCTCGTGGCCGGGCGCCGTGGAAGTGAACCCCGTATGACGTCCCCGGTAAACAAGGGCCCCGCCGGGTCTTCCATCCCGGTCAGCGTTTTTGGACTTGGCTACGTGGGCGCCGTGATGTCCGCGTGTCTTTCCCGCATGGGCCATCGCGTGATGGGTGTGGACGTGAATCCCCTGAAAGTCGATCTACTGAATTCAGGTCAAAGCCCGATTCGCGAGCCTGAGATGGACGACCTCGTCGCCGAAGGTCACAAATCGTGCCATCTGCACGCTACCCTGAGCCCCGCCGAGGCAATTGAACAGAGCGAAGTTTCCTTCCTCTGCGTCGGCACGCCCAGCTTGCGCAACGGAGGCCTCGATCTTTCAGGAATGGAGCGCGCCGCCGAGCAAGTGGGCCATGCGCTCGCTGCGAAAAGAACATCGCACACAGTTGCCGTGCGCAGCACCGTCCTCCCCGGGAGCATCGATTCCATAATCATTCCCGCCCTCGAGCGCACAAGCGGCAAGCGCGCCGGCCGCGATTTCTTCGTCTGCTCGAACCCTGAATTCATGCGCGAAGGCAGCGCCATCAATGATTTCTTCAATCCAGCTTTCACGGTCCTGGGAGCGCAGGATGCCGCGCATCTCGCCCCTCTCCGCGAGATTTATTCCAAGCTCCCCGGCAAACTCTTTGAGACGTCCCTGCGTTCGGCGGAAATGGTGAAGTACGTCTGTAACACCTTTCACGCCCTCAAGGTGGATTTCGCCAACGAAATCGGCACCCTTTGCAAGGCCATGGGCGTGCCTTCAGACGAAGTCATCAAGATATTCTGCGCCGACACCAAGCTAAATATTTCGCCTGCATATCTGAAGCCAGGTTTTGCTTTCGGCGGCTCATGCCTCCCCAAGGACGTAAAAGCACTCACATACAAAGCAAAGCAGCTCGATTTGCACTTGCCGCTGCTGAACGCCATCATGCCCAGCAATCAAGCCCACATCGAGCAAGCCGTCGAGCGAATCCTGATCGCTGGCAAACGCAAGATTGGGTGCCTTGGCTTGAGTTTCAAAAAGGGTACCGACGATTTGCGCGAAAGCCCACTCTTGAATGTCGTGAAACGATTGCTGGGAGAGGGCTGCGAAGTTCAAATCTACGATCCAAATGTTTCCTGGAGCTGTCTCTACGGCGCCAACAAGCAGTTCGCGGAATCTGAAATTCCCCACATCGCCTCCCTGCTCCGCCCAACATTGGAAGAAGTGATTCGCAACGCTGAACTGATCGTCATCGGCAATTCCGACAGCGAGTATTCAGCGCTGCGCGAATGGCTGCGCCCTGACCAAATCGTTCTCGATTTCGCCCGCTTGCCCAATCTGCCTCCCCAGGCCGAAGGCTTGTGTTGGTAGCTTAGTTTTCCGCAGGAATTCTCACCCACGGATGTCCGCAAAAAGCCTCAGAAATTAACATCTATGTGCAACCGCGCGATCATTTGTCCCAGGCGCGGAGTCTTCGTCGAGGATTCATCATCGGGGTGAGAACTACTCGTTCGGGTGGGAGCCCTCCGCTTTAGCGGAAAGAGCCGGGCTTCAGCCAGGCGGAAGAACTGTCGCTCTTGAACAGGCTTTAGCCGCAGGATTTCGCAGCAGTCAACTAGCTGCGCAGCGGCTTCTGACCAGATACACCAATCGGCGAGCCGAGCACGCTATTGTTGATCAGCCCCTCCGACTCAAACCAACGGAACACTTCCTCATACGTATGCTTCGACTGATACTTCGGCGAATACCAGTCAAACGTGTCCAACACCCGCCAGTTCGCATCCGGGTGGTGGCTTATGGGAATCATGATCCGCAGCACGGCGGCCACCGGCCGCAAGTACAGCTTATTCAGGACAACCTCGACGTAATACAGCGGCACGGATACGTAACAGAGCTTGTGCAGCAGATTGTTCGACATCTTCGTTGTCACTTTGCGATAGAGGTCGCTCATGCGATACGACGTCCGGTTATAGCCTTGATACAGCCAGATCACGATTTTCCCGCCCGGCTTCAGCAATCGCACCAGTCCGCGAAATGTTGCCTCGCAATTCGGCGTGTGGTGCAGCACCCCGATGCTGTAAATGAAATCGAACGTTTGATCGGGAAACGGCAGCTTCAAAAGATTCGCCTGCATGATCTGGACGTTTTCGCGATCGCCAATATTCTTGTGTGCGGATTCCACAGCGCGGCTCAAATCCATCCCAATCACTCTTGCTCCAAATCGGCTGGCAACCTCTGCATAACGACCCATGCCGCATCCCGCGTCCAGCACCATTTTCCCGCGCATGTCCTCGGGATTGATCTTCATTTCTTCGCGGAACTGCCGCTCACTCGTGTGGCTGTCCTTTCCATCGAGCTGCGTCTGCGCGTGAGTCGTCCATTCAAATCCAAAATTTCCCACGTAATCTTCGCTGCCCACGAATCGCGGAATTCCATTGATGATCGGAAATTTCCCGCCGCACGAAGTACAGTGGAAGCCGTCCGCATCCCGCGCCACTCGATTCTGGCAATTTGGACACACCACAATGTCTTGCAGGTCCTGCCACACTTCCGTACTCGCTATTTCTTGTGCTGTCTCAGGCATTCGAAGATTTTCTCCCAAGGATTCCAAAGAATAGTAGTGCTTTTTGCGAGCTGCGCAGCGTTCCTGCCAGCCGCCTCACATTTATGAATTACCTGCCCGCCGATTCGCTCATCAACAACGCACTTCCTGTCTCGCGAATGATCCGCCTCATGCGACTTCCGCCCCTTTCAGCGCTTCGGACATTTCCGCCTCCATTTGTCGCCGCGGATACACCCACTCGAGCAGCGGCGTCGCCATGAAAGTAGTCACCAGGGCCATGAGCACCATCATCGAGAATAGAACGGGCGAAATCACGCCCGCATCAAGTCCAATGTTCAGAATCACCAACCCCAGCAATCCGCGTGCATTCATCAGAATGCCCACTGCGGCTGAATCTCTCCAGCTGATTCCGGTCGCCCTGGTCGCCACCATCGAACCTACCAGCTTGCCCACGATCGCCACCAAAATGATGATCCCGCAGTAAAGCCACATTTGCCCGCTGTGCAGGCTATGCAGGTTCATCCGCAATCCGCTGAAAGCGAAATATAGCGGCAGCAACAACACAACCGTGAGCGACTCAAACCGTTCCTGGATATGCCGTGAAAATGCGTTTTCCTTCGGCATAATTACCCCCACCAGGAACGCTCCAAACACCAGGTGGATCCCCAGCCGCTCTGTAACCAGCGCGGAAGCGAGCACGATCAACACCAGCAACGCCATCGAGTTTTCACTCAGCCGCCCGCTCTTCTCATACGATGCCTGAAATCGACGCAGCAACGGCTTCCCGACATAAACCATCAGCAGCACATAAGTCAGCGTTCCAGAAATCATTACCCAAAGAGGTGTCGATCCGATTTGAGTTCGAATAAGTACGTACGCAAGGATGCACCATCCGGTAACGTCGTCCACGGCGGCGCATGCGATTGCGAGAGTTCCCACCCGGCTGCCCATCATGTTTCGGTCAGCCAGGATTCGAGCTAGGACAGGAAATGCTGTGACGCTCATCGCCGCGCCCAGGAAGAGCGTGAAATTCGTCATGCTCACGTTGTCAGAAGACAACCGCGGATAGAGGAAAAAGGCAAGCATCGCCCCAAGCAGGAACGGCACGATGATACTCACATGACTCGTCAAGACCGCAGCGTGCCGATGGCCCTTGAGCCCATCCGGTCTGAGCGCTAGTCCCACCAAAAACATGTAGATCACAATTCCGATCTGGCTAATTGTGTTTAGATAATCCAGGCTCGAAACAGGAAAAAGGATTGTGGACAAATGAGGAGCAACCCATCCCAGCAAAGAAGGACCAAGCAGAATCCCCGCCACCATTTCCCCAATCACCTGCGGCTGATTAATGAACTTGAAGAGAAACCCAAACGCTCGCACCGCAATAATGATCACCGCGATCTGAAAGATAATCGTCACAACGCGGGGCACGAGAGCCTTCTCGGCCTTTTGCTGCTGCGCTGTTTGCCTTACGGCATGGAAGCTGACCGCTTCGCAGCCGGGGCAATTGCCAACGCTTACGGTACCTTGTATGGATCGCGAATCGCCTTCCCCGCTGATGACGGCCGCAATTCGAATCCGTCGTGATTCTGCGCACTCTGAATCGCCAGCCTGCGCCTGATCGGCAACCTTCGTTTCGCTGGCATCAAGATTTAGCCCAACCACTGTGCCCGCCAGGGCCATCTTCTCCGGGTTGTTGATTGTCACCGTCAGCTCGGACCCAGACTGGTTAATGCTAAACGCCGGCTGCCGCACACCCCCGAGCGAAGTGCCGCACGGTGCTTTCGCAAGCGAACTGAGATCAGCGTCAACATTCCAGGCCCCGCCGACTGCAACTGGTGGATTCAGGTGTGCCCCTGCGTGCAAGATCCCCATCAAAGCAAGTAGTGGGATACCCACAAGCCCCAAATACGTCAATACAAGCCCAGTTTTACTCATCTCGCCTTCCTGGATCGCCGAAACACAGCCTAACTTCACTGTCTATAGAGAGATACACGTACTTATAGCTTGCAAGTCGGATGCCACCAGTCCGCTGTGCCACCCCTACCCCAGGCCCAGACTCATTTCCTCTATCCGGCCATGCCCCAAGGATTCAGAGAGTTAGCAGGTGGCAAGTGTGCTTGAGCGGCATAGTCAGCCACGATTGATGTCCATAATGCACCGCCGTCGTGCCTCCTGGTAATAATTTTCATGTTTAGAGAACTGGCGTCTCTCTCAATGCCTCTCAGGATGCCACTTGACCTACACTAAGCCATTCTTTATCATATGGATACAGATAATTTTGGTGGAAGGCGAATTGCTCACTCTAAGCTGTAGCTTTTCGCGTTGACGACCGCCCCAAGGTAAAAGGAGAGGACCCCGCAATGGAAACAACCGGATCCATCAAGGACAAGATTCGAGACTACA
>Ga0265338_10007725_pt1 | contig 13236 bp, 10 predicted proteins | sample 42126metaG_FD_193579 | JGI IMG/M metagenome (GOLD analysis project Ga0265338, IMG submission 193579) | Rhizosphere microbial communities from Carex aquatilis grown in University of Washington, Seatle, WA, United States - 4-21-26 metaG | ecosystem: Host-associated > Plants > Roots > Rhizosphere... | reverse complement strand
TGGCAATCTAACCGTCAAAACCGGAAATGTCAGGCGGAAAGTTGAACCACGAATGCACACGAATTAACACGAAAGGTACGAACGCAGCTGTCCCAGCCGGGAAAAGAGCAATACGAGTCGGAAAAACGATTATCCGGGCACGTATTCTTATAGCAACAGCCTGAAAATGAACATTTTAGAGCATTGACAGAAATGATGTAGCGATGCGGAGCGAATGGTTTTGTTTTTTGGCGAGATTTTGGTGAGGGAGCATGCCCGCAGCGGCCTGTGAGCGAGCCGAAACGACGCCAAAAGCTAAAAACGCCGCTACCCCGCAGGGGCCGACTGCGCACGCTACAGGATTGATGGAAATGCTCTCGCCCAAAACCGCTGAAAAATGACACTTTCTGAGAGACAGATTTCCGGCTGGTGGCAAGCGACAGCTGACATGTCTTGAAGCAAAACGGTGGGGCGAGCGTCCTCGCGAGCCGTCCCAGATCCGATCTCCGAGACGCCCCTGTCCGCCGTAGCCTTGGCGAAGGGGGAAGACCCGAATTCTAACCACGGATGAACACCAATTAACACGGATTCAAACCAGCGCCTGCTGAATCCGCCGCAGGATTTTATACGCTTTTCCCTCCCACCGGGTGAGGCTGAAAGCCTTTTACGCGGCATTCTGGCTTCCCGCTCCTGACTCCTGAACTCCGTCTTGTTTGCACTATTTGGCCAACGGCAAAACAATATCCGTAAATTGACAGGATTTCTTGTTCATGAGCAAATGAGATTGCCATGAAAACGCAAGCCCTCATTATCCTCGCCGGCTTCCTGGCCGTTCAGGCACCGGCGCAAAGCGTCCTGTTTGATTTTGAGAATGCCCCGCAATATACTCCGTTGCCCATCAATCTGACCGTAGGCGGAATTACGGCCCACTTCTCCGCGACAGGGCTGACGTACCAGCCGGCACGGCGTAAGGTGCTGGTCTAACCTCACCCACCCATCAAACGTTTGAAAAATGATTTTGGAGCCGCCGACGCTGTCGACGAGCTTCGTTGATAGAACGGTTGCGTCTGCGTCAGAAAATAATCGTCCAAGCTGCCACCGCGACCGAGCACGGTGAAATCCGCAACCTTGTTCGGCCCCAGTGAATCCCGAGCGACCATCACCAGTTGTTGCATTATCGGGTCGATATTCCCTTGTATCTTAACTGCAAAAATCAAATGCGATGGAACTCCCGAGGCAGGATCGTCGATCTGCGCCAGATAAGCCGCCTCGACCGCGGGTTGTGAACTCAGGTAGCGCGTGAGAATCTCCACCAATTGGTGCGGATATTCTGCCGGCTGGCCCAGTAGAATTTTTCGCTCCTTCGGAATAATCTCGGGCTTGGGCGGCTCAAAGAACTTTCCACTGGCAAGATCCTGCATCTCCTGCACGAAAAATTCCTTCCCCGCTGGACAGCCGGGATTTAGAACGGCTGGAATTTTTCCGCTGCCTAAAATCCCAAACAAATCTTTCCCGCGCATAGTGAGATAATCCAGGGCCTGTCCACTGTTCTTGATTGTCTCCTGCAAGAGCGGCAGGGAAGTAAACATCGGGATGATGTCCTGTTCCCCCTTCTTCCAACTAACCAGCGGCACATTTTCACTCTTTTCCAAAGTCCTTTCGCCGTGGGGTGCCGTATTGGGTGGAACCAACACGAACAATTGAGATTCGAGCAGCAACTGGCAAAACCGGGGACGCGCAGCCGGATCGTGCGCTGCCTGCACGAGCAGTCGCTCCAGTTCATTGGTTGGTGTGAAGTTCATGGTTATCTCGGCAGAGTTGACCACGCTAGGAGTTGAAAATCAATAAGAGCCGGATTCAAATCTCCACATCCCGACAATACTTTTCATTTCAGTTTGCTCCGGAACTTTTCAACCTCGAAATCGCTCATCCTCACCCACGCACCTTGGCGCACACGGTATTCAAACGTTTGCAGCGCATTTGCGTCAAACCAAGCCTGGATTGACGCCAGATCCGGGAACGAACGCGGTTGTTCGGAACGTTGTTTCAGATGCTCGATGAACTTTTCGTGGATGTTTCCGGCATCGACCAATGTCAGCCGGACGACATTTTGACCCGGCACTGGTTCCAGGAAATCGACGTGGTTGGTGCAACTGAAGACTTCGCCCGGGAACACCGCGGTGAAGGAAATTACGATGGTCTCCTTTTCCGCCTGCGACGATGGCAGGTAAGCCCGATTGTAAATGATCTGACCAAAATGGCGGCGGCTGCCATCCAGAAAGTTGATGCCGCCCATATCGCGGGAATTGGGATTGAGAACGCGTTTGAGCTTTTTGAATCCAATTTCGGCAAACCCCAACTGTTTAAATTGCTCCCGATGTCGGGCCGTTGCCTTGCGGAAGGCATCTGAGAGTTCCTGTTCGGTGCACTCAAGTTCTGTCCACGTACTGGGCATCCATCCGGTGGGAATGGATTTAGTCAACTTGGGATGAGCGCGGAAGCTGACCCTGTAATAACCGGGGACTGGCCGACGCCAGATGTCTTCTAAGGGCGTGCCCGGTGTCATTTCGCTGGTCCTTGCCAAGGCTGACTCATCCAATTCATCCGGCAATTCGCCACTGGAAATGGTTCCGAAGCCCGCACCTACACCAAACGAGGGTATTCCGAGCGCGCCCGCGAGGTCGCCATGCCGTTCCACCGCGAAAACATAGCCGTCTGTATCCGCCCCCGGTTTCCTCAGGATGGCCTCCACCTCCGCAACGGCATCTGACCCGAATGCGGCGCAGAGTTTCCCGGCATCGCCACCTTCCGGTCCCGCCATGGCGGCTTCCTCATCCTCCGTCTCAAAATAACCGGGTGCGGAATTATATTCATCCACCAACTCACCGCTCAGATATAGCTGATACCACAGAATGCTGTCGTCATGATTCATGACCGCCAGCAAGGGACAACGGAACTGGCCGGACAGCCGCGAGGCCAGTTCGGCAATAATCTCGCCATTTTGACCGTCTGATTCCTCGTCGAACACCACAACGCAACCTTTATGGGCTGATGTGACAAAAGCCGAACGGCCGGCCAATGCCGTCGCAATCGATTGCTGGCCCGGTCCACGCAGCGTGTAGCTTGCATAAAAATTACCCATGCTTTGATTTGGTCTGCGCCATCCGAAAGCTTTTCAACTGCGGATAACCACCATGCAGAGGAATTAATTTTTCAGGTTTCATTTTCCTCAAGCTCTTCGTCCATGCCGCTGCCTTGGTTTGCCAGAATTTTCCGGGCCGCCGCCTCATCCTCGGGCCGGACATAAATGCGCATGGGGCCATCGGTCGGTGTTCCATCGCCTTGGTCGGCTTCGGCGGCACCGAATGAAACATAGATTTCCGCCGCCGCCAGCCGGGAGGCCCATTGTTCGGCCTCGGCCGCGGGAAAATCACCCAAACAACAAAGGGGCGGTGGTTCCACATCGGCCAGCTCTTTGGCGGTCAGTCGCGACTTGTCAAACAACTCCGTGGCCGGCCCGCTACTGGGATTGACATCGAGTTTCTCGGTGGCGAATTCCGCGCACCAATAACCCGCTCCCCCCGGCGGCGTGAACGTTTTTCCGTTGGGCAACCGGATGGGTTGCCGCTGGATGATCCAGGTGCCTTGCACCCGGTTGGCATCGAGAAACCGGCCTTGATACAAAATCGGCGGACTGGGCAATTCCTGCTTCAAATCCATTCCCTGATCTACCAAGGATTCCCGCAACGTCTTGCGGCTGCCGTCTTCCGTCACCACATAACCCACCGGCATCTGTTTGGTCAGTTCAAAACCGGGATAATCAAAATAACCATCCACCATGCCGGTGCCCGGCATTCCGGCGGGCGCATCCTCCGTGACCGTGCCGGTGAAATGCGCCGTCCAGCCTTGTTTCAGTCGCAGCGTAAAGGTCACCGGCACCAAACCCGGCCGGTCCCCGCGCGGCCCATAACCATAGCAACCGCGCCACACGCCGGTAACTTTCTTGCGCGTGGTCATTAGCCCGCTCAACGATTGGCCGTCCACCGGACAGATCGTCACGTCATCTGGATATGTTTTGCCGCAATAAGGACAACGGTTCATAGGCACAAATGATTTCCGATTTTAACTTCATTTTCGAAAGCGGCTGGCGTTCGCCTCGCCGATTTCGCCGCCAGCGTTCAATCGAAACGGCAGTAAGGAGAATCAGGGTGGGAATACATCCGGCAGAAAGTAAAAGGGGTTGCCACATGGTGGAACTTCTATTGTCCTGCAATGAGCCGCCGAAAATGAGCTTCTATCTTCGGTCGCATCGCAATGATGTCATTTTCCAATTTTTCGATTTGCAGATACTGTGCATCAACCACTTTTTGCCCATTTTCAGTCGGTTTGCTATCTATCAGAGTTTGCACCCTGTCGCACGTTCTTAAGTATTGGACACAAGTGTTCACAATGACTCGAACATCATTTTCAACATTTTCTGGCAAATAGACTTTGTTAAGTTCAAAAGTCTGCCAGAATTGGTTAACATCAATTTGAAAGTTTTGTTGCCTAGCCCGGAATTTCTCCATGTTCTTATCCTCAATAAGAACAGTGCAATTTTCATATGAGCCTATTATTTTTAGGTAGCACGGCCAGATTGCTGATGCGGCCGTCGCTGCCCTTTCCTGATGTTTGGCGGACGCTATGGTGCTTGGGTTCGGCTTTAAATGGTCAACCGTTTTGCATTTAGGACAGGTTACGGTTATTGCATTTGCCCGTGTCAGAAAAATAAACCCACAGTGGGAGCACTTGTGTCCCATCTTGCCGTCAAATATCGGCGCAATGGGAGCGGTTAACAAGTCCCACGCGGAATCGGGAAGTAACAAGAATTCAAATTCCACCTTTTTCCCCGACGTTAGCTCAATATAGCCTTTGCCATAGCGTTCACCTTCCTTTTCGTGGACTTTGAAATTTGGCTTAAATCTCAAAACTTGCTGCCACTCGTGCATGTCCTCGTCGCCCTCGATATTCACTACGGCTTGCTTTTGTCCGATATTTAACTCTGATGAAACAGGGACAATCGCGCTGCCCTTTATAAGCTCATCTGGCGCGAGCACGACCGCAACTCGTCGGATTCTTGCTACCTTGGTTCCAGAGTTTAGCGCTTTGATAATAAGAAGACCATGCCGCGTATCGGTATTCTCCAATGACAAACTCGCTGTGACTTCCAGTTTTATGCTGCTAACTTCGAGTCCTGTTTGGAACCTCTGATTCCGCGGCTCGGAGGCAGCGCGGCCGCTCTCGATGAGTCCAAGAGCAGTGCTTTCGGCTTGCTTCTTCCAAGTTTGTAGGAGCTCTACGGTATAGCGACGCGCATCGTTGTCCACGAGTTTGGAGCAATTCTGGCAAAGCCAGATGCCGTTCTTGATTGATGATCGTTCGCGCTTTGATAGCGAAGGCGCGTATCGTGGCCCTCCCGCCGATGCCGCCGTAATGTGAGCGGCTACCCCAATATTTACAGCCTTGTTCTGGTCAGATTGCGGTCCGCTGGTCGTCCTCTGACATGCTGGGTTTGAGCATCGCATTCCTACTCTTCGTGCAAGCGTATCTTTGATTCGAGCTGGGAAATCGTCTCTTGAGTCTCTGTCGACAACAACTTCTTCAGGACGAGCGCGATTCCAGCCGCCATCTTTCTGTTCTGTATCGGAATCTGTCAGATAGAAATCAAAAGCTGTGAGTGAAGCAGCAAAAGGGTCAATCGCTAGCCTGCCGGACTCATAACGCTCTGGACACGAATTGACCGTTGCAATCATCAGTAGATTCAGCCATTTCGCGAGAGGATTCCGATTTGCAACTACGATGGATGCGGGTGATTTTGCGTTGATCCTCCGGATATTCTTCAGAACTAAATCGTCTATATTATTCGGCAGCAGACTTCCTGCCCGAGAAGCCATTCGACAGAAAAGCTCGGTTTCTTTTCCAAGCACTATTCCATACGCGGTAATTTCCGCTCCCGTGATTCCAAACTTTGTGAATTCTGAGGTCGTCAACCTGTTCCGAGCTTCATCACCGTCACCATAGTATTGCCAAAGGTTTATCATGTGGTTCGGTTGATTGTATTCTCCCTTGGGAAACGCGCCGTTAATACCAATACAAAAAATCTGCAACCTGAGATCAGGATATAACTTCGCCTGAGCTTCGAAATCAGCCCGGAGCCTGTTCCACTCGTTCAGTCGCGCACTTGTGAGTTGCTGGAGTAATTGACTTATTTCTGCATTGGATGCCGAAGATCTATTGGAATTCTGAATCCTATTCGCGCATTGCTTTTCAGGTTTCTTGGACTGCAGCCAAGGCGCTGGACGCTGGCAAGCTTCAAGGAGCTTTGCATACTCCTTCTCGCGATCTACATGGCACCAGTTGATGTATAGGAATTGCGCCAAGGAGCCTTTAATGGGAGCGTCATCGAGCCGCAACGGAATGAAGCGGCGCTCCCGGTTCAGCGGGTCGCGAAATCGGAACGTGCCAGCCTCCAATTGCGACCAGTCCGACCCGAAAGCATTTGCCGACATGCAAAGCACCAGCGCGCGTGAATGTTCCAGCGCTTCCTCAATCTTCACTGGGATGCTATCGCCGGGTTTGATTTGCTCCTCGTCCAGCCACACGCGGACTCCATCTTTCTTCAATCGCGCGGCAAGTTCACGCACCACCGGCTTGTCCTTGGTGCTGTGGCTCAAGAAAACGTCGAATTGGAATTCGTCAGGCATAGGTCAGGCATTTTTCAGCATGACGTTTCAGAAATTCAGTGTCCGGCGTAAATTTCTTCGGCAGCAACAGCCTCGCGCCATCAAAGCTGGTCAGCCATGAAGCACAGGTGGATGGTTGAGAGTTGAGGGTTGAGGTTAATTTCGGGGAAAAGCGGATGATGTAGTTGTCTTCAATCCACATCAGATGCCGGTCAAAGGCGCGGTCGTGAAGTGCGTTCAGGCACAGGCCATTCCGGGGATTCAACCGGTTCTTTTCATCCTCGGCCCACGGAATAATGTGACTGGCCGTCAGCAGTGGTTGAACGGTCAGGCCGGTGACGCAGCAGCGGAAATTGTAGGCAGAAAGAATCCGGTCGCGGAAAAAACTCTGGTTCACGCGCACGCGCACGGTGGCTTCGCGCTCGCGTCCGGCGGGCGGCAGGTCGCCGGTGTCCACATCCGCCACTTGCTCAATCGGCTGGCCCAGCCGGTCGGCTAGCAGCCGCTCGCTTTCAAACGCCAGCGTTTCCGGGTGGTCGGCAAATTCGCGCCAGATTTCCACTTCACCTTTGGCGCCGTGGCTCATGCCGCGAATGCCGCGCGCCTGCAACGCCGGGTCCAGCCGGGCGAAATTGGAAAGTTTTAGGGAGGCAGAACCAACGCTACGACCAAGCATCCGCGCCAGTTCAATGACGCGTGGGTTGTGCATGTGGATTTGGCCGAAGGGGATTTTGCAATACAAGTTGAACGCCAAGATATGCTCCTCGCGCGTCCAATCTTTGTGTTGCGCAGCCATACCGCGATATTGCACCCAGCGGCGAGTTGCGACCAGTATTTTTCAGGGATGCCCTACGCCCAAAGCCGCAGGCCAAGCAGGCCCCAGTAGGCGTAATAAATGGCCACGGCCACCGCAGCCAGCCCAACCAGAATGGAATGCCAATATGTCAGGCGTTTCATCGGCGTGTTGCGCTGGCGCCAGGCCACGTAGAGGCCCACCAGCGCCACCAGCGGGAAGGTCAGGCTGGTGAGCATGATGCCGGCCGTCAGGGGATTGACGGTGCCCACACTGACATCAGGAAAGTATCTGGAGGTGACGACTCCCCGAAACGCCCAGAGCATGAGAAGGTCAAATGTCACCAGCAGGGCCGCGCTGGCCGCCGCCCAGGCCCGCACCGAAACCGGCCGCAGTTTATGGTTTTGGCAAAACAGTTTGCGGAATATCCAGATGGGAGCCAGCCCCAGCGAACTCAACATCAGCACAGAAACCAGTCCGGCCCCGATGAGTTGCGACCAAACCCGCAAGGCGGAGACTTTTTTGAAAGTACCGAAGCCGTATTGAATCAATGTTTCTCCATCGGCATCCGGCAGCAGGGCGACCATGGCGATGGTTTCATTCTCATGGCGGAACAGCCGATCGGACATGGGCACCCATCGGTTGCGCTGCCAACCGTAGATGCTGGTCGAAAGTCCGCCGGCGTCGAAGGCGAGTTTCCTCACGATTATCAATCGTTCAAAGCCGTAAGCCCATCGCGCGTTGGGGCTGATGAATTGATAGTATCCCTGATAGTGCTGGCGCAGACCGGGCTGGACCGGCGCGACGGGTGGCAAGGCCGGCGCAGCCAGATTATTGGTGATAAACCGGCGGAGGAGTCCTCCGATCCGGTCCTTGGCGTCGAAGCTTCCCGAATTGATCATGACAGCGTAACCGCGTCCCTGGTCGGGAAGATAGGCCATTTGAACGAATCCACCCATGACCGCCCCGCCGTGTCCGCGAAACACAAACGGGCCTTCAGGAACCGAGTAATTGCAGAGGCCATAGTTGTACATCCTGCCCAATCCGGCTGACGGCATGGTTTCGGTGGTTTCCATGCGCTCGATGGATGCGGTCTGAAGCACCGGCATGCCGTCCAGGCTGCCGCGTTGGAGATAAAACCGGAGGTAGTTGGCCATGTCCGTGGCCGACGCGTTCACGGCGACGGTGGGCCGGAGCGCAAAGTTCCAGTAAGGATAGGGCGTGACTCCGTCGGGATGATAGAGACGGGTCAGGAGCTGTTCCGCGGCCGGGGTGTCGAAATAACCGGCGGTGTCCATGTGCAGAGGTTTGAAGATGTGTTCCTGCACGTAATCTTCAAAACGTTCGCCCGACGCTTTTTCAACAACGGCGGCCAGCACGGCCGGGGCGGCACTGCAGTAAGACATCCGCGTGCCGGGCGGCCAGCGGCAGACCCGGCAGGCGACGTCATCGGCCAGGGCATCCTTCAAGGACACCGGCGTCGGGTCGTTCCGCGCAAATTCCCGCAGATGCATATCGTCAAAACCGGTGGTCTGTTCGAGCAAATGGACGAGGCGCAACGGGTGCGTTGCCTCCCACGGATTGACAAAGGGCATGTCCGGCACCCATTGCTTCACCGTGTCCGACAGCTTGAGCTTGCCCGCCTCCTGCAATTGGAGCGCGGCTATGGCGGCGAACGTTTTGGAGACGGAGCCGAGGCGGAACAGGGTGTTGGTGGTGACGGGTTGGTTGGCAGCCACGTCGGCTTTTCCGATGCCCGCCACCCACTCGGCCTGGTTGCGGGAGACGATGGCGATGGCCGCGCCCGGCGTCCGGGTGTCTTTCAAGATCGCTTCAATCGCCGCCTGCAGCTCCGGTATGGATTTGGGTCCGGTGTTGCCCGTGACCGCCGCCGCCGGCAGTGCGCTGGATAGAATCAGAAGTGAAACGAGCGGGAGCAGGAAGCCTTTCATGTCCGGTTCTCGGTTGAGGAGGATAGGGGCTTACGATGGCTCATCCTGTGATTTTGTTTCGGATTAGACAGCGGCGTAAACACAACCTCACGAAGTCCGCGTAAAGCTTCCAACTTCGCCGAGGCTTCGATGGCAGATCGCCACGCGGCAGGCTCGCGTAAAGCTGCGCCACGCGGCGGGCGTGCCGGGAAAGTCTGAAGTCTGAAGGCAGTGGGCAGTTTCAAGTTTTCAGTTGGGGGGGACGGCTCGCGGGGACGTTCGCCGGGTTGGGAGTTGGCAGATGGGAGATGAGGCCTTGCGCTCTTTCGCGGCTAATTCTGCGCGCCGTTCTGAATACCGAGCGCCTTGATCTGCTGCGTCCGCTGATCCTGCATTTGCTTCAGGTTCAGGGCGGCCAACTCCTTGAACGTCTCCAGCTGGGACGGGCTCAGGAACCCCGCCGCGCCCTGCACCACGTTTTGCTGGCGGTCGCTGACGATTTGCGTCCATTCGTCCAGCGGTCGGAACAGGTCGATATTGTCGAGCGATAGCCCCATAACGATCTCCGTCTTGATGAGGCCTTGGAGCTTGCCGGTTTGTTCCTGGGTGAGCGGCTCGCCGCCCAGATTCTGCTGGATGGCGCCGACCAGGCGCTGGGCCGCGTCGTTGCGCATCCCATCAGCAACCGAGTCCAAAAAGGCCGCACCCTCAGGGCCGAGGATTTCGCGCCGCTGGCTCTCCTGCTGTTGCCGGTCCGCGTCACGCTGGCTCAGCGCGTCGGCCACCGACATCGAACCGCGCAAGAGCGCAGCCAGGCGGTCGGCATCGCGTTGTTTGTTGCCGGTTTCCAGGTCGAGGTATTGCTCGATCTTCTCCGGGGACAGCTTCGTCATCTTAAAGAGCAGGTCGAGATTGGCGCGCATCTGGTCGCGCATAAGATTCTTATCGGCTTGCTGCTGATCCGGGCTGTCCAAAATGCTGGCGAGCGCATTTCCGAACGCGTGGGGTCGGGCCGCGGATTCCGAGATGGATCTGGCCGCCGCCGCCCGCTCGCGCATCAAGTTCAGGAGCCGTTCGTTGCCGGCGCGCCCTTCAGCGTCAACGACCGCCTGGTTCCGATCCTCGGCCGTGGTGAGCGCCGAACGCCGGGATTCCAACTCCTGTTCTCCTGACCGGACTTGCGCCTCGATCCCGGCCAACTCGCGACCCTGGCGCACGTGCCGCCAGCATTCCCAACCCGCGAGCAATAGGCCCGCCGCCAGCAAAGCAAACTGCATTTTGTTCGATAATCTCATAGGTTCCGCTTAGAGCTTTCGCAACATCCGCAGCACCGTTTGTTTTTGCGCGCTCATATTGGAGACCTGCATCAGCCGGAAGGATTCCAGCTGCTCCGGAGACAGGAACGCCGCCGACGCCTGTAGAATCCGCCGATTCGATTCGGCTTGAGCCGCAAAGCGCCCGACCAATCCATCCGGCGAGACGAGTTCCCGCACCGTGAAGTCGCCTGCCAGGCCGGAGGCCACTTCCGGCGGTTCGGCTTCAATGACGCGGGCCAGCGCCTCTCGCTGAAATGCGCTGATCGGGAAAGGTCCCAACTGCTTGTTGAACTGATCCACCAATGTCCGCGCCGGGAATTCCATCTGGCATTCCTGGTAGCCGGCAAAGCCCGCGTCCCCCAGCAATAGCCGGATCTGGTTGGTCGCGTCCCGTTCGGTATTTGCCTCGGCCTGCACCGCGGCTTCAGCCGTCAGGTTCCCCTCCGTAAACGCCACGGCGGTCTCGAGATTTGTCAGGCTCTGATCCGCGCCAATCCCCAACAGCTTATCGGTCTCCTGCTGGTTCAACTTCAATCCATCGATGAGCGGGCTCCAGCGGGTGCGATTGGCAGTGAACAGCTGCCGGCGCAACGCCTCCCGCACATCCGGGTTGTTCAGGGCCGCCGCCAGCAGCGTGGTTGGCGCGTGAGCGCCGGCCAGCGACTGGTTTCCTTGGCCGCCGGCATTTCTTCGGGCCTGCAACCGCTCCAGGTCCTTTTGCTGGCTGCTCTCGGTTTCGAGAATCCCGGCCGTCTGCTGTTCCAGTTCCTGCGCGCGGCTTGCCGCTGATGCCAGCGCTTCCGCCTGTCCGTTCAATTGCTGACGGGCGGCCTCAATCTGTCGCGCCTGCGCGGTATCTTGATGATGCTGAACCGCGAGCAGGACAACCACGCTCGCGCCGATGACAACTTTCGAGTTGGTCCACGCCATAATTTTCAATGCTCCTTTCACGAGAGCCAGGGTTGAAGTTGACGCCGTTGCGCCCTTGGCCAGCGCCATGGCGGCAGCCGTTTTTGCCAGCATGGCTGGCGCGGCGTGAACAGAATTTGCGGACATGGCGGCGGCAATGCTCCCCGTCGTGGAAGTCACTCCCCGTTTGAAAAAGTAGGCCCTCAATTTTTCCAGCGCATAATCGGTGCGTTTTCTGGCCGCGTTTTCGCTCACCCTGAACGCCGTTCCGATTTCCTGAAAAGTTTTCCCTTCAAAAAAACGGAGCGCCAGCGCATTGCGGTCCTTCTCACCAAGGTCTCCCATCGCGTCTTCGAGCAGGGGCGTGATTTGCGTCCAGAGTTCCGGTTCGGTCCGGCGGGAAAGCGATTGCATGTAAGCCTCCTGTTCGCGCCGGGTGCGGCGGATTTCAGTTCGCTGGAAATTGGCCGCCGTCAAACGCGTGGTTTGATACAGCCAGCCGGACAGCGCGGGGTGCGGCAACAACCGGTTCGCTTTTTGCGCCAGAATTATAAAAACCGCCTGGGTGATTTCCTGAGCGGCGGCGGGATTGCCGATTTTGCGCAAGGCCGCGGAATAGACCATGTTTACGTGCCGCGTCACCAGCGCGGCGAAGGCTACGTCAGACTTTTCGCGGGCGTAATGCCGCAACAATTCGCTGTCCTGAGATTCCTGCATCTATTAAAGAATGTCCGCTGCGCAAAAAAGCGGCCAAGTTATTTTCGACTTTGTAGTACCATGATACGCGGGGAGATGAAAATACGATATTTGGCGCCGTTGTGGTTTTCATGGAAAACTTTGCCGCTGGACGTTATTTTGCCGGAGCTGATGATGACAGGTGACAGGTGACAGGTGACAGGAGCCAGAATTCATGAGTCAGAAGAAAATCTGCGTTGGTCTGCGTCATCTGCGGATAAAACCGGCTCGCCGGGAGTCTCGCCCCACCATGGGCAGAATCCAGAATTCAGGAGTCAGAAGGGAGCTTGTTGCCGGGGCTCTCAGGGCCGGGTGTTGCGCCGTGCTCGCAGAATTTGATGATGGATGAGCGGGATACAAAGAGGGTCTGGCCGTTGCTTTGCTCAAGTTCCACGTAGGTCGAGAGGGTGTCGTATTGGGACTTCGGAAACAGGTGCTTGATGCCTTTGAAACGGACATTGGAATAGACTGTCACTCCCTGGCTCCAATCGCTGCAATAAACATCATAGCGTTTGCCGAGGTCCACGGGTTCGCCTTGCGGTGGCGAGGCGGATTTTGTCAGTCCGGTGGTTATCCTTGGAGACGAAGTTTCGGTCGTGCCCGGGGCGAGTTGGATATTGGGATCAAGTTCCTTCAGGATTTCCTGTCGCGTTTGCACGATGTCCACCCCCAGATTCTTCAAAACCTGGCTGCCAACTCCACCGCCTTCCTGCAATATTCCGAGCAGAATATGTTCGGTGCCGACATAGGTATGATTCAATGACTTGGCCTGTTTCGATGCCAAGGCCAGAACTTTTTTCACACATGGCGTGTAGGGAATATTACCGCTGACCTCAGGTTCTGTGTTGGTC
>Ga0265338_10007724_pt1 | contig 13237 bp, 8 predicted proteins | sample 42126metaG_FD_193579 | JGI IMG/M metagenome (GOLD analysis project Ga0265338, IMG submission 193579) | Rhizosphere microbial communities from Carex aquatilis grown in University of Washington, Seatle, WA, United States - 4-21-26 metaG | ecosystem: Host-associated > Plants > Roots > Rhizosphere >... | reverse complement strand
GTGGCCGCCGTCAAGGAAAAGGGCGCCCAGATCCTGGCCCTGTCCGCGTTGCTGACCACCACCATGCCGGCGATGAAGACGACCATGGACGCGCTGCAATCGGCCGGCGTGCGCCAGCAAGTGAAGGTGCTGGTAGGAGGCGCACCCATCACCCAGAAATACGCCGACGAGATCGGCGCCGACGGTTTCAGCGAAAGCGCAGCGGGCGCGGTAAGCGCCGCCAAAAAAGCTTTGGGCTGAGATTTACATCCGGAGACCACCAGTATTTTGGCGCATCTCATGAGCCGCTTCACCAGCCTGGCCATCAATCACCCCGACGATCTGCGCTTTGGCGTGTCGCCCAAGCCCCTGACTACCCGCCACGGCCTCACGATCGGCGGAGGCATGGTCTATCCCGAGATCAACTTCACCCTGCCGCCGATGTTCGTGGATGAAAACACCATGCCCGAGGTCCGTGGTCAATACCAACAAATCATCACCGGCGCCGTGCGGCGCGCCGTGGAACTGGAAGCTCCCGGCCTAGTGGTCGAGTTTGAAACCCTCCCGCCCATGACCGAAAACCCGGCCTGGGGCATCGAATTGACCCGCATCCTGCTCGACGCCATGGAAGCGGCACATGCGAAACACGGCCTGAAGAGCGTCCTGCGCATTACCCCCAACGACACGCGGGAAATGGATCGCCCGCCCCGCATGCGGAGCGGCCGGTTTTATGAAGCCATGCTCCAAACATTCGACGGTTGCGCGGCAGCCGGGGCGGAACTGTTGAGCATTGAATCGGTCGGCGGCAAGGAAATCCACGATGAAGCATTGATGATGTGCGACATCCGCAGCGTGGTGTTTGCTCTTTGTATCCTGGGCGTGCGTGACATGCGGTTCCTCTGGACGGAACTCAACCAGATCGCCCGCAAGCACGGGGTCCATTGCGCCGGCGATACCGCATGCGGCTTTGGCAACACCGCGATGGTGTTGGCCGAGCAAAAAATGATTCCCCGCGTGTTCGCCGCCGTCGTTCGCGCCGTTTCCGCCGTGCGCACGCTGGTCGGTTATGAATGCGGCGCCGTCGGGCCGGGCAAGGATTGCGGTTACGAAAACCCGATCTTGAAGGCCATCACCGGTTTCCCCATGGCGATGGAAGGCAAAACCGCCGCGTGTGCGCATCTCAGCCCGCTCGGCAACATCGCCGCTGCCGCATGCGATACCTGGAGCAACGAATCCGTCCAGAACATCAAATTGCTCGGCGGCATGGCACCGACCGTGTATGTCGAGCAGCTGATCTACGATTGCCGCCTGATGAACCTGGCGTTGGCCGATGGCCGCGACGCCGCGCTGCTCTATCGCAAATGGATGGTTAATTCCGATGCCCCTCTCGATCCGCAGGCGTATGTGCTCACGCCCGAAAGTTCCCTGGCCATCGCGCAGGCGATCGTTCAAGCACCCACGCCCCTCGCTGCCGGCCGGGCCGCCGCACTCACAGCCGTCAGGCTCCTGCGTGAGGCGCATCGTGAAGGCCGTCTCAAGATTCATCCGCGGGAACTGCCCTGGCTCGACCGCATCCAGGAATCCGTCGAATCCATCCCGACAAACGAATCCGATTTTATCAACGAAATGATGGGACAGGTGGACACCACGAAATTTGTAGTCGCGGATTACCAGCTTTGAATGACCGCCAATTGTTTCAATCGGTTCGTCCTCGCTTCCACCCGCCGGGTGGCCATGCCCATTGCGATCTATCCCGGCCTCGCCCTCACCGGCGCAAAGGTCTGCGACATCGTCACCAATCCCCAGGCGCAATTCGAAGCCCAACTGGCCCTTCATGAACGGTATCATACCCCGTTCGTTCTGTCGGCCATGGACCTGAGCGCCGAAGCCGAGGCTTTTGGTTGCACCCTCCAGACTTCCGAAAACGAAATTCCTTCCGTGATGGGACGGCTGGTAACGAACCTGGAGCAGGCGCAAAAACTTTCCGTGCCGCAACCGGGCGACCGGCGCACGGCCGTGTATCTCGAGACCGTGCGTCGCCTGCGCCGGTTGCCCGACCGGCCGCTCGTCTTCGGGGGTTGCATCGGCCCGTTTTCGCTGGCTGCCCGGCTGGTGGGTGTGAGCGAAGCGATGGAAATGACCATTACCGAGCCGGATCTGATGCACGTCTTACTGGAAAAATGCGCGGCCTTCCTCGCCGCGTATGTCCGCGCCTTCCGGGAAGCCGGCGCTGACGGGGTCATCATGGCTGAACCGGCAGCGGGCCTGTTGTCCCCCCGCAGTTTGTCCCAACTTTCGTCAAAGTACGTCAAATCCATCCATACGGCGATGGCCGACGGCCGCTTCGCGCTCATCCTGCACAATTGTGCAGCGAAGTTGCTGCATCTGCCAGCGGTGCTGGAATCCGGATTGGCCAGCTTCCATTTTGGCGCGCCGATGAACCTCGCAGCCGCGCTGACACAGGTCCCGGCCGACGTGGTGTTGTGTGGCAATCTTGATCCCACCGGGGTTTTGGTGCAGTCATCGCCGGCGGAAATCACCACCCAGGCGATGAAATTGATGGAAGCGACCTCCGCCCACCGCAACTTTGTGCTGTCCTCGGGCTGTGATGTGCCAGCGACCGCTCCGCTGGCCAACCTGGATGCCTTCCACCTGGCATTGAAGATCAGGCCGGCTCCGCGCCAATGAGCCCTGCGTCGGAGCGCAGGCCGACGTGCTCGCCCGGTTTCAAAGTCAGGAATTCGCGCTCATCCCATTCCGCATTCAACAACCGCCGCAGCCAGCCGAGGTCGCCGGGCAACCGCTCGAATTTCCAGCCACGCGCATGGGCAAGTTCCTTCGCCGCCGCCTCCCAGCGCGCCGCCCCAGGCACGGGCGTGGCGATGTAAGCGAGCCGCCCATAGTGTTGGGTGAAGTTTTTGAACTGTTCGAGCAGGTAATCGGCGTTATCCTCGCCGTATTTTTCGACCAGTTGCTCGCGAGTCACGTTGGAATTTGGACCAAAGGCGAAATCCTGCCGGCGAATTTCGCCGTTGACCGGTGAATTTTCCAGCCAGCCTGCGCTTTGAAAATAGGTGCCCGGTTGCGCCTCCAGCTGGGCCAGGTAACACCGGCTGCTGCCCAGCAGCATCCCGATGCAGTCATGCGCCCGCGGAATCACGACCGGCAACGCGCGCGCCTGCAACCCGATCACTCCGCGATTGCACAGCCCGTAAGCGATGGCAATCGCGTCGCACGGCCCGCCCGCCGCGGCGTCAATCGCATCCTGCAACGCGGCGCGGAGTTCTTTGCCGGCCCCTTCGTGTAACCCCATCTCCAGGTGTCGGAAGGTGACCGCGGTCTTCGCGTCGGCGCCGAGCAGTTCCAGTTCCCGTTGGAAGACGGGACAGGCAATGACGTGCAATCGCAGGCGGTTCATGATCCGGTTTGCGCGGATGATGTTTCGTGGCCGGGGACCGCACCGGCCGCTCAATCAAACCGCTTTCAGCTTCGTCCAATATCCCCGATTCTTCCCGCCCAGTCCACCGGATTCACCCCGGGATTCCGGAAGTTTCCGGCCCTGAAATGAATAAAATGGCTTTGCGAATCAAGGGTTTAATGGCACGATTTCTGCGCGACTTCAGCATCGGCTGAAATGATAAAAAAGATCTTCAAATTCTCCACGTTGCGGATGCAATTGGTCGGGAGCGTGTTTCTGCTCATCACCCCGGCCGGGTTGGCGATGTATATTTTCCACCTGGAGTTCAGCGGGTTTGTGGTGGGGTTGCTGGCCCTGGCGGCGGCGTGGTTCGGCGGCGAACACTTCATCATGCACCAGGTGCGCGCGCTGTCCGCCACCGCCAAAAAAATTGCCGATGGTGATTTGACCGCCCGCACCGGGCTCAAAACCACGGAGAACGAACTCGGCCAGCTCACGAAACTGTTCGACCAGATGGCCGAATCGTTGGAGCAGCAGGTCAAGAACCTCGAAAGCGCGGAGAAAAACCTGCTGAACCGCACCTTCCAGCAGACCGTCGTCGCCGCGCTGGGACAATTTGCGCTGACCAACAGCGACCTGGATACCTTGCTGAGCCAGGCCTCCATGCTGGTGGCGCAAACCCTGGGCATGGAATACTCCGCCGTGTTCGAGCGCTTGCCCGGCGGCCAGCTGCGCCTGCAGGCCGGCACGGGCTGGAAACCGGCCTATGACCGCCAGACTGCCCTCCCGGGAAACGAAAATTCACCGATTGCCGTGGCCATGAATTCCGGTGAACCCGTGGTCACCGTCGATTTGAAGGCTGAATCGCGTATCTCCGCGTCGCCCTTCCTGGCGGAACATGGCGTGATCAGCGGCGTCACCGTGGCCATCCCCACGCGCGACCAGCCTTTTGGCATGCTGGGCGTCTATAGCACCCACCCGCGGAAATTCGATTCGGATGAAGTTCAATTTCTTCAGGCCGCCGCCACCGCCATCGGCCTTGCCGTTGAGCGTAAACACGCCGAGGCTGAGCTGCAAAAACTCGCCGCTTTCGTCCAGTTGAATCCCGACGCGGCGCTGGAATTGAATGCCAACGGCACCATCACTTATTTCAACGAGGCCGCCCAGCAGCTCGCCGTCTCCGTGCAACGCAATCATCCGAATGAAATATTGCCGCCGGAGATTCACGATATCATCAGCGATTGTCTCAACAGCCGCCAAAGCAAAGTGCGCCTGGAACTCCAGATCGAGGGACGCACGTTTTCCTGGTCGTTTCATCCCGTCCTGTTCGGCAGCGTGGTGCACTGCTACATCGAGGACATCACTGATCGGTTAAGCCTGGAGGCCCAGTTGCGCCAGTCGCAGAAAATGGAATCCGTCGGCCAGCTCGCCGCCGGCGTCGCGCACGATTTCAACAACATGCTCACCATCATCCAGGGGCATACCAGCTCGCTGCTCGCCAAGCCGACCCTCCCGACTGAGATCGGCGACTCCATCCAGGCCGTCTATTTTGCCGCCGAACGCGCCGCCGGCCTCACCCGCCAGCTGCTCATGTTCAGCCGCAAAAATGTCATGCAACTCCGGTCGCTCGACCTGCAATCCATCGTCGGCGACATGAGCAAAATGCTGCGGCGGCTCCTCGGCGAAACGATCGCGCTGGATTTTCAGCCGGCGGCGGAGGGCGCCTTCGTGCTCGGCGATAGCGGCATGATTGAACAGGTGATGATGAACCTCTCCGTCAATGCCCGCGACGCCATGCCCCGCGGCGGCCGGTTGACCATCAGCATCGAAAGCGTGGACATTGACGCCGCTTTCATCGAAACCCATCCCCAGGCCCGCGAAGGACCTTTCGTGCGCTTGCGGGTCGCGGATACCGGCGCCGGCATGACCCCGGAAACCATGGCCCATATTTTTGAACCGTTTTTCACCACCAAGGACGTCGGCAAAGGCACCGGCCTGGGGCTGGCAACCGTTTATGGCATCATCAAACAGCACGAAGGTTGGGTGGAGGTGGCCAGTGAACCCGACCAGGGGACCACGTTCGACGTTTTTTTTCCGGCCAGCGACGACGTGCCCGGCCCGGCCCAGGCGGGGGTGGATTCCTCTGGCCCCGTTGCCGGCGGCACGGAAACTATTCTCATCGTCGAAGACGAACCCGTCCTGCGCGACATGGCCCGCGATATTCTCGAGGAATGTGGCTATCGCATCCTGGAAGCGTCCTCCGGCAAGGAGGCGCTCGACATCTGGACCGAGCGGTCCGATGAAATTGATCTGCTGCTGACCGACATGGTGATGCCCGAAGGTGTATCCGGGGTGGACCTGGCCGAACAGTTGCTGGCCAGCCAGCCCCGACTGAAAGTCGTCTTTACCAGCGGCTACACTGCCAACGAGGTCAACCAGGAAATGCTGGCCCGCACCCGCGCGAGCTTTCTTTCCAAACCCTACACGCACACCGAACTCGCCAAGGCCGTCCGCTATTGCCTCGACCGGGACGGCGGCGCGGCCAATTGACGCGCATGGAAGCCCGTGCGCCAGGCGACGTTACAATCGCTATTTTGAGCGACATCCACTACGCCGGCGCCGCCGAGCGCGCCCGGGGCGAGGACTACGAATTTCACTCCGTCCAGCATCCCGCAGCTCGTGTCCTGGTGCGCGTATATCGGCACGTCATCTGGATGCGCCACCCGTTCGACCAGTCGCGGCAGCTCGACCGCTTCCTGGCCGAACCCGGGCCGTGGGATTACGTGGTGGCCAACGGTGATTATTCCTGCGACTCCGGGTTTATAGGCGTGAGTGATCCGGCGGCATTTGCGAGCGTCCGGGAATGCCTCGATAAACTCCGCGCGAAATACGGCGACCGCACCCGGTTTACCATTGGCGACCATGAGCTGGGCAAGCCGACCTTGTTTGGCAGCCTGGGCGAAATGCGGCTGGCCAGCTGGCAGGGCAGCACACAACAACTCGGGTTGCCACCGTTCTGGAAACTGTCCCTCGGGCGTTACCTGCTCGTGGGGGTGACCTCATCGCTCATCGCCCTGCCCGCGACCAGGCCCGAAACGCGGCCGGAAGAATGGCCGGAGTGGCAGCGATTGCGCGAGATGCACCTGGCCGAAATCCGCGCCGCCTTCGACGCGCTGCAACCGGAACAGCGCGTGTTGTTGTTCTGCCACGACCCCACGGCCCTGCCGTTTTTGTGGCGTGAAGAATCCGTGCGCCGACGCCTGTCGCAGGTGGAGCAAACCATCATTGGCCATCTGCATACCCCGCTGATCCTGTGGAAAAGCCGGGTGTTGGCGGGCATCCCACCCATCCGGTTCCTGGGACGCCATGTTGACCGCTTCACTTCGGCGTTGCATGAGGCGCACCATTGGTGGCCATTCAACGTGCGGCTTTGCCCGGCCCTGTCCGGCATTGAACTGTTGAACGACGGCGGCTATTACACCGTGCTGGTTGACCCCGCGGCCAACCGCCCGGCACAATTCACCTTTCATCCCCTGCCCCGGTAAAACAAACACGAAAAATACAACAATAACCCGAACCACCCCGGATGCCGTTACGTTTACCAGACAAAACCGCCATCCGGCGTTGCCGGTAAGGATTGGCTAAACCGCTTCGTCGTCATCGTAAATCCTGCTTCGGTGGTGGCTCATGCAGCACCGTCTCCCAATCCTCATATGGCGGATCAACTTTGAACTTGGGATCACAAAATGCCCGCAGGTAGTCGGTCGCCCTTTTCTGTGCGTAATGGGCGTTTATCACTTGGCCATTCTCATCCAGCTCCAATACGTATGCGAAGATAGCATAGACCTGCTCAATCGCACTCGGCTCGTTGCCAAACACGTGAAGGTAATCAACGCCTTCGAGCATGTAATGGGTTCCGCTAGACATAAAGTATGCAAATGTTCTCAATGCTCCGCTGCATGAATTGCTCAAATGTGGCATAGCGTGTCTGGTGGGCTAACGTCCAGAGCTCAGGCGCGCGGGACCAACCAGCGTGAACCGCGAATGGGAACTGGAACCGCCATCCCGCGTTGTCTCCTGCGATTTGTCAGGCGACTGGTTCATGGTTTGGATTCAATCAACTCAACCCGATGTCCGTCTGGATCGGCGACGTCAGCGCGGCGACCCCACTCCGAATCCTTCGGTGCTGAAACTACCGCTGCCCGATAATCAGTCAATGCAGCAATCACGGCATCAACTGACGGAACCGTAAAACCAATGCGCGTGCCAAGGGTGGTCGGACTGTCTGCGGTCTGTGTGTATAGCTCGAAAACACCGCCGGGAAATTCGGCTGCGAAATGTTCTGCGCCTTTGCCATGCCGGTGAAGTGTGAAATGCAAACCCAACCGCGTGTAGAAAGCCGACGCTAGTGCAATATCCGGCGACCGTAGAACCACAAGGTTGAGCGTGACCTTATTCATAAATGTGCAAGTTGCCTAACGTCCAGAGCTCGTCTCCTCAGACTTTCACCCCGCCAAGAGTTTCAACACGGCTTCCACGGCGGACTCGGATTTAACGCATTGCAGGGCGCCACTGCGCGGCTTGAGTTCCACTTCGCCTTTGGCCAGAGATTTTTCGCCAATGCCGATGCGAATGGGAAATCCGACGAGCTCGGAATCCTTGAATTTCACACCGGGCCGCTCGTCACGGTCGTCCAGGATCACGTCCACGCCGCGCGCCGTGAGGTCGGCGTAGATTTTCTCCGCCAGTTTCATGGTCGGGCTTTCGGGCGCCACGCCCAACGGCGTGATGCATACGGTGTAAGGCGCCACACTCAGCGGCCAGATAATGCCGTCCTTGTCGTTGCTCTGCTCAATGACGGCCTGCAAGGTGCGGGTGACGCCGATGCCGTAGCAGCCCATGACCGCGGGTTTGCGCGCGCCGGCCTCGTCCAGAAAGGTCGCGTTGAGCTTCTCGCTGTATTTCGTGCCGAGCTTGAAGACGTGGCCGACCTCGATGGCCCGGCGGATTTTCAGCGGTTTGCCACACTTGCCGCAAGGCTCGCCGGCGGTGACGGTGCGTAAATCCGTCCAGGTGCCGACTTTGATGTCACGTTCGATGGAGACGTTCTTGAAATGGAAGCCATCCTCGTTCGCGCCGGTGGTCATGTCGTTCGCACCGCGCAACCGTTCGTCGGCATATATTTGCGGAGCGCCGAGCACTGACTCGGCTTGTGATGAAGACGGGCTTTCGGGCCGAGACGGTGCTCGGCGTCCCAATGTGCCGGCTATGGCGCCGAGACTGCCCGGGTGTGCGCCCAACGAGTCGAAAATTTCCTGCGCTTCGGCGGCACGGAACGCCGTGGTGCCAATGACACCCGCAAGCTTGGCCTCGTTCAACTGGTCGTCACCGCGGACCAGGATGATGACCGGCTTGCTGTCGGCGATATAAATGAGGGTCTTGATCTGGCGATTGGCCGGGACGCTGTAAGGCGCCTTGGTCAGGGCTTCGATGGTGACAACGCCGGGCGTGGGGAATTTTTCGATGGCGGGCCCGATTTCGCGCGCGGCAGTTTTGGGGATGCCGCTGGTGGCTTTTTCGATGTTCGCGGCATAACCGCAGGCTTCGCAATAAACGACTTCGTTCTCGCCGGTCTCGGCGGGGACCATGAATTCGTGCGAGAATTTCCCGCCGATGACGCCGGTGTCGGCCTCGACCGGGAATGACTTCAGTCCGCACCGGGCGAAGATGCGCGTATAGGCGTCATACATTTTCTGGTAGGACACCTGGGCCGCGTCGTCGCTCACGTCGAAACTGTAGGCGTCCTTCATGATGAATTCGCGGGCGCGCATGAGGCCGAACCGGGGGCGGATTTCGTCGCGGAACTTGATGCCGATCTGGTAAAAATTTTTGGGCAGCTGCCGGTAGGAATTGATTTCCGCGGCGGCGACCGACGTGATGACCTCCTCGGCGGTGGGGCTGAGGATCCATTCGCGTCCGGCCTTGTCCTTGGTTTTGAAGAGGACGTCGCGGGCGGTTTCGTACCGGCCGCTTTGCTGCCAGATTTCCGGCGGCTGGAGGGTGGACATATACATCTCGAGGGCGCCGGCGCGGTCCATTTCCTCGCGGATGATTTGTTCCACCTTGCGCAGGGCGCGGAGGCCGAGAGGCAGGAAGGTATAGACGCCGCCGGCGAGCTTGCGGATGAGGCCGGCGCGCAGGAGCAGTTTGTGCGACGTGATTTCCGCGTCAGCCGGGGCTTCGCGGAGGGTCGGAATCAAAGTTTGTGTCCACTTCATGTGGCGGAGAATTTAACAACAAAGGGACAAAGGAACGAAGTTTTTTATGCCGCAAGCGACACAACGCCCTGAATCCGCAGATTACGCGGATTCCACAGATTCTTTATCCCCGTCGTCCGTGGAATCCGCGGATCCAGATTAAGGCAAGGTTGCGCCGTCTCACGGCGAATGCACGCGGTAGAAAAGACTGGGGTAATGCGTGGAGTGCGGATCGCTGAAATAAGTTGAGTCCGCCGCCAGGGTGATGGTTTGCAACGGAGACCAGAGGGGATCGGCCAGATCGGTGCAGGCTTCCACGACGACGACCTGACCACTGGCCCAGTTGATATTGAACCCGAATTGATTGGTCTGCACACCGAAGCTGTGATCGCGGATTTGCAGTTGCGGCAGCCACAGCGCGGTCGGACGGCCACCAAGAGTCGAACTCCAGCCCGATTTCCCGGGCACGTGATATACGATCGTGTTGGTGTCACCGCCGAACACATCTGAATCATTGATACCAGGGGCGTTTCCCCTGAAGTAGATTTTTTCCAGGCCGGTACAGTTCAGGAACGCTCCCGGGTAGAAGACGGTGACATTGGCAGGAATCGTCACGCTGGCCAGGCTGGCACAATCAAGAAACGCCCGGGTGGGGATGTAGGTCATGCTGTTGGGGATCGTCACGCTGACCAGACTGGTGCAGTAGGCAAACGCATACCACCCGATGCTGGTCATGTTGGTGCCCATGATAATATTGGTCAGGCCGGTGCAGTATTCGAACGGGCCATACCCGATGGAGGTGACGCTGTTGGGAATCGTGACGCCGGTCAGGCTGATGCAATCATAGAACGCTTCGTCACCAATGCTGGTAACGGGGAGGCCGTTGATCGTGTCTGGGATGGTCACATCACCACCGGGACCGGTGTATTGGGTGATGGTGATCGTACCTTTATTGGTTGTGTAATTGAATTGGGCCTGCACCGCGGCAGGCAGCAACAACAGCAACAGAGCCAGCCGGGTTAGCCATGAAAGACAACGAAATACTCCAGAGGTTGTTTTTTTCATAACACATTCGGACCGATGTTTGGTTATGCCATTTTAGGGGCAGCTCAAGCCCCTGATGTAAGCGCAGCCTTAGCATTGCCTTTGCCATGTTGTTTTTCCTGCGATATCCAGAGGGTCACACTCCGGGATTTGATGGATTGCGCGAAACTTTCACGCAAAGAGCGTGAGATTCACGCGGGGATTGGATTGGATTTCGACGCCGATTCGGAGATCGGCGCTCCAGCAAAAAAGAAAGTGCGGCGCTCTGCCGAGACGCCGTTACGCCGTCACTTCACAACACTGACCATGGCGAGAGCGCCTGAGTGCGCACTTCCAGCCGGTCGCTGGATTGAAATCGGGCCGATGCCACTCCCCTGCCTCATGGCGGCAAAGGAGGCGGCAAAGACGCACAAGTTGCTCAAGGCCCGACGGTCACGCGATAGAAGCGGGTCGGCGGGCTGGTGACGATGTCGGTGATGCCCATCGTCGTATTGGTGCCCAGGATGGAGCCACCCAGGTTCTGCCACGACCCGAGGACCAGGTTCGTCCGATACTGCACCTGGTAATGCGGCCCGGGCAGGGCGCTCCAGTTAAACTGCACAACATTGTTGGAGTACATCGTCGTCGTGAGCGTCGGCGGCGGGAAACTGGTGCAGCAATTCGTGGTGGAACTTGAAGTGACAAATTTCAGGCTCCAGCCGCCGGAGATGCTGCCACTATCGCCCGCTGTGTCGTCCAATACATAAAGCGACCAGTTTCCGTTTGGCGACGATGCCAGCGGTAAAAGTGCCGTGCCAAAGCCAGAGGTTGGGGCAGGCGCTGTGAATGGATCCAATGCTGATGATCCGCCAGAATCTACTGTCGCATAGTCCGTTGGATGGTATGTCCCCGTCGTGATTTGACTCGCATCCGGCAGGCTGCCTGCCGCATCGTCAAACGTCAACGAGACACTCGAAAGACCAAGCCCGCCGCCGCAATCGGACATCAACATGACATTAGTGATACCGCTGGCATTGGTGCGCACCAGCAGTATGTCAATGTCATCCGGATACGTGTGCGAAAGATTATTCAGTGTCACGCTCATTTGAAGGACATTACCGGCCACACCAGAGACCGACAACGTTGAAGGATACGGCGTCGCATTGCCAACACTGGGAATAGAGAAGCTCGTCAGACTGCTGAACACCTGGGTGACGACGGTCGTCTGGATGGCTCCCAGCGGGAACACGGCGGTCAGGGTACCCAGGTTGGCCGGGCCATCCACAAGTTGCACCAAACCGGTCACAGAACCGCCACAAACGCCCGCCGGGATAAAGGTAAACGGCCGCGTCACGGTGCCTCCGGCGGGAATGGCGCCATAGTTCTGCGCTGCGCCGGGATAATAGATACCATTGGCCGCCAGCAATGTCGCCACCAGATTCGTGGTTGGCCCGGTGCCCGCGTTAAAAAGCGACCAGTTGACCGTGACGGTTTCATAGGAGTCGATCGCGCCATTCGTGGGGGCACAGGACTCGGACACCAGGCTGGTTCCGGAAAGCTGAACCAGCGGCACCGAACCGCCCAGGCTGACCGAGAAGTTCACGTCCGACACATCATAAAAAATATTACCCGAACCCTGGACCATGATGCGTGCCGTACTGGAGATGAGGTTGGGCAATACCACCACCGCCGAGCCGTTGTTGGGGGCATTGGTGGCCAACAGGAAAGGAAAGGTCAGGCCGCCGTTGGTGGAAAGATAGATATTCACGCCACTGGCATTGATCGGGGCACTCGCCGTACCCGCGACATTCCAGGTCACGGTGCGCGTGCCGGACCAGCTGACAGCCGTATTGGGCGAAGTCACCACAAACGGGCCGGCGGTGCCGACCGACGTGACGGTGATATCCGAGTCAGCCACCCCGCCACCACCAACGCGATTGTCACGGGCCGTCACGCGAAACTTCATCGTGCGGCTGGTCGTCGGCAGTTTCTCCTGGTTCCAATTCGTGTTCGCCAGCACGCTCGACAATTTTGGAAAATACCGCACCGGATTGTTCGTCGGCGGAAAGTTGCGAAACAGCGCCATGCTGCCGTTGTCCGGATCGGTCAATGCCGCCGTCGCACCGGCATCCATTTCCTCCCAGATATAGGTCAAGGGATCACTGTTTGGATCGCTGCCGGTCGCCGTCAGCACAAACGGGGTGGAAGCCGGGATGATGTAACTGGCACCGCCACTAACCGTGGGCGCGGTGTTGCCGGTCGCCGAAGTGACCGCACAACCGCCGCCACCGGAGAGGTAGGTTTGAATCTCGTCCAGGCTGCCGGCGTGGAAATAAGGATCGCTGTGGGGTTGCAAATCGTCCGGCGGGCAAATACCCGCGTACGCCATGATCGTCAATCCGCTGCCCGGCTCGAAGGCCGTCGCCGCATTGCGATTGCCGCCGCTACAGCTGCCGGCCGAGCTGTTAAAGGTATGGTCGCCGCCGAACTGATGCCCCATCTCATGCGCCACGTAATCAATCCAGAATGCGTCACCCGTCGGCGCCGGCAAACCGGTCAC
>Ga0265338_10007722_pt1 | contig 13239 bp, 11 predicted proteins | sample 42126metaG_FD_193579 | JGI IMG/M metagenome (GOLD analysis project Ga0265338, IMG submission 193579) | Rhizosphere microbial communities from Carex aquatilis grown in University of Washington, Seatle, WA, United States - 4-21-26 metaG | ecosystem: Host-associated > Plants > Roots > Rhizosphere... | reverse complement strand
CTCCTGCTGAAATCCCTTGACAGGGCGTTAATCTGTGCAACAGTTGGGTTGCCAGGGCTTTTGCCCTGACGCCGCCTCCCGGCGGTTGCTCTTTGAAAATGCGGCAACGGGGATCGCCCCGGCTTCAACCTCTGGTTTGAGGCCGTCCCTCCTTTTTTTTCAAATCGGTCTTTGTGAGCGCCATTCGTCAAGTATAATGGGGGGGGGAAAGCGAAAATCCGCCGTCGCCAGCCCACACTACTATATATAGTGGGCGCCTCCCTGGTTTTGTCATTTGCTGCCTCGCCGCGCCCCAGATCGTTCTTGGCAACGGTCCGAGGAGCGGAGTAGCCTGCTGCCAACAACCCATCGCTTATGAACGACTCGGAGAACGGCAGACCATCCGGTGCCAGCCGGCGTGAATTTCTCAAAATCAGCGGCGCAGCGACAGCCGCCCTCATTGGCTCGACTTCGCTGTCCCACGCCACGACAACCGGGCCGGCGCCATCCAATCCAAAAACAGCGGAGGCGATGCCGACGCGCAATCTCGGCAAGACGGGGCATCGCGCCGGCATTTTCGGCCTTGGCGGGCAGGCGGCGCTGGAGCGCGGGCACAATGAGGCCGTGGCCGTGCCGCTGATTGAGCGGGCGCTGGATCTGGGCGTCAATTATATTGACACGTCCTCAATTTACGGCGGCGCCGACCGCTGGAGCGAGCGTTACATCGGGCAGGTGATGAAACGCCGCCGCTCGGAGGCCTATCTTGCGAGCAAAACCAAGGAGCGCACCCGTGACGGCTCTTTGCGCATGATCGAAAAATCGCTGGAGCTGCTGCAAACCGATCATCTGGACTGCTGGCAATTGCACGACATCGGCACGATCGAAGAAGTCGACAAGATATTCGGCAAAGGCGGCGCCATGGAAGCGCTGCTGGAAGCCAAAGAGCAGAAGCTGGTTCGTTTCCTGGGCGTCACCGGCCATTACCGGCCGGACGCGCTGATTGAGGCGATCAAGCGTTATCCATTTGACACGATCCTGATGGCGGTCAACGCGGCGGACAAGCATCACTACAGCTTCATGGACCAGCTTTTGCCGATGGCGGTCGAAAAGCAGATGGGCATCATCGGCATGAAAGTCCCCTCGCGCGGCCGCCTGCTCTCAAGCTGGACGCCGCCCCCGCTGGAGAAGCAGCAGAAGTCGTGGGAAGGGGTGGTGATTTCCAACGGGCCGGGCACCCTCGACATGCGGGAGGCGATGTACTACGCGCTGACGCTGCCGGTGAGCACGATTATCGTCGGTTGCGATTCGATAGCGCAACTGGAGGAAAATGTGAAATTGGCGCGCGAGTTCACGCCGTTGAACGAATCACAAATGGCGGCGCTCTCCGCGAAGGCGGAACCGGTGTCAAAGCAAGCGCTGTTCTTCCGTTTTTTCCAGACGCACGCCTAGCTCAACGCTGTCAAGGGACCTCGTGCCCGGACGAAGCCGTCCACACGCGGAACCACTGTTCGCGGGACAGCTTCACGCTCTCGGAACCGGCCAGGGAACGGAGCCGCTGCAGGTTTGTGGTGCCGAGGACGGGGACTGGTTTGGAGGGGTGCATGAGAATCCACGCGATGGCGCCTTGTTCGGGGGTTGCCCCGATTTCCTTCGCAACGACGGCGAGCGACTCACGCACCGTGAGGGCGCGGGCGCTTTCCTCTTTGACCAGGCGTCCGCCGTGAAGAGGGGACCAGGCCATCGGCGAAATGCGCAAGCGCTGGCACTGGTCGAGCGCGCCGTTGTCAAGCGCATCCAAATGGAGCGCCGAGAACTGGATTTGGTTTGTCACGAGCGGAAATGGAAGGCGCGAGGCCAGCAGTTCAAATTGGCTCGGGGTGAAATTGGAGACGCCAAAATGCAGGACTTTCCCAGCCTGTTTCAAATCCACAAAGGCCTTGGCGACTTCGTCGGCGTCCATCAGCGGGTCGGGCCGATGGATCAGCAGAAGGTCGATTTTATCCGCGCGGAGATGCGCCAGGGAGTTGTCGACCGAGGCGACAATATGGGCGCGGCTGGTGTCGTATTGTTTGACGCGATGGGCGGGGCGATTGGCGGAAACGAGCTTGATGCCGCATTTGGTGACCAATTGCAGTTTGGCGCGCAATTGAGGGTCGGCGGCGAGGGCGTCGCCAAAGAGTTTTTCGCACGTGTAGCTGCCGTAGATATCGGCGTGGTCGACGGTGGTGATGCCCAGGTCAACGGCGGCCCGGACGAGGGCGACGATGTCTCGGGGCTCCAGACGTGCATCGGCGATCCGCCATGCGCCGAGGGCGATGCGGGAGAAATTGGGGCCGCCGGCGGCGAGATCGATGCGCGAGACACTCATGGGGTCATCATGAGTTCCGCCGCCCCTTGGAGTCAAGCGGTCCGGACCAATCGGGTGCGATTGAAAGCGTCGGTCAAACCGGTGACGGCTCGGCGGGAGCCTCGCCCTACCATGCGATGCGTGACCGGCAGTATTAATCGCACCCGGACCAATCAGCTTACGGCGAGCAGCGAGACCTTTTCGTTGTTCTCGTTGCGAGCAATCCCCTGGGCGCGTGGATCGAGCGTTGGCTTGCCGTCGACCAGGAACAGGTAGTGATGATGGCCGTGGCTTAACGGAATTTGGGTCGTCCATGAGCCGTCGACACGGCGCTTCAACGGCTGGGCCTGGGGATCCCAGTCATTGAAATCGCCAATGAGCATGACCTTATGCGCGCCGGGGGCGACACACACAAAATTGATGGGTTTAACTGTTTTGCGCGCGGCATGGCGCGCCAACGGGTGAGAAGGCAAACCTGGCATGAGTGAATTCCTTTACTTCCTTTTATGTGCTCAATTTATCCAAATCGGCGCGCAAGACAACCAGAACGTTGGGTTGAACGCAAGCGCTTTTGAACCATTTTTGCTCCGGGGTCAGTTCGTCAGTTCCGCAACCGATTCGGTCAAAGCGTTCGTCAACGTCCGCAGCGTCCGGGTCGGATGGCGCACGGTGATGCGATTGAGTTCGAAAGCGGGAGTGTTCGGGGTGTTGACGCCGTATTGGACTGTGCATGCCGACTCGTAACCGGCTTCCATGACCAGGTCGCGCACGGCGGGGTTGAATTCGCCGTAGGGATAGCAGAAATGGGTGATCGGTATTCCGAACATGTCTTCCAGCTTCTTCTTGCTCGTAAAAATCTCTTCGCGGGCGTCGCGCGCGGTCAGGCGTGTCAGGCGTGGATGGCTCAGCGAATGCGATCCGATGGAGTGCCCCGCCGCAAGCCACTCTCGCACCTGCGCCGCGTCCATCAACGGTTCGGTGGATTCGCCTTCACGCTCCTCCCATTCGTTGTCCTTGCCGATGAGGTTTGCCACAAGAAATTGAATCGCGCTCATCCGGTGGCGCGCAAGGGGGGCCATGGCATTCTCGAAAACATTGCGGAAACCGTCATCGAAGGTGAGCGCGACGCGGCGGGGGCTGCTTTGGTGGCCGGCGTCACGCGCTTCCGAAGGGGTGGCTGAAACGAAGCCAGCCGCGGCGAATTCTGCGAGCTGGCGCTCGAAAACCGAAGGCAGGACGTATAATCCTTTGAGGCGAACGCGCCGCGGACGGGTTCCGATTTTGTGGTACATCAGAACCGGCGTGCCCTCCGCGAAGAAGTCCAGAAATGGCTGCAGTCGATAAAATTGTTGTGGCGGCGGTTTGCCCATCTCCTACTGTCTAACAGACTCGCCTCCGAACATAAAGACATTTGGATGCGACGATGTCTTGGGGTATCGGGCCACCCAACGATTCCAATCGCGGGACTCGCTTCCAAGGCTACTGCGCGGGAGAGACTTGGACGTATCCGGCGCGGCCTGAGCTTATGAACGCGCCCGCGGCGGCGTTCTGATTCTGCAGAACGACGCCAATATACGAGGTCCATTGTCCAGTCGTCGAATTGATGAATGAGCCTTTGATGCCGCCGTAAGGCCCCAAATACAGCGAGAACTGCCTCGGTTGACTGGCCGGAGTCGTCCCCGAAAACCAACCGTTGGACAGAATCACGCCATCGAAATACATCGGCGAGGAGATGTCCGCGCCACCCACGGCAAGGGAAACGTTTCGCGGCGCCGAGCCGAAGCGCAGAGTCTGTTTGCCGGGCTGGGCCGCCAGGAACGGCGAGCCGGAAAACGAGGCCTGCGCGCTGAAACCCCCTGGAAAATTGGCCGTGTCGAGCGGGTCGCGAAACCACGTGATGCCGCCGCTCATCTGGCCGTCTGAGACGCTGAGGCTGCCCAGGGCCACCTCGTGACCAAGGGGCGTGCTGAAATAGAACGGCCACGTCAAGTCCCTGTTCAAAAGCGATGCAGATGAGAAGTACTGCCCGTCCGCCAATTGACCAAAGTAGGTCACCGTTCCCGAAGGATCGATCCACACTGCCATGTAGCCGTATCCCTGTGGCGAATTGGGCTGCGATGTGTCTGGTTGGATCCACGCCGTGTAATTTCCGGAGAAAGGCGCCGGATTTTTGGTCGCATCCCAGACCAACAAATCGGCCTCCAGGTTTGCCGTCATGCTGCCATCTGTGACGGATCCGGTCATCGCCTGCGACGAGCCGCTCATATCCAACTGGAGACTCACCCTCAGCGGCGACTGCCCGGAGCGACTTATGGTTCCCGAATAAGAGCCATCGGAGGCCAGATATCCATTAATGTATTGGATTGCCATGCCAAACCTGAACGATCCTTGGAATCCCCCATTGGGACCGACGGTGAGACCAACGCGCCCTGAACCGACGGCGCTCAAAGGGCTCGAGGCCAGCGCGCCGTAGTAGTATCCGGCCAGAGAAATGAACGGGCTCGGCGGCGGCGGGGGATTCCCGGTCGTGCCTCCAACCTTGGCGACGACGACCGTTGCGTCAACGCGACCGTAGGCGAGGGCGCCCTGCGGCGAAAACGCCATGCACTGCACGTTGTCCACGTTTTGGTCGTACGTTCCATAGATCGAGCCGTTCGAAGTGTGGGCCAGCCGAATCCGGTTATTCTCGCCTTCCGAGTACGCGAGCGTTTGCGAATCGGGGCTGAAAGCAAGGGCATAAACGTTGCCGTTTGGATTGGAAAAGGTGTAGCGCAACGACCACGTGGCCGTGCTCCAAATGCGGCACGTTTTGTCGTAGCCGCCGCTGCCGATCATCGTGCTGTCGGGCGAGAACTTCAGGACGTACACGTCGGCGGTATGAGCCGTAAGCGTCGCAATGACTGCCCAATCCGACACGCGGCGCACGGTAATCACACCTTCGCCATCGGCGGATGCCATCCATTGGCCGTTGGGAGAGAACGCCACGGCCCTTTGCAGCGCGTCGCTCGTGAACGTGTCCAACAACGCGCCGTCGGAAACGCGCCAGACTTTAATATAGGTATCGAAGCTGGCCGTGGCCACCATCGTTCCATCGGCGGAAAAATCACACCACACGTCCCAATCGGTGTCGGCGTTGATGACGCGCACGTTGCCGCCTGGCCCGGACCACAGTTTGAGCTGTTGGTAATTGACCGTCGCGAGGACGGTGCCCGCCGGGTTGAGGGCAAGGCATTCGACGGAGCTGTCGTGAACGTCGGGCGCCGAGTTGTCCCAATTGCGGAGCGGGGTTCCGTTGGCGGCATTCCAGAAATAGATCAGCCGATCAGAGCTGCCGGTGATCAACTGGCTACCGTCGGCGGTGAACCGCAACGTGTTAATTCGGTCCGAATCCAGCGTTTGTTGCCAGATGATCGCGGGGCTGCCCTGGCCGCGCATGGCCATCGGCGCCATTGCGCCCAGAACGGCCATGAGCCCGCCCAGCAAATCCCTGCCTAAATGCCACACGCCTCGTTGCATAGCGCAGCAAGTAGAACAAAACCGGCAACACCACGAAATCCGGCGCCGCCCCAATCGTCCAGTCGGATGTTCCAACCCACCGGCCTGCAACTTCCGCTTAGGGCGCCGTTCAGGCGATTACCGCACCGACCGTTGAGACAATCCCCCGCGCATCATGTCCATGTGCTCCAGTCGTTTGCCTACGGCCATGGCGCGGTGATCGACTACGGGGCCGCAATCGACTTCTGTAAACCCGACGTCCTGCATCATACGCTTAAGGGTAGGCGCTGATGGCATGAACCAATTCCATCCTCCGCGGCTCAAGTTGGATTGGTCGCCGGAATGGAAGATGCCCGGCCCCTCGTATTCCAGGATGAGCTTGTCAGACTGCGCCGCCCCGGTTTCCAGGAGGCATTTGCCGCCGTCTTTGAGGCAGTTGAAAACCAGGCGCAAGGCAAGAACCGGGTCGGTGACGTGGTACAAAACGCCGGCAAAAAGCACGTAATCGAAGGCGTCCTGAAATTCGGGCAGCGTGCAATCGTAAAGGGAGAGGTTGCGCGCCTGGAGGTTTTTGAGGCCGAAGGCGTCTTTCATGTAATTGACAGCGTCGACGTATTTCCTGACTTCCTCGATGGCGACGACCTCGGCGCCCATGGCGCAGAGCAGGAGGCTCGTGCCGCCGGTCCAGCAGCCGATGTCCAGGATTTTGCAGCCGGAGAGATCCAACGGAAGGGCCTTGAACTGGTCGATGAAAGCGGCGAGGAGGTCGATATGGCGTTCGGCCATGCGGCCTTGGAGCGCGAAGGCGCCGAAATCATGATGGTGACCCCAATGGAATTTGATGGACAGGTCGCGCTGGCGTTGCGGATCCTGGAACCCCTCCATTTCGTGGTCGACCAGTTGAAGAAAGGAGTCAATGCGGGTCTTGAACGCCTCCGGGCTGGCGTTGACGAGGGAATCGGTCCGCCACCGGAGCATCAGGCTCCGCACGCGATCGGGAGTGGACGGCGCGCTGTTTTCAGTATTCATTAATATTTTTAAGATTAGGACTGGACTGGATTCTAGTGAATTTACGATAATACAGGCAATGGTGGAAGGAGACGGAAAAAACCTGGCGTTTATCTTCTCGACGCCGCGCGCTGGCTCAACACTGCTGGGAGCGATGCTTGGGGGGCATTCGCAGGTGTTGTGCCCGAATGAGCCGTGGTTTCTGCTGCCATTGGCGTCGATGCACGATCAGCGGATGGGGGCCGTGGCCGCCTTCGACCTTTATCTTGCCCGGATCGGCTTCAACGAGCTGACGCCGGCGGGCGAGTTTCACACCGCGGCGCGCCATTTTGCGGCGGAGCTTTACAACCAGCGCCTGGCGGCGGAGGGGAGGTCGGTTTTTATCGACAAAACGCCGCGGTATTACCAGATTTTGCCATTCATCCAGACCCTGTTTCCGGCGGCGAAGAAAATCTGGCTCAAGCGCGACCTGTTTGACACGGCGGCGTCGTACCGCAACACGTGGAACATCGGCCTGGACGAGCTTTTCGGGCCGAAGACGACGAATTATTCCTTCGACTTGACGCTTGGGCCCGCCAACCTGCACGATTTCTTCGACGCCCATCCGGGATTTGAGGTGCGGTACGAAGACCTTGTCGAAGCGCCGGATGAGATCGCCGCCCAATTGTGCGACTATCTCGAGATCCCGCGCGAGAGGGACCTGGCGCTTTACGCCCGCGACCAGTCCTGGATTGGGAAGCTCAAGAGCAGGGTGATGGGTGACAAGAAAATATTTTCGCATACCAGCCCCCATAAGCAGTCCGTCGGCGCATGGGAGCGGACGTTCGTGACGGAAGAAGTGAAGTCGATTGTCGACCGCATTGACGAGCGGCTGCTTGTCCGAATGGGATATGGCGAACGGGTGGGTCAATTGCGCGGGCGCGGTTTCGTTTTTCCCGGCAAGAAGGAGGCGGATCAGATTCTGGATGATTATCGCAAGCTGATTGTCTCGCATCACTGGCCCTATTGGAGCCAGTTGCCCCCGCCGCCGCGGCCACCCGCCGTCCCACCGCCATGGTGGCGCGCGTTTGCGATGAAGTGCGGGCTGACACAGGCGCCGGTGGAATAGCGCCGGAAATTCTTCAGGGATGCATTTCCAACAGAGGGCGTTGGCGGGAAGGCCTTTGGAACGCCGCGGCATTCAACGCGGAAGCGGCGCCCGGGATTTTGAACAGGCCTGCTTTCCTCGCCGTCATATCTTCGGGTTGCGCAACGGCTTTAACGGGTTATCTTACCGCCATGGATTGGCAGCAAATGGCGGCATCATCGATTGTGGCGGTTACGGCCGCAGTCTTTTTGTATTCCTGGATGCGCCCGCGCCGATTCGATTTCAAACGCGACACTCATTGCGGATGCGCCGCGGCAGCCCCTGGACAGTCGATTGTGTTCCACGCGCGCAAAGGTCAGCGCGCCCGGGTGATTGTTAAGATGTAATGATTCGCGGCGGCGTGTTGCCGCTTGCGAATTCGTGCAGCATAAGATATTCTCCTCACAAGCCATGCAACATATTGGTTCGGTTCTCCAGTTTTCCAAGCGCCGGCAGTCCGGCGCCAAAGAGCAAGACACTCATTGGGCTCCCAACACAGATGTCTACCTCAGCGGCGGCGCCGTGATTATCAAGGTGGAGTTGGCGGGCATGCAGCGCGAAAACCTCGAATTGTATGTCGACGGAAACAAGCTGCGCATCAGCGGCCAGCGTCCCGACGGTTGCCGGCCCCCGCAGTGCAAGTTCCTGATGATGGAGATCAATTATGGGCCCTTCGAAAGCACTATCGAAGTCCCCGCTGGTTACGATCTCAGCCGCGCCAAGGCCTCCTATCAAAACGGTTTCCTCCGCATCGAAGTTCCCGGCTCAAGCTCCCGCGCCATCACTATCAGTGACGATTAGCGCTTTTCATTTTACTTCAGGGCCTTTACTTCTTGGGCATGAGCGCACCGGAAACTGAATTTATCAGCATTCTCGGCGCCGGCGACTCGCCCGACACAACCGGGACAAAAACGTGGTCGAAGGCCCTGCCGGAATCCATCCCGATTCTCGGCCTTTCCGACATTGTCATTTTTCCGGGCACATTCACGCCGCTTCTGGTCGAAACAGCCCAGAGCATTCGTTTGATCGACGACGTAGTCGCCGGCGACCGTTTTCTGGGCCTTGTCCTGCAAAAAAACGCGGAGATTGAAAATACGACCGCAGACGATCTTTGGCAGCACGGCTGCATCGGGCGCGTGGCCAAAATGCTCAAGTTTCCCGACGGCACCGTTCGCATTCTTGTGGAGGGCCTGCGCAGGTTTCGCATCGTCGAATTTGCGTCGCAGACGCCGTACCTGATTGCCAAAATCGAAAAACTCAAGGATGTCGCAGACGATTCGCTTGAGTTGACAGCGCTGACGCGAAACGCCGAACGCGAATTCCAGGAGATCATCAAGCTCTCGCCGACGCTGGCCGAGCAGGTGAAGGTCGCCGCGCTTAACACTGAGGATCCGGCCAAGCTCTCCGACTTGATCGCCGCGAATTTGAATTTGTCGCTCGAAGAGCGCCAGCGCCTGCTCGAGATGCCCGTCGTCAAGGACCGTTTGACGCGCCTGCTTCCATTGCTAAGCCGCGAGTTGGAAGTGCTCCGGCTGGGCTCGAAAATCCAGAACGAGGTCGTCACGTCGATGTCCAAGAACCAGCGCGATTTCTTTCTGCGCGAGCAGATTCGCGCCATCCAGCGCGAGCTTGGGGAAGTCGACGCGGGCGCCGCCGAGGCCAAGGAACTTCGAGACCAGATTGAAGAAAACAATTTGCCCGAGGAGCCCAAAAAGGTCGCCCTCAAGGAACTGGAACGCCTCCAGCAGATGCCCGCCGCCGTCGCCGAATACACGATGACGCGCAATTATCTGGATTGGCTGATCAACATGCCGTGGTCGAAATTCACCGAGGACAAGCTGGACCTCAATGCGGCGGCGCGTTTGCTCGACGAACAGCACTACGGACTGCGCAAGGTCAAGGATCGCCTGCTCGAATTCCTCGCCGTCATCAAGCTCAAGCAGCAGATCAAGGGCCCGATCTTGTGCCTGGTCGGCCCGCCGGGCGTCGGCAAGACCTCTCTTGGCAAAAGCGTCGCCGAAGCGTTGGGGCGGCGGTTTGCGCGTATCTCGCTGGGCGGCATGCGCGACGAAGCGGAAATTCGCGGGCACCGGCGGACTTACGTGGGGTCGATGCCTGGGCGCCTGGTGCAGAGCATCCGTCGCGCGGAATCGAGCAACCCGGTTCTTCTGCTTGACGAGATCGACAAGGTAGGCTCCGATTTCCGCGGCGATCCGGCCTCCGCGCTACTCGAAGTCCTCGATCCCGCCCAAAACAGCGCCTTCATCGACCATTATCTTGACGTTCCGTACGACCTGTCGCGCGTCTTGTTCATCACGACGGCGAACTGGCTGGACCCGATTCATCCGGCATTGCGGGACCGCCTGGAGGTCATTGAACTGCCCAGCTACACGCTGATGGAGAAAGTGCAGATCGCGCGGCGGCACCTGGTTCCCAGGCAGCTTGAGGAGCACGGGCTCAAACGCAAGCTGGTCCGCTTTCCCGACTCGACGCTGCGCGAATTGGCGCAGGACTACACGCGCGAGGCCGGTGTCCGCCAGCTTGAGCGCGAAGTGGGATCGCTGACGCGAAAGGCGGCGCGCAAAATTGTGGCGCGCAACCATCAGCAGGGGCCGCTGATGATCAAGCCGTCCATGCTCAAGGAATACCTCGGCCCGCCGCCGTTTACCTCGGAACTGGCCGAGCGCATCACCGAATTCGGCATTGCCATCGGCCTGGCGTGGACGCCTGTGGGCGGGGAAATTCTCTTTGTCGAGGCCACGCGGATGCCGGGAAAGGGCGGCCTACTCTTGACAGGGTCGCTGGGCGACGTGATGAAAGAAAGCGCGCAAACGGCGTTGAGTTTCCTGCGCAACCGCGCCAGCCAGCTAAAAATAGATTTGACAGACTACGACAAGCGCGACATCCACATCCACGTTCCCGCGGGCGCCACGCCCAAGGACGGCCCCAGCGCCGGCGTGACCATCGTCACCGCTCTTGCTTCGCTGCTGACGCACCGCCTCGTGCGCTCGGACGTTTGCATGACAGGCGAGATCAGCCTGCGCGGGCGCGTTCTGAGGATCGGCGGCGTCAAGGAAAAGGCGCTGGCGGCGGCGCGTTCGGGGCTCAAGCACATCGTGTTGCCGGACCAAAACCGGAACGACTGGCTTGAGGTTCCGACAGAGGTCCGCCACAAGCTCAAAGCCCATTTTATCGAGAATATCAGCCAACTCTTCCCGCTGGTTCTCAAGTAATGAAGTCCTGGTTCTTTGGAGCGCCGCGGCTTGCCGCCGCTTTTCTTTTTTTGGTCCCCGGCGGCCTGTTCGCCCAGGACTCCGCCAGCGCCAACGGCCAATCCCTCGCCGCGTCGCTCCGCGCGGCCGCGCCGGATGAGAATTCCGAAGTTCGCGGCGTTTTGCGCATTCACTCGAGCAGCCTTCGCACGAATATCCCGGTCGTCTGCAAAGTCGAGGTTGTCTCGAATTCCTGGCGCACGGTTTACCAGACGCCGGTGGACACCCTGAGTGTCGTCCATTTTACGAACGCGCCGAGTCAATACATTTATTCCCAGCGCAATGGCCCCACCAATTCTCTCGCCCCATCCAACGCCGCCATCCCACTGGCAGGCTCCGATTTCTCCCTCGCCGATCTCGGCCTGGAATTCCTTCACTGGCCCGTCCAGAGGCAGCTCAAGGGGCAAATGCGTCTTGGCCAGCCTTGTTTTGTCCTGGAAAGCTCCACTCCTGACGCCGCCGCCGGAGTCGTCCGCGTTTGTTCCTTTATTGACAAAGAGTCCGGCGGCATCATTCTCGCCGACGCCTACGATGCCGGCGGCTCCGTAATCAAGGAGTTTTCGCTCCATGGCAGTTTCTTCCGCAAGGTCCATGGCCAGTGGCGCCTTGAGAAGATGGAGATGATTGACAAACAAAAACACTCGCAAACGATTTTCCAATTTGATATAAAAGAGTGACCAGAACCTAAGCGACGCCATGGCGCATATCTTGAGTCTCGCAATCGATGTTGTCTGCGCGATTCTTGTTGTCTGCTCTTTCGGCTACGGCGTCTACCGCACATTTTCCAAAAGCGAGGATCCTGCGCGTCTGGCTTTCCGGTGGCTTATCACCTTCGCGATTGGCGGCGCGGGCTATTATTATTTGCGTTCGATCCCGCTTCCCTACTTGCCGGCTTTTGCAGCGGTGTTTGCCGTGATTATCGGCGTGATTTGGGCTCCGAGCATCGGCGGATTTGTCGCCTCGCCGCTCACCGGGATGTTCGATGGCGGCCACATTGAGCCGGACAAGAAGCCCATGTATTCCTACGCCCAGGCCAGACGTGAAAAGGGCCTGACAAGGGAGGCTCTGGACGAGGTTTTGAAGGAGTTGGCCAAATTCCCGGAGGACTTCACCGGAGTCCTACTCCTGGCCTCGATTTACGCCGAGGACCTCAAGGATTTGCCGTCCGCCGAAAAGGCGATTGAAGAATTCCTCTCGCAAAAGAACCTGCCGCCGCACGTCGTCGCCACGGCGTTGCAGAATCTCGCCGATCTCCAATGGCGTTTTGGACAGGGCGCGGCGACCCCGACGGCGACGCTTCAGCGGATCGTCGACGCGTTTCCCGACACGCATTTTGCGCATGCCGCCCTGCAGCGCATCGCCCATCTTGAATTGGCCCAGCAGACCCGCCAGCAACGGGCCGAAGTCCGTTACGAAGTGAAGCCTGGCGAGAAAGACATCGGTTTGCGAGCAAGGAATTCGCCAGCTCGGGCCGAGCCCGATGGGACCGATGAGATGGAGCGGCTCGTCCAGCAACTCGAACGCCATCCATTCGATGCGGAGTCGCGCGAAAAGCTCGCGCTGATGTATGCGGACCAGGCGGGCCGCGTTGACCTGGCGGCTGAACAACTTGAGCAACTCATCGCGCTAAAAACAGAGTCGCCTCGCCACATTGCCCGCTGGTTAAACCTGCTGGCGACCGTTCACGCCCGTTTCGGCAACGACCTTGCGTCGGCGGAGAGCGCGCTGCACCGGATTCAGGAGCGTTTCCCAAAGAGCACGATGGCGGACGCCGCGCTCACGCGCCTTGCGTCCCTGAATCTCGAGGTCAAATCGCACGGCCAGACCGCCGCCAAGACCATCGGCTCCTACGCAAAGGACATTGGCCTCAGGAAATAGGCGTCTGCCGTCTCGCGCTGGCCTACATCTGGGCCATCAATTCCATCCCGATCTGCTTGGAGATTTCGGCGGCAAGATCCACGTCTCCCCCGACTCGACCGCGGGCCTGCACGGCGACTTCGGTGACCTTTCCA
>Ga0265338_10007719_pt1 | contig 13242 bp, 20 predicted proteins | sample 42126metaG_FD_193579 | JGI IMG/M metagenome (GOLD analysis project Ga0265338, IMG submission 193579) | Rhizosphere microbial communities from Carex aquatilis grown in University of Washington, Seatle, WA, United States - 4-21-26 metaG | ecosystem: Host-associated > Plants > Roots > Rhizosphere... | reverse complement strand
AATTAATGTTGCTATCACCAAAAACAAAATCAATTTCAGCATATTCTGTTTCAAACTCTGCATAATCATCTTCAGAAATAATTGGCGTGACTCGCTCGTATCTGAACGGATAAGCTACATAAGCATCAACTGCTTGTGAATCTGGCTGATTTGGATTTCTAACCTCATTATAATAATACTGACCAGACATGTTATAAACAGTTGTTTCATTTATAACACTTATCAAATGTTTAAAATTAAAATAGACGTGATATTGATTTCTATTTCTTTCGCCATTCAATTCAATACAACGGTGCCATGTTTGATTTTCAAAATTAAACTCAATACTGTTTTCTTTTAATTCTTGATCTAAAATTCCATACCCAATATAGTTTCCGCCTGACATTCTATAAAATATGTTATCTTCATATTGATATAAAAACCCATTTGAGTTTGCAACAAGAAATGGATTATTTGCCCCAAGATTATTTGTATATCTTTGCAATAAAGAATCTATAGCCTTATTACTAATCTTTTCAGGCTCTCCGCCTTTTGTAGCCATAAACTGAAGCAAACCATTTGTATTTTGAGCAAGAAATACCATGTAGCCAAAATCAATATCGAGTGATGTTGGATTTGCTATACCAAAATTCCAGTTGTATGTTGTGTTTTTCTTCCAAGGAAAACTTAATTGCGTACCAGAAAATACGGCTTGAATATTAGACCAGACACCCGTTATATAATCAGCAAATATATAAAGCGTGCTATTCAGAACGCCCATTTGCCTAATAATCCCATCTTCTTGAGCAAAAACAGCAGCGCCATTTATAGTGAAACAAGTCGCAGGATCAAATGCATTTCCACCAAGATTAACTTGTGATAGAAAAAATTGTGAGCTATTTGCTACTGATACTGTAATCCTATTGCCAAATGATGCTATAAAACCAGGTTTTACAAGGTTTCCTATTCCTCCACCACCAGGCGCGTTTGGATCTGTAACTGTATAAAATATTCCTGTATCTTCACGATATATATAAATCTTTTGACTATCAATAAAACATGCAAAGACAATAGTATTTACAACTAAAAATGCAAAGTAAACAGGTCCTGTTGTAGTTAATAATTGAGCGCCTGAAATATCCAATTGATTGTAATTTGAATCAATGCGAAATATCGTATTTCCTACAACGATGTAAGCATATTTAATACTTTTAAATAACCCACGCGGTTCATTTCCAAATATTAATTGATTATGCCCAAGTGAACTAATATGTGCTCTGCCAAGGGTCGGGTACATTGCATAAGGACGCTTTGTATTTTCACCTTTTACCATGTAGTGATTGGCGGTATCCTCAGGACTCCATTGCGCAAATCTTTGACGGTTGTAACCACCAATAATAGGAAGAGGCTTTATTTCAAATTGACCGTCTTTGTTTGATGGCATTATATACCTGCTCTTAATCGCCAACTACCATTCAAATATGATTCATTAGCACTATCTATTACTAGATTCATTGAAGAAACAGATTCCATTTCATCACGAGCCTCTTGAAACATTGCCTCTAACTTTTGGTCCCATGCCGATGATCTTCCCTTGTAATAAGCAAGATCACGAGCAAGAGCAAACTTTAAAAACCGTTGGTAATACATTGGGAGAGTAGAAAGAGTACTGCCAGCAGTAACGGTAGGTAATTCAAATTTACCATATACCCAAACCTCATATTGTTGTGAAGGACCCGGATAAAACTGCATTGTCGTTAAATCAAGATCATTTGTTATGATAACAAAACGAGGCAATCCAAGCTGAGGAAAATATTTGTAACTTCCAAAGAATACATTTCGTGATTCGTCTATCAGAGGATAATCAACGCCATCAAGAGATAGCCATGCATTTTCAAGATTAGTAAGTCTTCCAACGGGAACGCTTGGAGTCGGAACATATAGAGGGTCAGCGAATGTTGCGAATAACTGCCCTATTTGAATAGTAAAATTAATTTTTTTAGCGATAGTCAGCAATAATGAGCTTGAACTATAAGATTTAAGCAGCTCATTTAAAAATTGAATACCTTTAGATAGATCATTACCTTGTAGCGGAACAGTAGGACTACTTGCACTAATTAACTGATATGCATCTTGTACAAAGTCATTTATCGTTGGGTACGTTAGCATCTTTAGCCTTCCTTGGCTTCTTTGACGCGAACCATAAGCCGCTTGATATCATGTTTTGAAAATTCTGATAGTTTTCAGCTAACTTTTCATTTCCATTTTTGTCATAAACAAAAGCACAAAAAGTAGCTTTATCAACCCAGCGCCCTAAATAAAGAAATTGACCAACATGAGAATCTTTTATAACGATATTACTCATAAACACCTCAAAAAAGAGCGGCCACAAGGATGTTAATGACCGCCCAAATCGTTTATAAAAGAACGTTGACCATAAACTCAGGGTTAATCGCAACACCTGCAATAATGTCAATACGATCTAATTGAAGGTAGTTTCTGATATCAGCACCTAAAGAATAGGTCATTGCCATCTTGTAAAGATCGCTGTATGAGGTCACAGCTTCCACACCGCCTTTTAATTCCTTGATAGGAGGCGCTGCAAAGACAATAGCTTGATTATGGAATGCAATTGATACGTTATGGTTTCCAGCAGAATAAAGCTGTGCGCCGTTTGGAATAGCGCCAGAATAATTCTGTCTTGCTCCACTGATAACAATTGTTGGATTAACAGGAATTGTTGCAATGCCAGAACCATTCGCAATAACTTGTGCAGTAACAACGAATTGAGCTGGTTGGTTTAATGGTTGATATGTTAATGGGTTCACCATGAACACACCGGCAGCAGCATCAAGAACAAGATTATCACCAATGTTAAATAATACTTGTCCAGATGTTGCTGAAACACCGGTTACAACAAGACTATTGCCACCAGTGATTGGACCATTTGATATAACACCTGCTGCAACAAACCCAGTTGGAGGCGTACCACCGCTTGCGCCAGGAACACCAGCTACTTGTCTAATTAAGAAGTTTGTCTTAAAGAAGTCAAACCCAGACAAATGACCAATAAACCCGTCTAGCAATGCTCCACGGTTAACTGTCATGTTAAATACGTTATAGAGACTATTGTTTAAAGAAGCAGTAACAGCGGGAGGGTTTGCCCAATAACGATTACCGTCTTCAGGAATGCCCAATTCTGTCATGTAGGCATCAGTTTGGAACACTGTGTTTTGATCAATGGCCGAACCGATGTTGTTATAAAACTGATAGCCAGCTACTTGGAAATTAGTTGTCGCAATGAATTGCTCAACCATGTTTGCAAGACGCTTAGCACGAGGATTTAACATCATATCGAGGTATGGTTGGTCGCGCGCTCTATCGAATGTCAATTCAAATCCAGAGAATTCAACCATGGTATGAAATTGTGTATCGATAGTTAATGGACGAATGACCTGTACGCGAGCCTCAGAGGTAGCAGTTGCGCCATATCCGCCAAGGTATCTTTCCTCTAAACGATAGTTAATCGTCTGGCCAGTAGCGTATTTAAGACCTTTGAAGTCTCCTTCAAGGTTACGATTAGCAATTTTTGCGAAGTTTAAATAGTTAATGAAACGAATAAAGGTTTCATCAAGAATGTATTGGGTTGTTTGAAATGAATTTCCACTGAATGACATATCCATGTCTCCTGAACAATTAAAATAATGCAGCTATGCTGCGTTCGTTTATTTGTCCGGCGGATGACAGTGTACGCGCCATTGTTGACATAAGCGGGGATGTCGTGGAACTACGCACTTGAATTAATTATATACAAGAAAATAAACAAATACAACATATAGTATTTTTAAAGTTATTTTATACAAGATGTTGATGTGCTAAATTTTACATTTTTATTAATTTGTCAACGCAATTGCGGTAAATAGTTTGCAATTGCAAATTGCAAGTTGCATTTACAAACTTGTTGCGATCATGAATCAGTTGTTATATAATGATTTGTATTCAACAAAAAGAGATGATAAAATGAATTGTGAAAAACATGGTTTTTTAAAAGAAAATGAAATAAAAATTGTCACTATTAAAAAAATAGAATATAAACGTTGTATTTATTGCAAGCGTGAAAAAGATAGAAAAACATCTAAAAAATATAGAGAAAACAATAAAGAGTATTATGCTATAAAGAACAAAGAGCATTACGAAAAAAAACCTGAAATGGCTATGGAGAGGCAAAGAAGGTATAGAGCAAAGAAAAAAGCCCTCATAGTATAATGGTATTACAGTAGATTTGTAATCTTCTGATAGCAGTTCGATTCTGTTTGAGGGCACCATTTAAGCCCTCTTAACTCAATTGGTAGAGTAACGGTATCGTAAATCGTAAGTTATAGGTTCAAGTCCTATAGAGGGCAAATAAATTAAGGATGATTTATGTCAATAGCACCAAAGATGTCTCGAAAACAAGCAATAATTCTATGGAATAGTTTAACTCCTCAACAAAGAATTCAATTCAATGAAATGTATAAGAAGTTAACCAATCAAGAGTTGATGTTAACTAAGATTAATGTCGATGATAATGAGGAAATACAGACAATAGTGCTTGACCCAAAAGATAAGCCAGGTATATCAACTAAACCTTTCGCTAAGCACTTTGATCAGAAGTTATTGTCGTCTTAGTTACTTCTTTTTCTTTTTAGCATGTTCTTCAATCTTCTTTTTTGGAACGTGAGACATTTTCTTTTCGTCTTTCTTCATTGGCTTATTTCCAGCGCATGAATTTTTCATTATCTATGTTCCTTATGACGATGATGTGATGAGTGAGCAGCGTGTTTCTTTGGTATTTTAGCACCTGATTCACGAGCTTCATTCAAAGAGGCTGCAATTGCTTGATCTTTTGGATGTCCTGCGTTTTCCATTTCAGATATATTTTCACCAATTATTTTTTTACTCTTCCCTTTATGTAACGGCATATCTTTCTCCTTCTTACCCATACTATAGTTAGGCGCACGTTGAGATTCCATTGTTAGACCAGAAGGATTAGATACTCGTCCTACAACTTGGCTCATTAACGATACTCCTTGTGCCTAGAATTACCATTTGTTGAATGTTTCACTTTCTTTTGAAAGCGATTCACATTTGGCATTTTGTTTCCAGGAAATACGTCAGGCCATGGCATTTTAGGTGCCGTATTTACTTCCTTTGGTCCGTCTTCGTAGGCTACTCTAGTCTGGTCACGTTCGTTCATTTTTTCATACCAGACTGATCATATCCTTTGCTATTCCATTTATTCAATTCATATTGATTTCTAAAGGGAGGATTGTAGTAATCAGATTCAATACTTTGACCACCAATCCCTTTCGACATTTCTTCGTAGCAGCATTCATCATAATCAATTCCATTTTTTTTCATATTAAATCTCCCCAAAAATGCAGTTATATTTCTTTTCCGGAGGATTAAACTTTACTTCTTTCTGAACGCAAGCTCCAGTATTAGCAACATGACTAATGCGCTTCTCTTGATCTTCTTTCTCTTTAACGGGATTTCCATTGTCACCGGGTATTGGCATATTAAGCTCCTTTTAAAATAACACTATACTATTTCCTTTTAGCCTTTGCATGTTCTGTTATTCTTTGTTCCAAAGAAGGTTGATAATTATGTTTACTTGGCATATCGCCCTTTGGTGCTTCAAGTGGCTTAGGAGCTTGGCTATTTGTGGCGCGAGTCTTTACCATTCTCTCATGTAAACGACCAACCTCGGCAGCCTGAACGTAGGGGTCTTGAATCTTTGATATACGTTCTAGTTCACCAGGATGAAGTTTTGCAGCCCCGTAAACAAATGAAGCGGGATTATCAAGGTGACGTGTTGCCAACATCATGCTATCAGTAATTGGCTTTCCTGCAACTACAGAGTGAAAGTCATTGTACTTGTTCATGCCTGCTGAAAAACGGCTCTCAAAGTCAGCTTGCTTTGCAGCTTCTTGCTCTCGCCATTGTTGTTCGCTTTGTTTTGCTTGGCGTTTATCGATTGTTTTTTCAATAAAACTCTCAAGTTGGACTTCCCACGATTCTTCACTGTTTGGGTCAGATTGAAAATTATCAGTGGCATGTTTAATTTGCTGAGGTGAAGGTTGTTGTTCAGCATGACGACCGCGAGATAATCTATCACGAATCATGCGCTGTACTTCATCCTCAGTGTATGTGCGGGGTTTTTCTACGGGATTACCATATTCATCTATAGGATTATCACTTGTTTCTCTAGGAGCTTCTGGCTCTTGTTCTTGTACTACATTCTCTACTTTTGGTTGTTCTACTGGTTCCGGCTCACTTTCTTGAGGTATAGGCGCTGATACCTCTGGAATGGGTGCAGAATGCGGTTGTACAGGTGCTTGCTCATTCATTGATTTAACTAATACGTCATCTATATTTTTAGCTTCCATGCTATAACATCCTTATTTAGTTTTTGATTTGTGCATTAAGTCTTTATGATGCAACTCTTTTTCGTGAAACATTTGACCTGTATGAGTCAACATTTTTATTAAGTTTTGTGAATGATTTATTTGAAGGTCGGCTCCTATACGTTGATTTTCTGATTGATAACGCATGATTGATGATTGTAATTCTGCTGCTGCTTCTTGTTTCTCTGCTTCTAATCTTTCCCAGGCTACTGTCATGTCTTGCTGTGACTCGATAGCTTTACGTTGTAGCTCTGCTTGCTTTAACTCAAGCTCTTTCATCTTCATTTGAGATTCTTGCTGAGCTTGTTGCGCCTTAAACTGCAATTCTTGTTGCTTCAATTGCAGCATTTGTTCCTCAGGGGATGGTTGAGGAGGTTTTGGTGGTAATGGTTTACCAGTTTTACCAGCTTCTATGATTTCAGGAGATACAATGGTGCGTAATCTATTGCGAAGCTCAAGATTGTTGTCCAGTGGTAAGTTTTCCACATAAAGATCAGCAATCATTGGGAATACTTGACCGCCTTTGTCAGCTTGAAGAACTAATTGCATTGATTGAAGAGCTTCTTCTTTCTGTCCTTCGTATGAAGGGCCTGGTTTAAGGCGTATCTTGAAGCGTCCCTTCGTCATGTCATTCTGAATTTGTAGGCCGTACTCGTCAGTTGGCTTATTAATCTCAATCTTATCTTCTTGCGAATCTGCGGTATTGAGAATCAATGTACGTTGCGTGTCATAAACCTTTGGAATCATCTCATTTATGATCTCACCTGCCGTTGCAATTGCTATATCAAGAGAGGTACGCGGTATTTGCGTGTTTTTCGAACCCCTTTCATTGCGCTTACTAATAGCAGTACCTGAAATTTCATTGCCTTGATCACCTAATTGTGTGTTATATAATCCCGTTCCGCTTTGCAAATCCATAAGAGTTTGCTGGTATTGTTGCATAAGAGACTGTGCTAGTTCTGGCGGTCTCAATTGCTCAGGTTTAGCACCACTCGGGGTTTCATCATAATAAAGAGCGCCATTAACAACGCTTGGGTCACGCCATTGTTGCTGAGTGTCTGGATTAGCAGCGCATTTTCTCGGCATTATGAATTGATCATAACGGCTAATCTTCATGATGTAACAAGATTGAGTGAATAAGTAGTTCAGGTAACGTTGTATATCTTTAACGTCTTTAAAGAATGATCTGATTATTTGCTGCCCTTGCTTTGTAAAGTATGACTTTTGATCAACGAAGATGACAGGTAACTTTTCACTAGGAAAGTCTGTCTCATTTAATACAAAATCACCCGCAATTTGACGGTGTTTAATCTTATAACGTACTGTTTCTCGCGTATCAAGGACAGTGACGGGCATTCCGTCCTTAATCAAATACTTTTTGTTATCTATAATTTCTCTTCTCAAATCTTTAAATTGATCAGAATTAATGGTCGAACCATCCGATAACCTATAAATCTTAATCTTTTCACCAATGCGTTCAAAATCATCTATCTGAGTAATTGAATCATCATCAGCAAATGCCATTGTGCTGTCTTCTGTAACTGCGGTAGTACCAACCTGAGATTCAATATCTCGTCCCCAACGGTCTTTAAATCCTTTGCGAGACATTCGAGTTTTATAACCTGCATACATTCCATCAACTTTACATATATGTTTCGCTGATATATCCCAATAACATTTATTAGGGTCATCAAATGCTTCTTCTAATATTTCCTGATCAAAACTCTCGTTGCTAACATAGTCTGTATAAATACGGAATGCGCCATATCCTGCAACAACGGCTTGACCATAGGCTGTTTGATATACTGTCTTTGAGTCGGAATTTAGTGATATGTTTTTAATGAGTGCTGCACGCGTGTTAGCAGCTTCTACTGGTACATCATCATCGGGTACTATTTGAAGATTGGGTGTATTTTGAATCTGATCGCCAAGCATATGGTTCATAAGAACGCCAAGCTTGTTAGCCATCATGGGAATTTTATTGTAACGCTCGAATAACTTTGATTCATCTTCTCGCCATTGGTCACCCATGACGAAGTCTATCCACTCATAGTATAATGAGCGATTAATTGTCCAATACTTTTCCCATTTATCAACGCGATCGCGTATTTTCCCGCATATTTCGGGGTCTTTTCTTGGCATTGTCGTTAATTCCGTTTAACAGAACAATAATTAATCTATTCTAACGCTTATTTACTTACTTTGATAGATTCATCTATCATCTAAACATCGTCCTTTCCCAAGGCGCAAGTTTTGGTATATCTATCTGACTTGCAACACCATATATCCCAGCACCTGCAAATGTAAGACTTAGAGCGTCTGCTCCGTCAGGGGACGGCATACCACGAGCGCGCAAATCATCTTTGCTCTCAATTTGTAGCTGACCATTGCTATTTTCTTTAAATCCTAGTGAACAAAGCTCACCATGTAATTCATCATCATCGGGAATCTTCACAACCATATCTTGATACAACCAGTCACGCATATCAGACCACAATTCAGCTCTAAGGTTTTTAAACTTCTCTTTGTCATTAGCAGAACGCGCAACATTGATACCTTCAACGCAATCAAGACCCATTTCTCTCAATCTATCAACAACGCCAGCGCCTATGCCAATCCAATCAACATAGACTTTGTGAGGTTTCTCCTGCGTAATGATGCGTTTAAGCCTTCCCACTATTTCCATTGTATTATGATTACCGAATCTTTCTAAATCATATGCGCATCGTCCACGTCTTCTAATAATTGCCGTCCTGTCTCTATCGCCAATAGCAACATCAACGCCAATAATCAATTTCCCTTCAGATACTAGATCATTATTGCGCGCTCTATCAACGTAAGTTGAATTTATGAATGCGTTAGCAACGGGATTTTTAAATGCTTCAGTTGCATTGAATGGATATTCAGAGTTAAAACGCTCACGTCCTGCATCAAAGTCTTTGCTAAACTCTGATATCTTGACGCGTCGCCAGGCTAAATGAGATTTTGTTAAACCATTCTTGCTATATAACTTAAATAAATGGTCTTCTTCTTCAGTTAGATTGAGATTATCGCTATTGTAAGTGTACTCGTCTTGCCAATACCACGGTAGGAATATCGCCTGGTATTCATTATCCTCATGCATTGCATTTTGCCAGCGTTGATGAAAGTAGTTGCCTATTCCATTCGCCGTGCTTTCTAATATTATTTCTGTTCCTTCTTCATTGCTGATAGCTTGAAGTATACCTTTACTATGTTCTTCAGCAAACGCCCAATAACCCACCTCCGAGCCATGAAATAATTGGATTGTTTGTGATCGTCCAACCGCTTTATTTCCCGCAGTGCCCACCGCATAACCTGAATCAAGAGCCTTGAAGTACAATTCTTTTGCGTTAGCGGTATCAGCTTGCGGAATAAATCCTGATTCGATGTTGTCATAAAACCTTTGCGCCATGCCGAATAGATTCTTAGTTGCCTCTTTATCGTGAGTCAATATGAATGCTTTCTTGCCTTTTGATGTGATGACTTGATGAAAGAAACGGGCTTGTATATATGTTGAGCAACCTTGCTGACGGCCTTTAAGAATAATCGCTCTAACACGACCGGTCTTTTCTTTCTGTATCTGTAATCTATCATGCAAATATTCTTGAGCGCGATTGAATGCGAAAGCCTTGGGTTGCCCTGATTTACTGCGGATGTTGAGAAACTTTGGTGAGAATTTCTTGAAGTCTCTCAACGTGTCTAGCTTATCGTCTGATATCATTTAGCTCGCTATATTTATTTCTTCAGCCGGTGGTGTATCAAGGTTAATAGCATTGATTGCTTCGCGTGTCCATAATAAGCCAGTATCGAAGTTAACTGCTATAACTCCACGAAAGTTTTGATTGATCGGTAGTTGAGCGATAAATTGTGTTAATTCGTTGTAACGTTTGTGAAATTCATTGTATAGGTCTATTCGAGAGTCTTTCATATCACATCCTTAATATAATACAAAGGCGACCGTGTAAATCGCCTTGCCAATGGTTAAAATTTTTATTATCTATTTTTGTCGTAGTTAAAATCATTCTCGCCTGGCAGTTCAGGGGATAATTGAACGTTACGTTTAGCGCCTTCCATTTTTGTTGGTGGGTGAGCAACGTTTGCCATGTCAGCCATGTTGTTGTAGCCCATGCCCTTGTTCATATCGATATTGTTACGCGCTTCCCAAGATTTTGGCATAGCAACATAGTGTTGATCTTTAACATTCTCAACCGCGCCTTCTCGTCCGTCATCCATGATATATACTCCTGAAATAAATTATTTAGATACCCAATGCGTAGCAGATACACCATAAAATGATGTGTTTGCACCTGCTGCAACTGCTAAAGCTGTATTTGCACTTAATGCATTAATGTTAGCTCCTGATGATGGAAATACGTTTGCAGAGTTAGCACCTGCATTGTATACAAGTACATTTTGTCCTAAAGAATCCGATGGCAATACAACGCTATCACCAGTTGTGGCTACTGTAGCTATTACATTATAACCAGGATTTAATTGTACTGCGTTAGCTTGTCCACCGCCTGCGTGTGCCACTATTCCAGATAAAACAGGACTTAAGGAACCTGAAGCAACAAGCGAACTAAAGTCGGATGATATTTCATAGAATGCATTACCATCGCTTGCCTGAACCAATACTTCATCACCTGGCAACCATGAGAACGCCCCATTGTTAGCAGCCGAGATATTAGCAGCTTGCGCAGCAATGTAGCCTGAAGCTGAAGCAACGCCTAGTGAGTCTGATACAGTGAGTCGAACGATTGAGACATTAACGCCCCAGTCTCTTGATATGAATTTAACAGCCATGATATCAAATCCTTTTGATAGTTACGTGTACAATAATGATATAGCGAGCGTTATAGCTTGTCTATTAATTTCTCGATTAATGATTCTGATTGATTGTCTTCATCTTTCTTCTGTCCGTAGAGCTTTGGAACTAGCTTACATGCTAGCCATTTGTAGGTGTCAACCTTGAGTTTTGCGCGTTGCACGTCTGCATCTTCTTCAACAATATCGAGCATAGAATCGACTAAAGGCTCTACTTGTTTTTGTTTTGCACGCACGTATTGCTGATTAAAGTAATCGTGTTTTGCAAGCCATTTAAACATTGTTTCTTGGTTTGGAAATTCAGAATTTTCGTTACAAATCTTCTTAGTGCCTTTCGTAGATGAAGCGATAGCATCACATATTTTATCTGCTAATTCATTTGTATAATGTGTAGGTCTTCCCATTACGTTAGACATAGATATCACTTCTTAGGTGCATGTTGAGGACAGTAACCCTTTTCTTTCGCCGGCGCTTTGCAGTCTTTCCCTTTGCACTTCATATGAAATCCTTTTCATATAATTAACTATTGATTAATTATAGTTCAATGATGTAATCAAATCAAATATATTTATAAATATACTAAAATAACTATTGATTATACTTTTTATTAGTATATAATGGTTTTACTTACTAAGTAGTAAGCAACAAACAAAAGAGATATAAAAATGACATTTGCAACTTATCAAAATAAAAAAAGAAAAATAGAATTACAGCTTAATATTCTTTATTTAAGTTATATGAGGGGAAAAATAACACGAGTTGAATATGACAAAAAAGCAGCTCATCTTAACAAGAAAAAGAGCGAACTATAAATAACAACCGGGAGGTTAAAATACTCCCATAACTGCGAGGATATAAGATGATTTCATTTTCAATAGAAATGCCAAAGGTTCCATGCATACAAATAGGTTATTCAAAAAGAGTCGATAGAGAACACGATCTTCATAGACTGGAACAATTTTTAACAAATGAATATTTAGAAAAAATTACAGCAAAAGATTTAATAAATTTAATTGATTTTTTAGGAGAAAAACAAAGGGAATATTTTCATAGAATAACATCAACACAAGAATCAAAACTTAAATCACTATTTTTTTATTTTGATAATTAATAACAAATGCGAGGAAATAAAATGAAATACGATGTTAAGTAACAGCAGAAAACCCAGAGGAAGTAGACGACCAATCAGACATGTGCGACTGGGATAATTTTACAGTAAGAGAATTATAAAAAAACCCCCTTTGGTGAGGGGTATTTAAACAACGCGGTAATCCGCACTAAAGAGAGAATATTATATGTCAATTTACGTAGCTTGTCTTGCATCTTACAACAATGGAATATTGCATGGCGAATGGATTAAAGACTTACATGATAAAACGGCTGATGAAGTGCACGATGAAATACAGAAAATATTAAAATCTTCATCAATAAAAGACGCTGAAGAATGGGCAATACATGATCATGAATTTGATATAAACATTAGTGAATATGAAGATATAGAAAAAGTTGTACAAATAGCAACACTAACAAAAAAGTACGGTGATATTTTTCAATCTGTATATTCTTATTACAATGATATAGATAACACAATAGAATCATTTGAGAATTATTATCGAGGAGAGTTTGATGATGAATTAGATTTTTCGACTCAATTATTTGATGAGTGCAATCTATATTTAATACCAGAAAGTTTACAATATTATATTGATTATGAGAAGTTTTCACGAGATATGTTTTTAGGAGGTGATTACATTTCATTTGATTGTAACGGTAAAACTCATATTTTTAAAACACATTAACAAAGGAAAATAAAATGAAACTATACTTAGTAATAGACGTACAAGAGCTAGACATGAATCAATGTGTAAGGGCTGTTTACGACAATCTAAAAGAAGCAAAAGTCAAAGTAAAAGAATTAAAAGAAGAACATGATGATTTTATTATAGTTCAAAAAACATTAAACGCGGGGTAT
>Ga0265338_10007718_pt1 | contig 13243 bp, 17 predicted proteins | sample 42126metaG_FD_193579 | JGI IMG/M metagenome (GOLD analysis project Ga0265338, IMG submission 193579) | Rhizosphere microbial communities from Carex aquatilis grown in University of Washington, Seatle, WA, United States - 4-21-26 metaG | ecosystem: Host-associated > Plants > Roots > Rhizosphere... | reverse complement strand
CTCGTGCTCCTAGGCCGATTGCATGTCGGTTTGATGAAACCCGCCGGGCGGGGGCGGTAGCGGCTCGTTTACCATGTCGGCCCGATGCTTAGGTGTCCGCTTGTCTGGATGGAGACTCCCATGTCCTGCGACGTCGCCATGGCCGCCTATCTGATCCTCGCCTCGGCGGGGCCGGGCGGTCCGCCGCCCAAGCCGGTCGCCGCGCTCGTGGCGCCCAAGCCGGTGGCCTCCCAGCCGCTGTTCGTCGACATCGTGAAGCGCGCGGCCTTCCTGCGCACCGCGGTCGAGGCCTACCGCACGCCGGCGCTCAAGGCCTCCGCGGCGGCGAAGACCCTGCCCGACTTCGACAAGTTCAAGGCCCAGATCGCCGAGCTGTCCCAGCTCGACATGCAGGGCCACCTGGAACTGGCCAAGTCAGGCCAGGACGGGGACCTCAAGTGCATCCTGAAGGGGATATCCCAGGACCTGTCGCTGAGGCTGAAGGACCTGGTCCAGGCCCAGACCGGCCCGGCCGAGGACGTGGCCCTGCGCGACATGGGTTTCCTGCTGCGCGACAACGTCGAGGTGATCACCACCCCGCCGCGGGCCGACTCGATCAGCGGTTAAAGGGGGCCGCTCCCGGCCTACCTGTGCCGGGGCGCCAGGGCCTCGAGCCAGGCGTCTTCCTTGCGCCAGGTGTGCACCTGGCCACAGCGCGAGCATCGGAATTTGTAGTCTCCACGCAGGCCCTCGAAGGCCGAGGGCCGCAGGCGAAGGATGGTCTCGACCGAGTCTCCGGTCTCGGGGCAGCGGATCAGGACGCGATTGACTGTATCGCTCATCGTCGAGGTCGATAGACCCGCCGGGCCTGGCCGGACGGAGCGCCCTCGGCCTTGTGCCGGTAGATCAGCCGCCCGCGGGTGAGATCGTAGGGCGTCATCTCGATGGTGACGCGGTCGCCGACCAGCGTCCGGATGCGGTTCTTGCGCATCTTGCCCGCGGTGTAGGCGAGCACGACCTGATCGGTGTCCAGACGCACGCGGAACTGCCCGCCGGGCAGGATCTCGTCGACGACGCCTTCGAACTCGATCACGTCTTCCTTGGCCATGTCGTCTCCTGGGGCGATTTCAGATGCGGTCGAAAGGGAGTCCGAGCCGGCCTGGCGGCAGGGAATCGGACTCCCAGCCTGGCGACGACCGGGCGGCCGCCGCCGTGGCTAAGACGTCGGTCAGACCGACTTCAGGTCGACCGCTGATTCGCGGCCGGTCTTGCGGTCGCGTTGCAGCTCAAAGCTGACTTTCTGGCCTTCGCCGAGCCCGCCAAGGCCCGAGCGCTCGACCGCCGAGATGTGAACGAACACGTCCTTGCCGCCGTCGTCGGGCTGGATGAAGCCGAAGCCCTTGGTCGAATTGAACCACTTCACGGTTCCGATGCTCATGGTGCAGATGTCTTTCAGTCGTAGGGGACGTCCGCGCACCGCGTGGACGATCAAATCTTCGGAAAGGTGCGAGGGCAGGCCCGTGCCCGGGCTGCGCCGGGCGAGGATAGTCGCCGAACCTAAGCGATATTCGATGTCTAGCCCTTAGCGCGTCCGGCCGTATTTGCAAGCGAAGCTGTCGGCGCCCGGGGCGCGTTCGCGTGCTGGTTCGGCGGCAGCTTAGGCTCCAGCCGCCTTGGTCAGGGCGGCCACGACGGTCCCCGAGGTCAGGATCTGCGGCAGGGTCTGCGGCTCGCCGCCGTTCCTGCCGTAGACCAGATAGAGCGGCACGCCCGCGCGGCCGCGCTCGGCCAGGGCCTGGGCGATTTCGGCGTCGCGGCGGGTCCAGTCGGCCTTCAGATAGACCGCGTGGGTGCGGGAGAAGGCGTTCAGCACCTCCTTGGAGGTCAGGGAAGTGCGCTCGTTGACCTGGCAGGTGATGCACCACGCGGCGGTGAAGTCGACGAACACCGTCCGGCCCTCGGCCCGGAGCGAGGCCAGGCGCGCGGCCGAATAGGGCTGCTCGGGCAGGGCGCCCGAGGTCGCCTGGGCGGAGGCGGCCGGCGCGGCCCCGGCCTCGACTCCGCCGACCGCGCAGGCGATCGCCGCAGCCGCCGCCAGGAGGCTCAGGCCATAGACCACCAGCGGACGGCGGCCGCCGAGCTGGGCCCGTTGGCCCGCGCCATAGAGCCAGGCGGCCAAGGCCAGGACGACCGCGGCGGCCAGCAGGGCCGCCATGGCCGTGGTCCCGGCCTGCAGGGTCAGTACGTAGAGCAGCCAGGCCGCCGCGCCGTACATCGGAAAGGCCAGGGCCTTCTTCAGCGCCTCCATCCACGGTCCGGGGCGGGGCAGGCGGGCGAGCAGGCCGGGCGCCGTGGCGATGAGGGTGAAGGGCGCGGCGAAGCCCAGGCCGAGCGCGGCGAACACGATCAGGGCTTCGGCCTCGGGCCGGGTCAGGGCGTAGGCGATGGCGCCCGCCATGAAGGGCGCCGTGCACGGGGCGGCCACCACCACCGCCAGGGCGCCGGTCAGGACCGAGCCCATGACACCCGAGCCGCCCGCGCGCGAGGCGGCGTTCTGCAACGAAAGGCCGGCCTCGTAGAGACCCGAAAGGTTCAGGCCGATCAGCAGCATCACCAGGGCCAGCGCCGCGACCACGCCCGGCGACTGCAGCTGGAAGCCCCAGCCGACCGCCCCGCCGGCGGCCTTGGCGGCGATCAGGGCCGCGGCCAGGCCGACGAAGGTCAGGAGCACGCCGGACAGGAAGGCCAGGCCGTGCAGGCGCGCACGGCGCGTCTCGCCCGAGTGGGACGCCAGGGCCAGGGCCTTCATCGACAGGATCGGGAAGACGCAGGGCATCAGGTTCAGCACCACTCCGCCCAGGAAGGCCGCGCCGGCGGCCAGCGCGAGCGCCGTCCAGCCCTCGCCGCCCCCGAAGCCGACCTTTCCGCCCTGGGCCGGTCCGAGCCCCGCGGCGGCGGCCGGCAATGCCCCTTGGCGGGCATGGACCTCGAACGGGCGCCCGTCGACTTCGAGGAGCCCGTCCAGGGTCTGGGGCGGCGGGCCGTTCCTGAAAGCGAAGCCGGGCTGCAGCGCCAGGGTCAGGCCGCCCGGGCCGCGCTCCACGGTCTGGGGCTTGGGCTGATCGATGGCGGTCGAGGAATAGGGGAAGAAATAGGCGTCCCGAACGGTGGGCCCGTGCAGGGCGGCGCCCAGCACGGCGAGCTTCACCACCCCGCCCTTGAAGGCCATGGCGGCGGAAAGCGGCGGGGGCCTGGGCGCGGCCGCCAGAGCGGCGGCGATCGCGGCGTTGGACGCCCCCGGCGACTGGGCCGAGACGGGCAGGTCGAGCCGCAGGGTCGCGTCCTCGGGAACGCAGACGTCCTTGCACACCAGGATCGAGACGGCGGTCCTCAGGGCGGCGGGCTTGCCGGCCGGCGCGGACCTGGGCGCGGTCACCGGGATCGGCAGCCAGACCTCGTTCTCATAGCCGTAGTCCATCAGCGGGCCGACAGGCAGGCGCTTGGGCGCGGGCCAGACGATGTCGCCGGCCTTCCAGCCGGCCGGCAGGGTCCAGCCGAGCTTGGGCGGCTCGCCAGCATCGCCGGGATTGCGCCAATAGGTGTGCCAGCCGGGCCGGATCTTCTCGTGCAGCGCCACATAGAGGGTCTGGCCCGGTGCGATGGAGGCCGCCGCCGGGACCAGCTCCAGCTGGACGTGCCCCGCATCGGTCATCGCCGCATGGGCCCGGCCCGCGACGAGCAGGGCCAGGACGACAAGCCAGGTGCTGATATGCTTCATGAAACCGCTGAGTCTCGCCGGCCCTAGATTCGAACATTTGGAGCGCGTCCGAGCGGCGAAACCGCATACACTTTCGCCCGACGCGCTCAGGCGCGAGCGCTTAGCACACTTCGTCCCGCTGTTCAGAAGGTCGGTTCACGCCCATGCCCGCGCATTTCGAAGACATCGAGATCGGCCAGGTGGTTTCGCTGGGGGTCCTGGTGCTGGACGCCGAGGCCATCGACAGCTTCACCCGGACCTTCGCCCCGGACTGGGATACCAGCCAGGGCGCGCCGGACGCCCTCGTCTACGCCGCCTGGTCCAAGCTCGATCGGAGCGCGGCGGCCGACTGGCCCCAGACCAAGCGTCTGGGCGTGGACGCCCTGCGCTGGATGCGCAATCCGCCGGCCGGCGAGATGCTGCGCGGCCGCATGACCGTCATGGCCAAGGACATGGTCGGCGAGAGCAAGGGCATCGTCATCGCCCAGCACGACCTGCTCGACGAGGCGGGCCGGCTGGTCTTCTCCTGCCTGACTCGCAGCATCTTCGCCTGCGGCTGAAGCCGCAGGTCCTTCGCCCGACCTGCTCTAGGCGTTGGCGGCGGCCTGCTCCTGCGCCGAGAAGCGCTGGATGTGGCGCGCCAGCAGCTTGTCCCAGGCGAACAGCGAGTTCAGGTGGGCGTAGATCTGCTGGATGGCGCCGTTGACCACCATTTCCGCCAGCTTGTCGGCCGGCAGCTGACGCAGCTTCTCTTCAGAGACCCCGAAGTACTCGGCCACCGGCTGCGGATCGCCGGCGGGCGTGCCGTCCTGGTTCTGCGGCTGATAGGTGGTGTTGCGCGTCTCCATCAGGTCGAGGCTCTTCAGGAGGTCGACGAACTGGCGGGTGGACTGCGCCTGGGCCTCGAAGTCGTTGCAGAACTGCATGCAGCGGTTCGTGTAGTCGCTCGGCTCGCCCTTCTCGTTGAAGAACGGGTACTGGGCGTTCTCGGCGATGTATTCGTAGCCGCGGTCGATCCCGACCAGCATGCGGTCGGCCATGGACGGGTCCACGGTCCCCGGGGTCGGCTGGGCCAGGACGAACGGATAGCGGCGGATGAAGGCCGGGACGTAGGTGTCCACGTCGAACCCCAGCTCCGGGGTGGTGAACAGGTTCTTCCCCTCGGTGACCCCCATCACCGCCACCGGGTCGTAGTTCTCGCCCACGAAGATGATCGGATAGCAGGTCGAGGCGGCGCTGAACTCCTGCACCGTGAGCGGGCAGAGGTGATGATTGGCGGCGAAGGCGAAGCGCGTCGGGGACGCGTTCACGCCCAGCTTGCCGTGCAGCTCCTTCGAGAGCAGCTCCGGTTGGCGATAGAACAGCACCTGGCCGCTAAGCTGGGGGTTCTGGACCTGGACGTTTCCCATGAACGTTATTCTCGAAGCGCAGCCGACGGATTTGCGGCGAGCGGCTTCTAACGGAACCCCGTGCTGGCCGCAACTAGGCTCGCCCGGTTGCGTCCATCGGCCACCCGCCCCCTTGCGCCGCGGGACCATCCTCCGCTTGATGGCGCAGCCCTGACGGAGGCCGCCCCGTGCCCATCGCCTATCCCGCGATCCTGGACCTGAAGAGCGACGACGAAACGGTCGTCTGGAAGGACCGCGACGCCATGCTCTACGCCCTCGGCATAGGCCTGGGGTCGGATCCGCTGAACGCCGACGAACTGCCGTTCGTCTACGAGAACGGACTGAAGGCGGTCCCCACCTTCGCCACCATCCTGGCCATGACCGAGGGCTACGGCCGTCTGATCGCCAGGAGCGGGATCAACTTCGCCCGGGTGGTGCACGGCGAAGAGACCGTGGAGCTGCACCGGCCGCTGCCGCCCGAGGGCGAGGGCCTCGTCACCAGCCGCGTCGCCGCCGTCTACGACAAGGGCGACAAGGGCGCGGTGATGATCGTGGAGACCACGATCCGGGAAAAGGCCGGCGCGGCCATCGCCACTCTGAGGGCCTCGATCTTCGCCCGCGCCGACGGCGGTTTCGGCGGCTCCTCCGAGGGCGAGGCCGAGCCCCACAAGGTCCCGGATCGGCCTGCGGACCTGTCGCTGGACTTCCCGACCCGCCCCGACCAGGCCCTGCTCTACCGACTGAGCGGCGACCGCAATCCGCTGCACGCCGATCCGGCCTTCGCCAGGATGGTCGGCTTCGACCGGCCGATCCTGCACGGCCTCTGCACCTTCGGGATCACCTGCCGGGCGGTGATGCAGGGCTACGCCGGCTTCGACCCGGCTCGGGTGACGTCGCATCAGGCCCGCTTTTCCGCCCCGGTGTTCCCGGGCGAGACGGTGAGCGTGGACCTCTGGCGCGACGGGGACGTCGTCTCCTTCGAGGCCCGGGTGCGGGCGCGCGACGCTGTCGTGATCAAGAACGGCAAATCGGTGGTCGGCTGAAGGGTCCCGCCTACACACCGCCGACGCCCCAGGTTCTGGCCGAGGCCCGCGCGCGCCTCGTCCAGTCAGATCCGGCGCTCGGGCCGCTGAACGCGACCTTGCCGACCTTCGCCTGGCGCGTCCGCCCGGGCGGCCTTGCCGGCCTGGCGCGGTTCATCGTCGACCAGCAGGTGTCGCTGGCTTCGGCCGCCGCCATCTGGGCGCGGGTGGAAGCCGCGCTCGGCGAGGTGACCGGCGAAGCGATGCTGGCGCACGAAGGGGGGCTGGCGGGCCTCGGCCTGTCGCGGCCCAAGATCCGCTACCTCCTGGCCCTGGCCGAGGCCGAGCGGGACGGGCGCATCGATTTCGGCGCCCTTCCCGGCTTGGACGACCCGGCGGCGATCGCGGCCCTGACCTCGCTCACCGGCATCGGCCGCTGGACCGCCGGGGTCTATCTGATGTTCTGCGAGGGGCGGCTAGACGTTTTCCCGGCCGCCGACATCGCCCTGCAGGAAGCCATGCGCTGGGTCGATCGCGCCGAGTCGCGTCCCGGCGAAAAGGCCGCCTACGCCCGCGCCGACGCCTGGCGCCCCTACCGCTCCGTCGCCGCCCACCTGCTCTGGGCCGCCTACCGCGCGGTGAAGGCGGGGGAGATCACGCTCTAGCCGAGTTTCTCGAGCCGCCCCTGCAGCCCCGCCATGTCCGCCGGCAGCGGCGTCTCGAATCTCAGGGTCTCGCCCGTGATCGGGTGGCGGAAGCCGAGGACGGCGGCGTGCAGGGCCTGTCGCTCGAGACCCGCCTCGGCGATGGCGGCGCGCACCGCCGGCGCCGGCGGTCCGGAGCCATAGAGCGGATCGCCAAGGCACGGCGCGCCCTTCGACGCCAGGTGCACGCGGATCTGGTGGGTGCGGCCGGTCTTCAGCCGGCAGGCGACGCGCGAGGCCGAGGGCCGCTCGGCGGGCCCGAAACTTTCTTCCGTGACGTAGTCGGTGATGGCGACGCGCCCGCCGGACTTCAGCACCGCCATCTTCTTGCGGTCGTTGGGCGAGCGCCCGATCAGGGTTTCGACGCGGCCCCTGGAGGGATGGGGCGCGCCCCGCACCAGGGCGATATAGACCCGCTCCACGTCGTGGCGGGCGAACTGCTCGGACAGGCCCGCGTGGGCCGCGTCGGACTTGGCCGCGACCATCACGCCGGAGGTGTCCTTGTCGAGCCGGTGCACGATCCCCGGGCGCGCCACCCCGCCGACCCCCGACAGGGTTCCGCGGCAGTGGTGGAGCAGGGCGTTGACCAGGGTGTGGTCGGGCGTGCCCGGCGCCGGATGGGCGGCCATGCCGGCCGGCTTGTCGACCACGATCAGATGAGCGTCCTCGAACAGCACCTCCAGCGGGATGTCCTGGGGCTCGGGCTCGGCCGGCTCTGGCGGCGGCAGCTCGATCTCATAGTGTCCGGCCGCCGCCTTGGCCGACGTCGAAGTCACCGCCGCGCCGCCGCGCGTCACCCGGCCGGCGTCGATCAGCGCCTGGATTCGGGCGCGGGAGAGCTCGGGCGCGGCGAGCGCCAGGGCCTTGTCCAGCCGCTGGCCGGCCAGATCATCACCCAGTTCGACCTCCAGAATCTCGGAGGGCGCCTCGACCGCCTCGTCCTCGCCCGGGATGCTCATGGGCTCCGCCTAAAGGAGGCAAGGGGACAAAGCCACCCGGGTATTCGTCCGGCCACGCCCAAGGTTTGCGTTGAAAAAGCCGCTTTTGCGCCTAACTAGCGGACCACAAGTCTCTCATGTTCGAAGCTGAGGCCGGACCGCGCATGGCCAACATCACCTTGGTTGACGACGACGAGAATATCGTCACCTCCGTCTCCCTCGCCCTCGAAAGCCACGGGCACGCGGTGAAGTCCTTCTATGACGGCGCCTCGGGACTGGCGGCGCTGGAAGCCGATCCGCCGGATCTGGCCATCCTGGACGTGAAGATGCCGCGGATGGACGGCATGGAGGTGCTGCGGCGCCTACGCCAGACCTCGGACCTGCCGGTGATCATCCTCACCTCCAAGGACGACGAGATCGACCAGATCCTGGGCTTCAACCTCGGCGCCGACGACTACATCCACAAGCCCTTCAGCCAGCGCCTTCTGATCGAGCGGGTGAAGGCGGTCCTGCGCAGGGCCCGCCCCGAGGAGGGGGACGCCCAGCCGGCCAGCGGGGCGGCGCTGAAGGCGATCAAGCGCGGCAAGCTCACCCTCGACCCGGCTCGCCACGACTGCCTCTGGGAAGGCCGGCCGGTGAAGCTCACCGTCACCGAGTTCCTGCTGCTGCAGGCCCTGGCCCAGCGGCCGGGCTTCGTGAAAAGCCGCGACAGCCTGATGGACGCCGCCTACGAGGATCAGGTCTACGTGGACGACCGGACCATCGACAGCCACATCAAGCGCATGAGAAAGAAGTTCCGGGTCGTCGATCCCACCTTCGACGCCATCGAAACCCTCTATGGCGTCGGATACCGCTACCGCGAAAGCTGAGACGCGTCCCTCGCGGCGCCTGTGGCCGGGCTCGCGCCTCGGCCAGCTGATCCTTGTCCTGAATCTGCTGGGCCTCGCGATCCTGATCGCCGGGGTGCTGATCCTCAACGAGATGCGCCGGGGCCTGATCGAGGCCCGCCTCGACAGCCTGAGGACCCAGAGCGAGCTGATCGCCAACGTGCTGGACCAGGCGGCGACCCGCGGCTCGCCCGAGCCGAGGCTGGACGCCGATGTGGCCAAGCAGGTCATCGAGCTGCTGTTCATCCCCAAGTCCCAGCGCGCGCGTCTGTTCGACGCCCATGGCCGACTCCTGGCCGACACCTATGTCCTGGGCGACCGCGTGGAGCGGCGGTCGCTGCCGCCGGCGCGCAAGCGCGGCTCGCTCCAGCTGCGCTTCCAGATGCTGGACAAGGACGCGTCCTCCAATCCCCGTACGGTGGCCCGCTCGCAGGCGGAGCTCCAGGGCGAGGTCGCCAAGGCTCTGAAGGGGGACACGGTCGAGGTGATCCGCACCGCCCAGAACGGCGCGCGCGTGGTCTCGGTCTCCATGCCGGTGCAGCGGGTGGAGGCGGTGGTGGGCGTCCTGACCCTGGAGGCGGTCGACGTCGACAAGATCATCGCCGCACAGCGCCGGGCCCTGGTGCCGTTCATCCTGGTGGCGATCGGCGTGGCCCTGCTCTCCTCGTTCCTGCTGACCTGGCTGATCGCGCGGCCGGTGCTCCGGCTCGCCAGGGCCGCCGACAGCGTGCGCCTGTCGCGCAGCCGCGCCATCTCCCTGCCCGACATCGCCGCGCGCAAGGACGAGCTGGGCGACCTCACCCGCGCCCTGCAGGCGATGACCGACACCCTGTCCGAGCGCATGGACGCCATCGAGCGCTTCGCCGCCGACGTGGCGCATGAGATCAGGAATCCCCTGACGTCGATCCGCTCGGCCGTGGAGACCCTGGACCTGGTCACCGATCAGGCCGCGCGCCAGCGGCTGTTCGGGATCCTCAAGCAGGACGTCGGCCGGCTCGACCGGCTGATCACCGACATCTCCAACTTCTCGCGGCTGGATGCGGAGCTGTCGCGCGAGGATCCGCGCACCATCGATCTCGGCCGGCTGCTCACCGACATCGTCGGCCTCTACGCCGCCTCCGCCGCGCCCGACGAGCCCAGGGTGGTCTTCCGTGGCCCCGAGCTCGCCGAGCCTATCCGCGTCACCGGCCGGGAGGGACCGCTTGGCCAGGTGTTCCGCAACCTGGTCGACAACGCCCGGTCCTTCAGCCCGCCGGGCGGGACGGTGACCGTGAAGCTGGCCCGCAAGGGCGGCCAGGCGGTGATCGCCGTCGAGGACGACGGGCCGGGCGTGCCGCCCGACAATCTCGAGACCATCTTCGAGCGGTTCTACACCTCGCGCCCCAAGGGTCAGGCGTTCGGCGGCCACTCGGGGCTCGGCCTGTCGATCGCCCGGCAGATCGTCGAGGCGCACCGTGGCCGCATCCGGGCCGAGAACCGCACCGACGCGGAGGGCAAGGTCATTGGGGCGCGGCTGTCGATCAGCCTGCCCGAGGCGCGTTCATGATCCTCCACGCCGGGCTGATCGCCCTCAGGTCCTCGGGGCCCTGGCGGGGCGTCCTGCTCCTGGGGGGCTCCGGTTCGGGCAAGAGCGACCTGATGCTGCGCGCCGTCGGCGCGGGCTTCCGGCTGGTCGCCGACGACCGGACGGTGGTCTGGGCCTCCGGGGAACGGGTGTTCGGCCGGGCGCCCGAGACCTTGAGCGGCCTCATCGAGCTGCGCGGCGTGGGCGTTGTGCAGGAGCCGTCCCTCTGGCTGGCCGAGATCGCCATGGTCGTCCGGTGCGATCCCCTGGAGACGATCGAACGGACGCCCGAAGAGGTCACGGAGACCATCGCCGGCGTCGAGGTTCCACTGCTGCGTCTGCACGCGCCGGATGCATCGGCGCCTGCGAAACTCGGTCGCGCGTTGAACCGCCTTGGACGTGGCCGCGGCGCGGCGTAAATACCGCCCCTTCGTGGGCGGCGCCGGGGGCGACCGGGTGAGTAATCTGGAATGATCGGCTTGGTGATCGTGACGCACGGGCGCCTGGCCGCGGAGTTCGTCTCGGCCATGGAACACGTGGTAGGCCGGCAGCGGGCCGTCGAGTCGGTCTGCATCGGGCCCGAGGACGACATGGAGCAGCGCCGCCAGGACATCCTGGAGTCCGTCGATCGGGTGGATTCCGGCTCGGGCGTGATCCTGCTCACCGACATGTTCGGCGGCACGCCCTCCAACCTCGCCATCTCGGTGATGGAACAGACCCGCGCCGAGGTGATCGCCGGGCTGAACCTGCCGATGCTGATCAAGCTGGCCTCGATCCGCGGCCGCGAGGACCTGCAGACTTGTGTGGCCCACGCTCAGGACGCCGGGCGCAAGTACATCTCGGTCGCCTCCTACGTCCTCGCGGGAGAAAAATGACCGCCCGCAAGACGGTGGAAATCGTCAACAAGCGCGGGCTGCACGCACGCGCCTCGGCCAAATTCGTGAAGCTGGCCGCGGACTACGACGCGGAGGTGACGGTCACCCGCGACGGCCAGAGCGTCGACGCCCGCTCGATCATGGGCCTGATGATGCTGGGGGCTGGCCCCGGTTCGGTGCTGGAGCTCTCCGCCGAAGGGGCCGACGCCGAGGCCGTGCTGGACGCTCTCGGTGAACTGGTCGCCGCACGCTTCGAAGAGGACGAGTGAGCTCGGGGCTCTAGTCCTTCTTGAAAGTCACCGGCACGTCGGCGCCGTGGCGTCGGAGCTCACCCGTCCAGGGCGCCGTTCCGGCGGGCTTGACCGTCACCACCACCTCGTCGGCGGGACCCGTCTCGTAGAAGCGCAGCGTCAGCTGGTCGCCTGCGAAGGCCACCTGGTCGATGACGCCCGAGCCGGCCAGCCGGGCGCCGCCGTTCAGGTCGCGCCAGGCCCCGTCCGCCTGCTCCAACCCGCCGTGACCGACGAACTGGAAGCGGTAGAGCCGCTGCCCGTCCGTTCCCGCCAGCGTCCAGCCGCCATCGAGCGCGCCCGCCATGGACCGACCCTCCGCCGCCGAGTTCCGAATGGCGTCCTCATAGGCCTTGCCGTCGAGCTGGCTGTAGGGGACCGGCCCCTGGGGCGGCGCCGGCGGGACAGCCGCGCCGGGCTCCTCGGCGGCGTCGGTGGTCTGGTCGGGGCCCGGCTTGAGCAGAGAATCGATGCTGGGCGGCGGCGAGGCCGGGGTCGCCGTTGGAACGCCCGCAGCAGGCGGAGGCGTCGATGGGGGCCCCGTCTCCGACGGAGGGTCGGCGGCGGCCACGGCGCTGGCGAGCAGCAGGCAGATCATTCCGGGATTTCCAGCCTCGTCCTGGAGTGGATTTTCGGGCCTTGGCCGCGCCGGAACAAGCCGCCGACCCGAATTGGGTCGCTGCATTGCAGTTGCATCTTGCAATGCAGCATGAGTCCAGATCTGGAATGTTTACTGCAAATGACGGAAAAAGCGCACATTTTTGGCGTACGGCTTAGCTGCATCGATTTTCTCTGACGTTTCCATCGAAAGAATTTTCGCAGATGCGGCTTGTCAGTTTGTGCGCTGCACACTAACTTCAAATCACGGCGTCGCTGACGCCGTTGCCCTTCCTGGGCGTTTCCTCCCTATCGACTTACGCCGCGCCTTCGGGCGCGGCTTTTTTTTGTGCCTTAGGGGGCCAGTCCCGGGTCCTAGCGCAGGGTCTTGGGATCGAGCGCCGCCAGGGCCTCGAACACCCGCTCCAGATCGTCGGCAAGTCGCTGGAAGCTGGGCTTGGGACAGAGGGAACCCTCGTCGAGATAGAGTGAGCGGCTGATCTCGATCTGCAGGGCGTGTACGCCCTCCACCGGCCGGCCATAGGCCTCGGTGGTGTAGCCTCCGGCGTAGGGGGCGTTGCGGGCCACCACATAACCCATGCCGACCAGAGCCCGCTCGACCGTATCGGTCAGCATGGGCGAGCAAGTCGAACCGAAGCGGTCGCCCAGCACCATATCGACCTGCCGCCGGCCCGAGCCGGCCCGGCTCGCCGCGCCCGGCATGGAGTGCCAGTCGACCAGGACCGCCGCGCCATTGGCCGACACAGCGTCATCCAGCAGCCGCCGGAGCGCCAGGTGATAGGGCTTGTGGACCGCCTCGATGCGCGCCATCGCCTCTGCGAAGGTGAGCTTGCGGTCGTAGATCTCGCGCCCCTCGGCCACCAGGCGGGCGATGGAGCCCAGGCCCGCGGCCACCCGGGCCGTACGACCGCGCGCGAACTCGGGCACCTCATCCTCGAACATCGCCGCGTCCAGCTCGTAGGGCTCGCGGTTCACGTCGACATAGGCGCGGGCGAAGCGGGCCAGCAGCACGGCGCAGCCGTGGCGGGGCGCGGCGTCGATCAGCTTGTCGACCAGCACGTCCTCGGAGCTGCGGATGGCGGTCTCGCCCAGCCGGGCCGAGGCCCCCATGTCAGGCGGGTAATGGCGGCCGGAATGGGGGGATGCGAACACCAACGGCGAGGGAGACATGCCGGCCGTCCGCTCGCCGAGCCTCAGCTCGTAGGGCGGTTAGAAGGCCGC
>Ga0265338_10007716_pt1 | contig 13243 bp, 12 predicted proteins | sample 42126metaG_FD_193579 | JGI IMG/M metagenome (GOLD analysis project Ga0265338, IMG submission 193579) | Rhizosphere microbial communities from Carex aquatilis grown in University of Washington, Seatle, WA, United States - 4-21-26 metaG | ecosystem: Host-associated > Plants > Roots > Rhizosphere... | reverse complement strand
GCCCTCGCCCGCCACCCCGCAGCGCCGGTGACCGTCCGGAATCAGCCCGAACGAGTGCGGCTGTCCCTCCCCGCCCGCCACCCGCCTCGCTCCCGCCGCCGCATGCGCACCCGGCGCTACGCGTTCTCGTGGACGAACACCCGCGATCCGAGCCAGAGGAAGACCGCGGCGGTCCCCACCGCCACGCACAGCCCCTCGACCATGATCGAGTTCCAGTACTGCCCGGCGTAGGCCGAGCGCATGGCGTCGATGATGTAGCGGTAGGGGCTGATCCGGGCGATGCCCTGGAGCCATCCCGGTCCCAGCGTCATCGGCAGCATCACCCCGGACAGCAGGATCAGCGGCACCACGACCGAGTTGATCAGCGGCGCGAACGCGTCCTCGCTCTTCAGCCGGAGCGCCACCGCGTACGACAGCGACGACAGCCCGATCGCGACCAGCACCAGGAACACGTAGGACAGCAGGACCGCGGCCACCGGCGCCCGCAGCCCGAACGCGACGCCCGCCAGCACCAGCACCGTCGACTGCACCAGCAGCGTCACCACGTCACGAAGCACCCGGCCGGTGAGCAACGACAGCCGGGAGACCGGGGTCACCCGGTACCGCTCGATGACGCCGGCCCGCCACTCGGAGATGATCGCGAACCCGACGAACGACGAGCCGAACAGGGCGAGCTGGATCAGCAGTCCCGGCACGAAGAAGCGGTATGCCTCGGCCGTCCCGCCGGTGCCCGAGCCGCCGGACAGCGTGCCAGCCGGCAGCTTGGTCAGCAGCGGCCCGAACAGCGCCAGGTAGAGGATCGGCTGGATCACGCCGACGATGAGGAACATCGGCACTCGCAGGATCAGCCGCTGCTGGCGGCGGAACACGAACAGCGTGTCGCTGACGAAAGCCATGCCCTTACTCCCCGCCCTGAGCGTCCATGGTGCTGTCACTACGGCTGGCCCCGCCCGGGCGCCCGGCGCCCGCCAGCTCCGGCCGCTGCCCCGCCCCGTCGCCGGCCCCGCCCGGGCCGCGGGGGGAGTCGTCCCGCAGTGAGCGCCCGGTCAGCGTGAGGAACACGTCGTCCAGGGTCGGCCGGGACAGGCTGATCGCGCTCATCGTGATGCCCGCGCCGTCCAGCACCCGCAGCAGCGCGGGCAGCGCCTCTTCGCCCCGCTCCACGGTGAGCCGCAGCGCGTCGTCCGCCACCGCCGCCTCGCGCACGATCGGCGCCGCCGCCGCCAGCAGCGAGCGGGCGTGCTCGGCGGGGCCGTTCACCCGGAGCGTCACCACGTCACCCGACACCCGCCGCTTGAGCTCGTCGGGCGTCCCCTCGGCCACCGTTACCCCGTGGTCGATGACGAACAGCCGGTCGCACAGCGCGTCCGCCTCGTCCAGGTAATGGGTGGTGAGGAACACGGTGGTGCCCAGCTCTGAGCGCAGCCGGCTGATGTGCTCCCACAGGTTGGACCTGGACTGCGGGTCGAGCCCGGTGGTGGGCTCGTCGAGGAACACCAGCGGGGGCTGGTGCACCAGCCCGAGCGCGATCTCCAGCCGCCGCCGCTGGCCGCCGGACAGGGTCTTCACGTACCGCTGGTCAAGTCCGCCCAGGTCGAGCTGCTCGATCAGCGCCGCCGCCCGCCGCCTGGTGTCCTCCCGGCCGATCCGGTAGGCGGTGCCCTGGTCCAGCAGTTCCTCGATGACCAGGCTGTTGTCGCTGGTACCGCCTTGCGTCTGGCCGATCGCCTGCGGGACGAAGCCGATCCGCTTGCGCACGCCGAGCGGATCGCGCAGCAGGTCGGCGCCGGCCACCGTCGCGGTGCCCGCGGTCGGCCGCAGCAGCGTGGTCAGCATCCGCAGGGTGGTGGTCTTGCCCGCGCCGTTCGGCCCGAGGAAGCCGACGATCTCGCCCTCGGCGACGCTCAGGTCCACCCCGCGCACCGCCTGCACCGTGCGCTTCCTGCTGGTGAAGTCACGGGCGAGGCCCTTCGCCTCGATGATTGCCATGTCCCGTCCCCTCGGAGGTTCCGCCCGCCCACGTCGGCTACTGGCATGACGTCAGGGCACTGCCGTTATTATCGAGTACTATCTCGAAAATTTCAAGTACTATCGTGAATTGACGGCAGGCCCGGGTGCGGGTGCCGCCGCCAGCACCGCGTCGAACTCGTCGTGCCAGGCGATCTCGGTCTCGGCGTGCATGATGGCCCGGCGCATGTTGGTCGCCGCCAGCAGGTCGATGTGCCCGTTGGCCACCAGCTGCCGGTGGTCCGCCTTGATCTGCTCGACCCGGATCGCCAGCATGTCCCGCCTGGCCCGCAGATTGCGCCGCAGGTCATCGCGGTTCACGCCGCTGGCGGCGAACATCAGCGCCACGCCGAGGGGGTTGGGGCCGAACTCCAGCTGCCGGATCGCCTGCTCGCGCAGCGTGGTCAGCTCGAGCTGCCCCTCGGCGGTGATCACGTACACGGTCCGCTCCGGCCGGTTGCCCACCTTCTCGGTCCGGGCCGCCTCGATCAGCCCCTCGCGCTCCATCGAGCGCAGCTCCCGGTACAGGGCGCCGACCGACACCCCGCCCCACTCGCCCACGCTGGTCACCTCGGCCACCCGGCGGATGTGGTGCCCGTGGGTCGGCCCGCTGCGGGCCAGGATGCCGAGCGCCATCAGCCGTGTCAGATTCACGAGATTAGTATCATGAGACTAATCTCAGGCTGTCAAGCGAGTTCCCGGCGCGCCATCCGCTACTGCGCGGCCTCGCCGCAGGCGGAGCCGAGCAGCGGCAGCCGGACGACGAAGGCGGCGCCCGGGCCGGGCGAGGCGTTGCCGACCGACGCCTCGCCGCCGTGCGCCGTGGCGATCTCCCTGACGATGGCGAGACCTAGCCCGCTTCCGCCGCTCGCCTGGGAGCGGCCGTCGTCCAGGCGCACGAACCGGTCCCAGATCCGCGCGCGGGCCGGCTCGGCGATGCCAGGTCCGTCGTCGGTGACGCAGACGCGCGCCCAGCCTGGCGAGGCCGTCACCGAGAGCGTCACCGTGGTCCGCGCGTACCGCAGGGCGTTGTCGACCAGGTTGGTGACCATCCGGCTGAGCTGGAGCTCGCTGCCGAGGACGACGGCCCGGTCCAGCGGGTCGGCTTGCAGCCGCAGGCCCTCGGGCACACTCCGCCGCGAGCAGTCGGTCACCACGCCGGCTAGGTCGACCGGCATCGCCTTCTCCTGGGCGCGCCCGTCGAGCGCCGCCAGCACGAGTAGGTCGTTGAGGGTGCGCGACAGCCGTCGGTGGCCAGTCAGCAGTTCACCGATGAGCGTGTCACGGGGGATCTCCTGATGCTGCTGAGCGATCTCGAGGGTGGCGGTAAGGCCGGCCAGCGGCGTGCGCAGCTCGTGCGCGGCGTCCGCCACGAACCGGCGCTGCCGCTCGACGGAGCCCTCGATCGAGGCCAGCATCGCGTTGAGCGTCTCGGCGAGCTTACTGAGCTCGTCCGTACCGGACCGCGGGAGGCGGCCGGAGGGGGCACCGCTCGCGGTTATCGCCGTGGCCCGGTTCCGCATGCGCTCGACCGGGCGCAGCACCCGGCCGGCCGTCAGCCACGCGACGGCGCCGACCACCAGCAGCGCCCCTGCGCAGATCCCGACCGAGGCATAGATCGCATCGCTCACCCGCGCCGTGACCGCGGCTAGGGGCATGGCCGCCACCACCGTCTCCGGGCCGGCCGGCGTCTTGACCCTGACCGCCCAGACGGTAGCGCTCGACCCGCCAAGCTGCGGTGAACTGCCGATCGTGACCTGCTGGCGGCTCAGCCCGGCGGGCAGCCGGTAGATAGCGGACTCGCCCGCCGACGACGGGTCGCCGGTCACCACGCTGCCGTACCGGTCGAGTACCTGCACGCGGGGCACGTCCGGGCCAGTCGGCATCGGGATGGGATCGGGCAGCCACTGGCTGGTGATCCGGGCCGCGATGGCGGACGCGGTCTGGGCGGTGTAATGCTGGACCGACAGCGTTAGCGACCGGCTGTACAGGCTGATCGTGACGGCCCCGCCGACCGCGAAGAGCACGGCCGCCAGGCCGACGCCGGCTGCGGTCAGCCGCAGCCGGAGGCTGGACCGCCACCGCAGCCGGAGGCCGGACCGCCACCGCAGCCGGAGGCCGGGCATCATGCCGCGTCGCGCATCCGGTAGCCGACTCCCCAGACGGTCTCGATGAGCGGTGGTGACCCCTCCTCGTCGATCTTGCGCCGCAGCGAGCTGACGTAGACTTGGACGACGTTATGGTCGGCGGCGTCGTTCTCGCCCCAGACGTGGTCCAGGAGCTCCTGCTTGCTGACGGTGGTCCCGGCGTGCGACATGAGGTAGCGCAGCACGGCGAACTCGCGGGGCGTCAGGTCAAGGACGGCGCCGTCCTTGGTGCACACGTGGCGCGCGGGGTCGAGCGCGAGCCCACCGTTCTTGAGCACGGTAGGCAGCCGCGCCGGGCCGCGGCGCAGCAGCGCGCGCAGGTGGGCGAGCAGCACCGGGAACTTGAACGGCTTGACGATGTAGTCGTCGGCGCCGATGTCGAGGCCGGCCGTGTGGTCGGCCGGGTCACCCAGCGCGGTCAGCATCAGCACCGGCAGGTCGCGCCCGGTCGCCCGCAGCTCCGCGCACACGGCCAGGCCGCTGATACCGGGCAGGCTCAGGTCGAGGATCATCGCGTCGTAGGAGAACTCCCTGGCCCGGTGCAGCCCGTCGATGCCGTCGGCCGCCACCTCGACCGCGTAGCCTTCCGCGGACAGCCCGCGAAGCAGGGCGCTGGCGGTCAGCTCATCGTCTTCGACCACGAGAATGCGCATGTCACCAGTCTGCCGCTGGATAGCTGAGAAGCGGGCCCGGGCGGGCTTCAGCGGTTCTTCAAACCGCAGTAACGATGCTTTACCCATGCAGCGTAACAACATTGTCCTGGCCGCCCTGGTCGCCGCGCTCGCCATCGGCGCGACCTCCGCCGGGTTCGTGGTCGCCTACTTCACGTCGTACTCGGGTCATAATTACGCTGGTCAGTACCAGAACGCGGGAAACGGCTCCAGCGCGTACACCGCGTCGCCGTCGCCCGCCGCGAGCGGGGGCGCGTCCAGCGCGATGGGGTCGTCGGGGTCGATGCCGGCCGGCGGCTCGATGGATCCCTCCGCTCACGCGACGCCCGGCGACGGCAGCACCTTCACCGATTCGTCGCTGGCGCAGTTCATCGGGCGGAAAGCGGGCACCAGCCTGGCCGGCCGGGCACCACAGAACGTCCCCGCCAGCCAGGTCAAGGCGCTGAGCGAGCAACGGCCGGCCAACGCCAGCATCGACTCGCAGACACGGACCATCAACTTCTACGCCGGCAGCGTGTCCTTCACGGTGGTGGCGGTCGCGCCTGGCACGCCCGACATGTCTTTCACCGTGGCCGGGCTCACCAATCCGACGATCATCGTCCCGGCCGGGGCGCGCGTCACCGTCCAGTTCGTCAACGGTGACACCGACGAGGCGCACGGCTGGCTGGTCACGGACCACACGCCGCCGTACGAGTTCGGCCAGCCGGCCACGCCGGCCATCGCCGGCGCGTACGCCGGCGTCGTCGGCGACCCGACCGCCGCGGGCGACGGGGCGAACACCGTCACCTTCGCGGCCGGCGGCGCGGGCAGCTACCACTACATCTGCCCCATGCCCGGGCACGCTCAGATGGGGATGAGCGGGTCGTTCATCGTCCGCTGACGGTCACCGCCCGCCCGCCCGCCGGGCTGGCCGGCGGGCGGTGACCGCCGTCAGCAGGAACTCGCCGCTGGCCGACCAGGTGCCGGGCAGAGATCCGGCCGCCCCCGCCGCAGCGGCCAGCGCGGGCGGCACGTCCGCCAGCAGCCGGGCCGAGAACGTGCCGCGCAGGTCGAACTCGATGTCCGCGCACTCGAAGTCGAGCCACCGGCGGGCCACCGGGTACCACGCCTTGTAGACCGACTCCTTCGCGCTGAACAGCAGCTGGTCCCAGCACACGCCGGGCGCCGCCGCCCGCAGGCCCGCCAGCCTCAACCGCTCGGACTCCCGCGCGATTACCGTCAGCATGTCCGGCCTGCGCAGCGGCCGGTTGGGCGCCGCGTCAAGGCCGAGTGAGACGACGTCGCGGGTGAGCGCGACGGCCGCCGCGCGGTACCCGGCACAGTGGGTGATGCTGCCGGTGGTCCCGTCTGGCCACCGCGGCGCGCCGCGGTCGTCAGCCAGCACGGCGGACGGCGGCCTGCCCAGCCGGGCGAGGGCGGCCCGCGCGCAGTGCCGGGCGGTGGCGAACTCCCGGCGGCGGCGCGGCGGTGCCTGCCCGATGATCGCTTCCTCGCCGGGAAACAGCGCCGCGTGCGGGTCGTCGCCGAAGGCCTCGGCGCCGTAGACCGGGGGATGCAGCAGCTCCCCGATCACGGGGTCACGGCGTGCGCCAGGAGCGAGGGGACCGGTAGCCGGCCCGCGGGCCTGCGCCCCAGCGGGCGCGCGCAGGCGGAGCCGGTACCGCCGCGCCCGGCCAGCCGAGGCAGCACAGCACGGCCATCAGCACCGCGACGCACTCGCGGTCGTCGGCCTTTCCCCGTACCACGCGAATGACCGGGACCGGGGTGCTCATACCGGCGGGTTGCCGTGCTTGCGCGACGGCAGCTCGGCGTGCTTGTGCGCCAGCGTGTGCAGGGCGTCCGCGAGCACGGCCCTGGTCTGCCGCGGGTCGATAATGTCGTCCACCAGTCCGCGCTCGGTCGCATAGTAGGGGTGGACCAGCGTATTGCGGTACTCCTTGATCTTCTGGGCCCGCACCTGCTCGGGCTGCTCGGCCGCCTCGATCTCGCGCCGGAAGATGACGTTGGCCGCGCCCTCGGCGCCCATTACCGCGATCTCATTGCTGGGCCAGGCGAACGACAGGTCGGCGCCGACCGAGCGCGAGTCCATGACGATGTAGGCGCCGCCGTACGCCTTGCGCAAGATGAGCTGGACGCGCGGCACGGTGGCGTTGCAGTAGGCGTAGAGCAGCTTGGCGCCATGCCGGATGATCCCGCCGTGCTCCTGGGCGACGCCGGGCAGGAAGCCGGGAACGTCCACCAGGCTGACGATCGGGATGTTGAAGGCATCGCAGGTCTGGACGAACCGGGCAGCCTTCTCGCTGGCGTGAATGTCGAGTGTGCCCGCGAGCGACCCGGGCTGGTTGGCGACGATGCCCGCCACGCTCCCGTTCAGCCGTCCCAGCGCGCACACCACGTTCGTCGCCCAGGCGGCGTGCACTTCCATGAACTCGCCGTCGTCCAGGATCTCGGCGATCACGGCCCGCATGTCGTAGGGCGCGCGCGGATCGGCGGGCACGATGGTCAGCAGCCGGTCGGTGACGCGGTCCGGCGGGTCCGCCGACGGGACGCGCGGCGGCAGCTCGCGGTTGTTGGACGGGAGCAGCGACAGCAGGTAACGCACCTCTGCCAGGCAGGTCTGCTCGTCGTCGTAGACGAAGGCGGCAACCCCCGAGGTGGCGGCGTGCACGTCGGCGCCGCCGAGGTCGTCGTGGCTGACGTCCTCCCCGGTCACCGCGCGCACGACGTCGGGGCCGGTGATGAACATCTGGGAGATGCCGCGCACCATGAACACGAAGTCGGTGAGCGCGGGCGAGTAGGCGGCCCCGCCCGCGCACGGTCCCAGCATCACGCTGAGCTGCGGTATGACCCCCGAGTTGCGGGTATTGCGAACGAAGATCCCGCCGTACCCGGCCAGGGCCGTCACCCCCTCCTGGATGCGGGCGCCGGCCCCGTCGTTGAGGCTCACCAACGGTGCGCCGGCCGTGGCGGCCAGGTCCATCAGCTTGTGAATCTTGGCGGCGTGGGCTTCGCCGAGCGAACCACCGAACACCCGGAAGTCGTGGGCGTAGACGAACACCTTGCGCCCGTTGACAGTGCCCCAGCCGGTGACGACCCCGTCGCCGTGCGGGCGCCTTGCCTCCAGGCCGAAACCAGTCGCCCGGTGCCGCCGCAGGGCCTCGATCTCGCGGAACGAGCCCTCGTCGAGCAGCAGCTCGACTCGTTCGTGCGCGGTGAGCTTGCCCCTGGCATGCTGGCGCTCGGTAGCGTCGGGGGCCCCGCCGCTGCGGGCAGCCTGCTTGAGCTCAGCCAGCTCTCCGACCCCGTTCATGTGCGGCCGTCAGCCCCTCTCCGCGCCGGGCCCGCCCCGGGTTCCCCGGCCGGCCCGCCCTCGCCCGCCGCACCGACGAGGGCCAGGCCTGCCGCCGCGGCGGCGGCCGGGGAACCCGGGGCCGTGGCCGCCGGGACTATGTGGCCGGCCACGCTAGCCAGCTTCTCGCAGGTCTCCTCGAACTCGCGCTCGGGCCGGGAGACGCCCACGATGCCCGCCCCCGCCTGGAGCCAGGCGCGGCCGCCTGACTGGTAGGCCGAGCGGAGCACCAGCGCCGCGTCGAGGGTCCCGTCGGAGCCCAGGCGGAGCACCGAACCGGAGTAGAGCCCGCGCGCGGCCGGCTCGATCCGCGCGATGCAGCTGCAGGCCGGCGCCTTGGGGATGCCTGACGCGGTGACGGCGGGGAAGACGGCCGCCAGCGCGTCGAGCGGCGTGCGGCCCGGGGCGAGGGTTCCCGATACCAGCGAGCCCAGGTGCTGGACGGTGCCACGCTGGCGCACCGCCATCGGCTCGTCGACCCGGACCGAGCCGGCCGCGCAGACCGACGACAGCTCAAGCCAGCTCGACCGCATCGAGATGGCGTGCTCGTAGACTTCCTTGGGGTCGGTTCGCAACTCGGTGGCGAGTGCCTGGTCGGCCTCCACGCCGCGGCCGAGCGCCCGGGTGCCGGCCAGCGGGTTGGTGCTGACCCGGGTTCCCCGGCCGGCCACGAGGACGGTCTCCGGGCTGAAGCCGGCCGACTCCATGCCGTCCAGCCGCAGCAGGAACGAGCGGGCGGGCGTGTTTCCCGCTCGCCCCGAGCGGTAGGTCGCGGCCATGTCGACCGGGTGGCCGATCGGAACCCGGCGCGAGATGATCACCTTCTCGAGCAGGCCGGCGTTGATGTCGCAGACCGCGGTCCGTACCGCGTCCAGGTAGTGCTCCTGCCCGGCGCGGACTGGGACCGGGGCCACGGCCGGGGCCGGCCTCTCGTCCGCAGCCTCCGTCAGCTCCATGCAGCTCGATGCGATCCGCCGGTCCAGTGACCTGATCACGGCGCCGCCGGCGCCGATCATCGCCTCGGTGTGCGGGATCACCAGCCGGACGAGCGGGATCTCGGATTCAACCGAGGCGAGCCCGTTGAGGAAATAGGAAAGCTCGAACGCTATCCACCCGTAGGCATTCCACCGCTCGCCAGGGTAGTCGGCGAGTATCCGCGATACCGCAGGCAACGGATTGCCCGTCCAGCTGACTCTATTTCTTTTCCCGGGCCACGAGGAGATTATCTCTCGTGGATTTACCCAGAGCTGCCCGGCGGTCCCGCCCGCGTAATACCAGACGCCTTCCGACTCATAGAGCACGAAATCGCGGAATGGCGCTCCCTGGCTCAGCCTGATCGCGGCGTGCAGCGGATTCCATGCCGGCAGCGACTGCGGTGAGCGAAGTTCGTGGTACCGGAGCATGGGATCGATCATCTACGGACGTTGCGACCGGAGGAAGGGCGGCGGTCCGCAGGCTGATCTACTGCCGCACTTTCCGGCGGGCGACCGCGGCGGCCATGTTTATAAGCGCGGAAGACGCAGCGGACGGCTGCCGGGCCATTTCACTGGCAGTCACGCCGGGCGATTATTCCCTTGTGCGCTTTCACCGTCACCTCACCCAGGTCACGTCATGATGGGTTACCTTGCGATGACAATTGCGGCCGGCCAGTGCGCGTGCTCATAACGACGCCGCCCGGGTACAGCGGCTTCAACGCGACGCTGACGCTGGCGGCCGGCCTGAGCGCGGCGGGCCATCAGGTCGCGTACGCGACGGCTCACTCTTTCACCGCCAACATCGAGGCGGCCGGCTACCCGGCGTTCGCGGCCGGCCCCGACTACGACCTCAGCGTGCCCGACAGCATTCCCGGTATCCACGAGGCGACCGGGCACGGCGCTGGGCTTGCCGTGTTCGCGCGGCTGGCGCTGCGCGGCGCCGTCGAGGACATGGAACGCGTGATCGTCCGGTGGCGCCCCGGCCTGGTTATCCGCAGCTACATCGAGTTTGGCTCGTGGATCGCGGCCGAGCGGCTGGGGGTGCCCCTCGCGTTCATGAGCCCGGGCGCGCTCGACCTGCCGGCCGCGCTGCTCGCCACGTTCAGCGGAGACACCCTCACGAAGGAGCTGCCGGAGCGCTATGGCCAGCCGGCCGACCCGGGGCTCCAGCGGCTGTACGGCTACCCTTACCTGAACACCATGCCGGCCGCGGTAACCCCGCCGGGGTTTCCGCTGCCGCCGAGTGCGTTCCGCTACCGTGACCGCGCGTTCGAGCCGGCCCCGGCCGGCGACCTGCCCGGCTGGGTAGCCGGACTCGGTCAGCGCCCCGTCGTGCACGCCTCGGTCGGTACCGTGTTCAGCGCCACCGGCGAGGGCAAGCGGCTGCACGAGCTGGTGCTCGAGGCGCTGTGCGACGAGCCGGTCGACCTGGTCATGTCCATCGGGCCGCACGGCAACCCGGACGACTACGGCCCGCAGCCCGCGGGCTCCAGGATCGTCAGGCACATCGCCGCGCACCGGACGTTCCTCGGCTACTGCGACGCGCTTGTCACCCACGGCGGCGCCGGCACCGCGCTGCTGGCGATCGCGGCCCAGCTCCCCTGCTGCTTCCTGCCCATGCAGGCCGATCAGCCGATCCTGGCCAAGCGCCTGTCCGATCTCGGCGCGGGCGTGATCGCGGGCAGCGGCCCGGGGGACAGGCGGCCGTTCCCGGCTGTCAACGTCGGGACGCTGCGCGCGGACGAGGTGCGCGACAGCGTCCGGCTGCTGCTGGCCGACCGCTCCTACCAGCTCACGATGGCGGGCTTGGCGCGGCTGGGCCGGGCACACCCCCCGGTTCAGGAGGCGGTCCGTTGGCTCGAGGACTACGCCAAGGGCGCAGCGTGAGCGCCTGGCTGTTCCCCGGGCAGGGGGCGCAGCGCACCGGCATGGGGGCGGCCCTGTTTGACCGCTATCCCGGGCAGGCCGAGGCGGCCAGCGACCTGCTCGGCTGGTCGGTCCGCGCGGTGTGCCTGTGCGGTGACGGCCGGCTCGACCAGACCGAGTTCACCCAGCCGGCCCTGTTCGTCGTTAACGCGCTGAGCTGCGCCGCCCGCCGGGAGCAGGCCGGCCAGGAACCGGATTACCTGGCCGGGCACAGCCTCGGCGAGCTCAGCGCGCTGCACGCGGCGGGCAGCATGGACTACCTCGACGGGGTGCGCGTCACCGCCCGCCGGGGCGAGCTGATGGCCCGCTGCCGCGGGGGCGGCATGGCGGTGGTGCTCGGGATGAGCGAGCAGGAGGTCCGCGGGGTGCTCGACCGCTCAGGGACGGACCTGGAGATCGCCGGGCTCAACGCGCCCGCTCAGGTAGCGGTCTCGGGCGAGCTCAGCGTGGTGGAGCGGGCACGGGAGGTGTTCCTCGCCGCGGGGGCCGGCGACTACGTGCGGCTGCGAGTCAGCGGAGCCTTCCACTCCCGGCACATGGCTCCCGCCGCCACCGCGTTTGCGCGGTACCTGGCCGGCGTCCGGCTTCGGCCCCCGCGGATCCCGGTCATCTCCAACGTCACCGCCCGCCCCTACAACGGGCCGCTGGCGGATCCACTCGTCGCGCAGCTGACCTCGTGCGTGCGGTGGACGGACAGCATCGGGTACCTGATCGCGGCCGGAGCCGGCGACATCGAGCAGGTGGGGCCGGGCAAGGGCATCGAGAAGCTGGTCCGGTCGATCCGGCAGCAGCACGCCGCCCGGCCGCGGGACATCGTGGGAGGAAGGGCATGAACGACGTAGTCATCACCGGGGTCGGCATCATCGCACCGAGCGGGGTGGGGAAGGCCGCCTTCTGGCGCAACAACACCGCCGGGCTCGGCTGCCTGAGCCATGAGCCGCTGATGGAGCGGATCGGCCTGCGCAGCCGGGTCGTGTCACGGGCCAGCGCATTCGACCTGGCGGCGCACCACGACCCGGCTGACCTGGCCTGGTTCTCCCGGTTGAGCCGGTTCGCGCAGTTCGGGGTCACCGTCGGGGCCATGGCGGCGGCCGACGCCGGGCTGCCCCGGACCGCCCGCGGCCGTTTCCCCGGCGCTGACCCGGGCCGGGCCGGCGTGGTGTTCTCGTCCGCCATCGGGGGTACCCCGGAGTTTCAGGACGCGTACGAAGAGCTGAGCGGGCACGGGGCGCACCCGGTCGACGCGTTCCCGGAGGACTCGGTTTTCTACGATTCGGTCTTCCTCAACTACGCGCCGGCCTGGACCGCGCGGTCGTTTGGGCTGCGCGGGCCGTGCACGTCGCTGACGACCGGCTGCACCGCTGGCCTGGACGCCCTCGGCCTCGGCTTCGACCTGATCCGGCAGGGCGAGCTCGACCTCGTGGTGACGGCGGCGGCGGAGGCGCCGCTGTCCGGCCTGGCGTACGCCACGCTCGACGTGATCGGCTCCCTGGCGGTGGGTGACTGGCCACCGGAGCGGGCGTCCCGGCCGTTCGACGCCCGCCGCGGCGGGTTCGTCCTCGGCGAGGGAGCGGCCGCGGTGGTGCTGGAGAACCGGGCGGCGGCGGCCGCCAGGGGGGCACGGGTCTACGGTGCGGTGCTCGGCTACTCCAGCCAGAACAACGCGAGGCACATGACCGACCTGGCTCCGGACGGGGACGCGATGGCGTCGGTGCTGAGCGGCGTGCTGCGGGTGGCCGGCGCCGGGCCGCAGGCGGTGGACTACGTCAACGCGCACGGCTCGTCCACCCCGCAGAACGACGTGTTCGAGACGCAGGCGCTGAAGACCGTGCTCGGCGGGCACGCGTACCGCATCCCGGTCAGCTCCACCAAGTCCATGATCGGCCACTCACTGTCCGCCGCCAGCCTGACCGGCGTCGTCGCCACCATCGGCGCGATCGAGACGGGCATGGTCCCGCCCACCGTCAACTACGAGTTCCCCGACCCGGAATGCGACCTCGACTACGTCCCTAACACCGCCCGCCGCCACCACGTCGGCACCGCGCTGGTGATGGCGAGCGGCTTCGGCGGGATCCACTCCGGTGCGCTGCTGCGTCGGCCCGCGACCGCGGAGGCCGGGCTGGCGCCACGCCGGCCCGGCCCCGCCCGCCCGGCCGCCGCCGCCCGCCC